>Ga0307512_10000253_pt1 | contig 75944 bp, 65 predicted proteins | sample 14_EM_MG_FD_200267 | JGI IMG/M metagenome (GOLD analysis project Ga0307512, IMG submission 200267) | Populus trichocarpa ectomycorrhiza microbial communities from riparian zone in the Pacific Northwest, United States - 14_EM | ecosystem: Host-associated > Plants > Roots > Unclassified | place... | reverse complement strand
AGGTAGAAGGAACGCGAGGAGAGATTTTCGCAGCGTCACCCATCGCCTTGCAATCCCGTATAATTAGTAAAGAGAGAATTGCATTTTGCGCGCAGGTAGGTGGAACGCGAGGAGAGATTTTCGCAGCGTCACCCAGCGCATTGCAATCCCGATGCAAGCGCGTATCCAATGAACCCATTCCGACGTATGGTCATAGTTGGCCACAACGCCAGAGCGTTCGTTTACAATAGGAGACTGACAGAGCAAGAAGAAACGGTGAAACAGCAATTGGAGGGCGATATGCAACGCGACGCGTCGTATTGAGGCCGGGCGCTGAGTAATCCGCCACCGGGGTGTCTCTGACGGCTCTGACGGAGCGCGTCCACTCTGACGGAGCCATTCCGCCCGGACGGAAATATTTTTTGCTGATGCTTCAGTGATAACCAACGGGTACCTAGCGAAATCTATATGGTAAGATTATGACCGACTATTACAATTCCTGCAGTAGATTCATCTCCTGATGGTAACTTCGGAAAGATCATGGAACCCGAGGATACAAGATTCAATCAAGTACTAGATCGAGCAGAAGCCTTCTTACGAATGTCCAAGGAGGATAGGAGTCGTTACTTTTCCGATCCTCTGCATCGAGCTAGGCCAGAACGCATCATTCCATTGCCATCTACTAAGGCACATCTTTAGAAGGCCAGATGTCTAGTACAGCCACAAGAGAAGCGGTCAAAAAGTTTGGCCGAAATTAGAGCAAAGATTATTGAGAATCTCGCCAAGGAAAAATAATCATAGGATCTAGGGCCGTACTTAAGTACCTATACTTAGCCCTGAAGTACCCCCCTGACAGTTATGGCATCCTAACTGCATCAACAATATTGAATCTGCTGGCATCCACTCAAGGTATTCACTAATCAATTGACATGTGGCTCAAGTGTAATTACACTAAGGGTTACTCATCTGGCCAACATAGTAATAACACCAATAGGTGTTATGCATTGGTCAATGGGTAACTTCCAAAGTATTTGCATTGCTATCCACTATATACCATTACCACAGCTATGAGAGAACCCCTAACATGAGGCACGGCATAATATATTAAACACTGAGTTGATTTCACCAAGGAATCTTGACAGAACTGATTACAGCTTGAGATGGAATTGGAGTGATGGCTTCTAGTGATGATGGTACAATCAATTGGATGCCTAGATTGAAGACTATCTGGACTGACTGATTGTTGCTAAAGAGTCATTTGGCTTGTACCAGCTGTGTGAAATTCAGGATGGTTTGCGAATGCAGCACTCAATCTTTTGACCACTCCATCACTTATGAGATCAGCATGTTTACTCAGAGCTTCAAGCAGAGACTGACATTGACGCTCTGCACACTGTAGGAGTTCACTCAATCTGTAACCAGTTCAGGCATCGCCCTTTCTTCAATGTCAGTTCACATTGGTAGTCTTATTTATTACATCAGCTGCTCTTGGCATGCGTTATGTACTTATTGCACTGACTGCTCATGTACCTGAAAGCTAGATATGTGAAGGATCCATTGGACAGTTAATATTCATTGGTACCATGCTATCCATGTCTCCAGTTCTTCTCTACACAAGTAAATTCATTCCAAAGCGCCTCTTATGGGGCAACAGACATCCCAGACATCGATTGAAAATGGGCAGTGTATTGTACTTCCATTCTTGCCTGCTGAAATGATGTTGGGAAACATGTGGCAGTTACAGCCTTTGATGAAATCATAATGAGAGCAGTACATGTATTATTTCAAATCACTCTACTTGGTAGTCAACCAAATCATGGCAATTAATCTCTCAATGGACTAGATGATGTACTGGAGTGAATTAACAAGAAGAAAGGTTCATTTTCAGAACTAAAAATGTCAAAGTCTGTGAAGGCCAAATTGGATAAAAAGTTGGGAAGAGAATCCCATCAGTTCAGTGAACAAATGATTCTGAAAATTTGTACTGTAATAGAGGTCCTCGTGAATGGCACTGACAAGGATAATAAAACAATTCAAAGGCAATGTAAGGTGCACCTGATTTGGGTCCGACAAGCTGCATGCAAATGGACAGATACTGATTAACACAATGCGCAAAAGGAATGCAAGCATGAAATCCATCAGCTGACATGAGGCAAATGGATACATTTCAAAGATACTATTACAATATCATGAGTGACAACAACTACTACAGACAGTGTGGAATTGAGCAGTCGGTCCCAGAAACTTATAGGCCACAAACCATACCCAAATGAACACCACTACATAAACAGATATTTCTGAGAGTACCAACACGACTGCTGATACATGTGCAGATATTCAGGTCCATTTGTCCAGTGCTGATACAGAAGCCACCATCTGGGTTACTGCTGATATTAGCCACAATGTTAATTCACGAGTGAGTGAAATGTCCAGTACGATTTCAAATACCTAGCTGTGGTTTAACAGTCAATGCTCCATCCGTGTTAGTGAGTATCAGGCTTCATCAGGTTAATGTAAATTGGTCCAGAAACCTCAAGCCAATCTCCCAGACACTCTGGTCAACTTCAGCAGTACTTGCAAGTGATTCCAGATATTCCCAGGCTGCCCTGCTGCTAAGTACAGTGCTTTCTGACTCTACCAGAGCATTCTCAGATCCTTCTGAATGCATGTGCATATATTGAGGTGCGTTCACGATGCTATGAGATTTGACTTCTAGCATAGTCCAATGTTAGCGCAGCTGAAATATCTGTACAGCACTGCAAGAGACTTAGTGCTATATTCCCACTGCAGTGGTTCCTAAGGTTACAAGCCACAAGGTATTTCATGTATCAGATTTCACTTTATTACAGTCACCAGATTTGCTACATCATAATATGGCACCCATTATCTATTTCAGTGTTTCTTTATATATTCATGCAGTTAATCTGGCTGCAGACAGCACTGGAGCACAATTGGTGGAGCACCTGGAGATCCTGACTGAGAGACGTTAGAGATTCACTTGGAGGGCATAATTGTGTAAACTGGAAGATGCACTTGGAAGCCATACTCAAGCGAGTTTGGAGATGCACATGGAGGCCATGATTATGCTAATCTGGAGACCGTGATCAAGCGATTATGAAGATGAATTTGGAGGCCGAGATGAAGTTGAACTCCGTAATGCACTTACAGATGGTGATTGGGCAATTTCGGAAATACATCTGGATGCGAAGATGCAGAAACTAAGAGATGCACATGGAGGGCATAATAGGGAAAGTTTGGAGATGCACTGGGAAGTTATGATTACGCGAACTTAGAGGCCGTGATCAAGCATGGTTCGTTGATTACTTCAATGGCATGATATTGGGAACAGGGAGCCTGTGATCGAGCCAGTTTGGAGTAGCCCAAGGTGGTGTTCATTGATGGAGGTTGGAAGTGGTTGGAGGAGATCAATGTGGAGACAATTGATCGGAAGGGCGGCATGTTGGCAACTGAGACCGGATTCATTAGTTAACTTGCATTTATGGGATTGTAGAGAGTTGAGTATAGCCTGGTCCACTAAGAGATGAGAGATGGGAGAAAATAGACTGGCAGGAAGTGGGAGCTGGTTGATCATGAGATGATGCAGTGGTCGGTGAATGCTGTACTTGGTGTATGCTATATTAAGTGTACAGGATCCTCCATATATGCTGTACTCAGTGTTTATTGTGTCCGGTGTATGCGGTACTTGGTGTTAACTCATGATCATTGGATGGAGAGATTCAGAGAGATGACTTGATTTCAAGTTCTTAGGTGATGGTTGAGAAAGATCGAGATGAGAGGAGATGTGGGAAATATTCATGAGAAACTGAAACTAAGGACAATTTCTTGTGTGAGCCAATATACCATTCCTAATGGAGCAGGTTCTACTTCTGATCAGGTGGGTACAACTGCTGATACAAGGGCTTCTAAATTCAATCACGCAAGTTGTACCCCTGACTTCTCATATCCACTCATATCCTCCATATTATTCCCATCTCCATCCCCTATCTCTCAATTCCCTTCATTACTCCACTATCATTGCAGATCACAAAGTTTAGTCATCCCTCTCTATATCTGCATGCCAAAATCATTAGTGAACACTGAGTACCACATACACCGAGTACAGCACACACCAAGTACAGCATACAGTGAGTACAGTATACAATGAGTACAGCATATACTGACTAGTACCGTACAGAGAGTAAAGCATCCACCCAGGGTTATCTGTCTTCCCTTTATTCTCATCATTATAAATTAACCCCTGAATGTAGCTTCACATTCCAGAGTGCCACCCTACATGGTCAACTGCCACCTGCCAGCTCTCCATGAAAGCTGAATGGTAAAGGCAACTCATTACATTCCTACGGTTCTGAGTCACTAACTGATGAATGATATGTTAGATGTCAGTGCGCCTTCCATTGACTGCTTCAAAGTACTTCTCCAATCTCGCTTGATTATTGCCTCAAATTTCATCTACCAACCCACTCTATACCGGCCTCCAACTGCATCTGCACACATGTTCCAGTATGGCCTCCTTGTGCATCACTCACCTCTTTCAAATACCGCCTTCAAGTGCATCTATGGGTTCACTCAATCTTTACCTCCAGGTGCATTACTAAACTCGCTCAATAATGGACCCTAAGTGCACATGATGACAGCCACAATGTCAATTTCCAAACTCGCTTGATTACAACCTCCAAGTTCATCTCTGAGTTCCCTTGATTATTGCCTCCAAGTGTATCACCAAACTCACTCAGTCACAGCCTTTCATAGCATCTCTATGTTCCCACAATATCACCACCATGTGTATCACTGAGTTCAGATGATTGTTATCTTCAGGCATACATTGAATTGCCTTGATGTACTGGCTGAAGCCAGTTCAGATATACTGTGTGCAGATGCATAGGTATACAGATACATACATATATCGATGTGAATACTAACTGATTACATAAGTTTTGAAATGGGTTGAACTATAAGTTGTAGCTGTGTGTTCTAGGCGCATCAGCAGTATTGCTAAAGAAGATGATATGTCTCCGAGACTGCTGTTTAGTGATTCGATGTGCTACGAGGATTGTGGCCGGCGCTTCCAGACTTAGCATTGGTGCTTCAATGCTTGCCACCTGCACTCCGAGGTGGTGACCCTCTAATGGTCCGCTGGTTGTCAGAAGGCCTCCTGGTCTGCGCAGAGGTGTCGCCAGTGCTTCCGGGTGTACCTGAAGGCCACTGCATCAGTCTAGTCAACTCTGGGATTCGGCCACCCTGGGATTCTGGTTTGACAACTATCAGACACTCCCAGAGGCATCCAGAGATATCATTACATTTTGCTGATGACTTGATGACAGGCATTCAGGTAGTAGAAGGTCTTGGAAACTGCCAAACAGGGCATAATACAATTCAGATAACCAAATATGCATCTTGCGATCCATATATCAGTATTAACTTGGTGAATGTGTGCTGGGAACACATTCACCTTAGTTATTGATGAATGGCTACACATAAGGCATTTGGGAAATGCATAATGATCTTCCCATAAAGTCAGTTACATTGAACATATAATCAAGCATAACAACCACTGAACCAGGCTCGTCTATTTGGATTAGTCACTGTCATATCTTGCCCTATAAGCCACCTATGTTACTGACTCTGTAAAAGTTATCAACATGCTGTTTATTACCCATACATGGTGAAACACACACAGAGTTCATCATTTACCCCTCTTGCTTTGTCCAATAAGATATTTTGCCCTACTTATTGCAACCGGTTTATTACAAGAGAGATGAGCATGTCTCCAGATTATATAGAAGTATCAAATTGACCCTACTTAAAGAGGCATTGGAAGATTTTGGAATTCCCAACTACAGAGAGCTTGTCTATATACAAAATAAAGAGGACTAAGGACACATTGTTAGTGGACTGGGGCTCATAATTGATTAGAATGTACTCATGGACAGCAGATTTGTTACCATTCAGAATGGGTTCTTGTACTTCTGTCAACAATTCTGGGCTCCGCTTCAGTTAAGCATTTGCGACTTGATTACAAGGTAGACAATAGCAATGCTAAGAAAGCTATCATGTCTGAATATCACAAGATCTGGTTTCAACAGATGGAATATGAATAGTATGACTGCAATAATATCTTCCAAGGTAGGATTTCTCGGCTTCCTGTACTGAACTCTAGCTGGGCTCCACCAAATGCAATGTTCCACTATCGGAGGAACCTGTAAGCTGGAAACACCATATCGACCTGTGCACAGGCTTGGATGCAGATTTATCAATTCGTATTATGTCATTTTGCTCAACTATATGCTGTGATGATTTGAATGAATGTTCAACGATCAGCATTGTTGTATTAATTGTCTTGACGGGTTGACCCAAGTTGCCAAACAGACTGATAAGATACATATTGCACCAATCTGAGCAACTGTTGGACCAGTCTATATAGCTTAAAAGAATGCTGCATCTGATGTAATTGATAGCAAATGGCTTTTAAATCATCATGTATCATTGGATACCTACTAGATAGTAAATGAATCAGAATGCTTCAAACAAGGTATGCAGGAGTGCGATCGATTTTTAACTGGTACAATTTGATATAGATCATATATTGATTCCTCCTGGAGTGAATAACTGCAAATTGAAGGTTAACTGGACCAGGCCTGAAGACTTGGTCAATTGTGACAATAGCCACGAAATTTGCACATCATAAAGGTATCATTCGGAAAAGGTAAATCATTCCGGAAGCAACAAGCGATATACCCTGTCACTCTAGGCAACCATCCCAGTGCTCCAATGTGATTCCAGATGCTCTCAGGCCCCCCTGGAGCTATGAAAAGTGCTCCCAGATGCTTCAAGAATATTCTCGAGTGCTCCTGAAAACACCTACAGTTATGAAGGTGAATTTAACATGCTACAATTTTTGTCTTATAGAATAGTTATATGTTGGAGCAGCTGAGACCTGTATGCAGATGTGTAGGAAACATCAAGAGAAGCTGCAACCTCTGCACAGCTCTCGAGGAGATATTGAACTTGGTGCATTATACAAATAGCAGTGGTTCTTACAGTCCGGAAACCCCAAGCCCTTTTGCGTAGCATTGTAGTCTTTGTTTCAATCACAAAAAGAATTGCTACATCATAATGTGGCATGCATTATCTACCAAAGTCAATGGATATATATACATATGGTCAATTTGGCCATAGATGGATTTCAAACAAAATCAGAGAAGAAACTGTTAGGGGTTCTCTCTTAACAGTGACAATGACACATAGTTCGGGTAATAATCCAATACCAAAATATGTCAGGTCATGCAGTATGCCCTTTAGCGGGAGATCATGCTAGTCACGTCTCAATTGGATAAGCATTCTGCTTAGCGGATTCATTGAAAGCATAGTTCCATGGCAGCTGATTTGATGACGCAATAACATTGCCAGATTGACAGGACGCAGTGCTGCCAAGCATGGTATTTTCGGCCAGATTCATTCTTAGATACTATGCGGAAGGCGGTTGTGCAAATAAGTGGGCTCTCCGCTTGGTGGAGCACGTCCTGGTTATTGAATGTTACGGGGGTATTTAAGCCTCGTAATTAATACAACATTTATTAGACAAAATACAGCGGCCTAAATAAAAAACCTTTCCTCGTCTTTCCCAAGACTCAACCTCTTATCAAGTTCCCCTAGTAAGAGCTCACCACTCCTCCTCGTCTGTCCAGGGTTGCTCATCGGAATACTCTTGGTAAGGTAACAACCCGGTAGTGATTTACCGGTGCACTTCGTATCCAAGACCCATAGTAACCGCGTAGTACGAAAGTTGCTGGGAGATGAGGGTTAAACGCCGATCTTTGAAGCATATTATTTGATCTCCGATAGTTTCGAACGCCGCTTTGTGTGCGAATTGAGATTGTGTCAGTTTGAATGAACACATAAAGTGAATATTCCCGTAAGCAATTTAAGGAAGTAATTGTGAAGATTTGTAGATACAATTCTTAATAATATTTTAAGGTGTTCTTCGGGTGTAATGTCTGACTGTGGATTGCAGCTAGAGCTTGTTTCTTTCATTGTCGGGGGACAATGTGAGTCTTTATATAATCGAGCCCACAGGTCAAGTTTGCCTTCGGGTAATCGCCATGACACATAGTTTGCTTGATAGCTTATCGTTGATATCATCTAAAATGACACATTGATAGTGCCACGAATTCCCTCAAGGTTATTGTGTTCATGCATAAGGTGTTTCAAGGCGTTACGCCCCAACTCTGGGTCATCCTCATGTAATGATATCATGCTCACAAATATGCCAACTCATAACTTCAACTTGGACATCTTGCTTCCCATTCGTTCAGTAGTTGGAACATCTGACGACACATGGTCTTATCAGTGCTTATCGCAATTTACAATAACTCCAGGTTATTAAATGCCTTGCCTTTCAATATGGCTATTCGGCAATGCGTTCAGAGATTCAATTAAGGACCAACCAATACTCTGCCAAGATAGATTATGACACGTCAGTATGACGTTGCAATGCATACTAACTGCAATGAGCAGGGTCGCTTCTGGCCTCCAATCTTCAGCCAATGTCATTAATCCCTCAGATACGGCATGCTTAGGTTTCGGTGCTTCCGTAGACCGAGGAGCGTCACAGGATCGATCCCTGTCGCTAAGCGACGAGGCCTGTAAATCCCTACGTACTAGCATTTTGCTTATCATCTGCTGCACACGTAATTCTGCAAGCTTGCAACTTAACTGTGTGTTGTCCCGCTAGATAAGTTATAGTAAATGTGGCCAATAACTATGGGCACTGCTGAAGGGTTTTCACTTCCCAGTAATGGCGACATAGTTGCGTCATCATATTTGAATCTGCTAGTGCGTGATGACTCGTCACTAATTGATCGACACACTGCTCAGGTGTAATCCCGCTAAGGATCACCTGACTGACAAACAACGTGTTGCTCTCACAGATAGGTGTTATGCAATTAAGTATCTGCTAACCAATCCACAATGTATCATTACCGCTGCTAGGCTGAACCCAAAACATTGAACACCTAAGCACAAATGACTGAGGGAAATACGGCATTGGTTTCGGACCAAAAGCAGACATTACTCATTGACTTGAGTAAGAAGGAGTCGCAATGTTAATCTAAGAGATTACGCGCCTAAGTTGCAGGTAGGCATAGAAGGGATATAGAACACACGAAAGACTATAAGTTATTAACTCGGGATGATTGAATAATGTAAATCGACGTGTCACCATTGAGTGCGCGTTCCAACTACCAAAGATAAGGATGAAACGATAGCGAGATGTCTAAGTTAAAGTTATGGTCTGATTAATGAGCCGATAGGATATCATGCATGAACACGATAACCATTGGGCTGCGTGGCTGCCTCTAACAGGCGCATTCTCTAAATGTAAGACGCACAGATAGGGGGCTATCATGGAGGGATTTATTTACAATCTGGGGAGAGTTCCGAGAGACTATGAAGAGATCACATTGTTCCGGCAATGAGAAGAAGAAGCTCTAGCAGCGGAAGAAAAACAATATCTACCAGCGGCAGAATATCCTGATATATTATTGCGTTTGTATGATACCTATACCTACGATTATATTATTAGAATCGATTAGCTTTCTGTAGCGGCAGCCCGGCACCTTGATAATGTATACCTTGGCGAATGACGATTACCTTCAAGAATGACAACGACATTATCTTATACACTTTGGAGAAGATTCTCTCTTACGCAAGAGTTAACCAAAACATTTTCTTGGCTCAAAGCATTTGGTGGATATCTTCGATTTTAGGATTACAATAAGGATTAATCATACACATCAATAATTTGAAGAAACGGCAGGAAGTACCTTCCCAAGGCGTCACGAGCCAGAACATCAGAAAGGTTCCTACGACACCTCGAAATATCCAAGAGGATTCCAGCTCCAATATCGAAGTGCAACATATTCATCTGGATAGAATATCCCAAGTTCATAATAGGAATTCCGACATTAGTGATTTGGATCCCAACAATTCGAAACCAAATAAAGAATCTAGTCTCGTGGAGAAAACTGAACAGTTCATTCAGATATCTCGGAAGGAAAGGAGAGTGTTCAAGAAGCAGACTGATCTGCTATCACGAACAAGATCAGGAAAGGTTATTGTTAAATCTTTGTCAAAGAAGCAAAAAGATTATATACAGTCGATTCGAAAATCTACAATAGCTAAATACCTGGAGAAAAGGAAATAGGATCTACGGCGGTGTACCTAGTACTTACTGAAAGGAGTATAGTTACTTAGGGTTAAAAAACCCCCGTAACAGAAACAGGCTATTCACAAGGCATGAAGTTAGGGAAGCAATTGAAGGCTGTAATTGAGCTGGTTTGGAAATGCACTTGGATGCTGTAATCAAGTGAACTCCAACTTTCACTTGGAGGCTGACATTGATTGAAGTCAGAGATGCACTTGGAGGGTGAGATCAGGTGATGTTAGAGATACAGTTGATGGCCAAGATACAGTGCATTCTGAGATGCACTTAGAGCACAAGATTGAGATTTATCAAATATACACTTGGAGGCTGTTATCGTGTTGTGATAGATATTATGGGGGTTCTTATTATCGATAAACAATATGATATTTGTCCAGACCAAGTTTAGCCGCCTATTAACAGACTTGTTCTGCACTTTTTTCCTCATCTTGTCCCATGACTCAACTTCTTGAAATCCTATCCAAGGACAAACTAATGCTCATAATTGTCCTCACATTTATTGTCAGGATTAACATGAGTTCCAAGCTGCATGCCTAGGTCATTGCCAGTGTTGACATATTTCCAATTGTTGTGCTGAAATCCGGAAATGTTCACGAAGTGAATGGCCAGTAACACTACTAGACATCATCCACAGTCTTTGTAAATATGATATTAGTCTCCAAAGAAAAGAACGAGTGGTCTGATGCTCTCTAGGATTCTGTTGATCTAACAAATAGCATATGACAATGACAAAGGGAAACTATGGGATGGCTTTTCTTCATGTTGTTGATAAAGTCATCTGAATCTCACAATAGTTTAAGGTATAGAAGAAACAGTGAATAGATATCTGATTGATATTTTAAGTTGGTCTTTGCTGCTAGTGTCTGACTGTGGATTGCTGTGAGAGCTTGGTTCTTCTCATTGCTGGAATAATGTGAGCTCTTTAGAGCCAAGTCCTCAGGGCAGTCCCTGTGAGAATTCTTGCTATGATACCATGATGGTTTGATAGCTTATCTCCAAGTCCTATCGTAATGCGTCATTGATAATGCCACCTGTTCCCAAAACATTATTGTGTTCATGCATTGAGTTGATTTAAAGTGCTACACTCCTGACTAGGGCCTTCCTGAAACAAGCTATCACACCCATGACTGTGACACCTTATATCTTCAATTTGCACATCTTGCTTTTGTTCGTTCAGTATTTGGAACATCTGATGACGTGTAGTCTTTTAGTGCATATCGCAAATATATTAATGCATCGCCATGACGTGATCCTCCGGAAATTGTGGCATGGATTTTGTTGGTGAAAGCCAGATCCACTGCCAACATACATTAAAAAATAGATATAGTTTTGTAATACATTCTATCACAAACCAATAAGCAGGTTGGCTCCTGGCCTCCTATCATCAGGCAATGTAATACATCCCTCAGACACTGCATATTTCAGTCTCAATTATTTGATCACTGGGAAATACTTCAAGGTGTTTCCACATCAGAAGAGATAATCTTGGAGGTTCTACGTACTTGCATATTGCATACAATCTGCTACACGCTGAATTCTGAGTCATCTCTAAGTAGCTGTGTGTTGTTCCACTAGATCAGATAGCATTGGTGTGGTTGATAAGTATGTGAACTGCAGATGATTTTCAACATCCTTTCTAAGTCAATATAATTTCATCATCATAAGTGAAGCGGCTAGAACCCAGGTAGAATATCCGAATCAATCAACCGGTGGCTGAAGTGATATCCTGCTACAGATCACTCAACAGGAAACCAGCACATGATTTCGGAAATAGGTGTTATGCAATCTCAGTCCCTTGACATATTTGTATTTAGTATGATTTTTCATGTACCAGTACTGCTGCTAGGGGAGAACACCTAACAATAGAGATGCACTTGTGTACCATTATTAAGCAACTATGGAGATAATCTTGGAGGCTGAACTTGGGTAACCTCAGTGATGCACCTCCCAGCAGTAATCAAGCAAGATTGGGGTTACCCTTCAAGTTCATCATTGTACAAACTGGAAGCAATAGATGGAAGCAATTAACCTGCAGGTGGTTGATCAGGAGAGAGCCGTGATTGGAGCAGAGATACTTTTTATTGGTTAACTTGTAATCCTGGAAATGTACAGAGTAATGCAAAACTAAGTATGCCCAGAGACAATGACCAGATAGGATCTGGAGAAGATCAATGGTGAAATGATGCTGAACCAGTTATTAACCTAAGATCATTGCACTGAGTGACAGTAAGGGATGATTCAGCTGCATGCACTCTGGTGATGGTAGAGTTGTGGACGAAAAAGAGAGAAATAAAAGGAGGTGGGGCAAATGATCATGAGAAACTGGGGCTTAGTGGATTTTTGAGTGCAACTAAATTGACCAGGCCTGATATGGCAGGTACAACTTGCGATCTGCACAGTAAGATTCACGATACAAGCTATCCAACACCAAATCAGGTCATCGGAACCCACGATGTCCCATATCAGCTTGTATTATCATATATCATACCCTTTTTCATTCCCCATCTCTCTTTGTTGTACACACCCCAACATTTATTGCAGAACACAATTTACCATTATCTCTGATTATGTAACTATCATAATCAAGAGTTGTTACTGTGTACAGAATCAGCCCCCAATGGATGATCTGCAAGTGGGTCTGCAATTAGTCTCATGATGATGTGTTAGAGTTAAATGCAGAACGAAGCTTTATGCTGTCAGTGTACATTGCCCCTCATTGACTGCCAGAAGCCAGTTCTCCATGACAGCTCACACACAAAGTCAACTCATTACATTTCCACAGTTGCCCGGAATCTAACCAATCAATGGAGTCTGAGCACTAATTAAGACTCCATTCAAATCGACCACCTTCAGACGGAGCATGTGCATGAACTCATTCAAACCTGCACAATAATCGCCTCATAGTGCATCTTCAAACCAACTTAATCATGGCCCCAATGTTCACAAAATCATCCCCTACAAGCACATCTTCACACTTGCACAATATCAGTCTCCAAGTGCTATTCCACACTTGCTCTATCATGCCCCTGGAAGCTATCCCTGAACCAACTTGATTACAGTCTTCAAGTTCATCTCAACAGCAGCGTCATGATGGACTGCAACGTAATCTCCACAGTTGCTTGATGATGACTGCCAATCTCCTTCAAGAGCATCACCAACTTGCTTGATTGCACCCTCCATGTGCATCATTGAGATCACCCAGTCACAATGTTGAGATACATCTCTCATTGCCCAGATGCATTCTCAGCAGCCAGTTCCGACATAGAATGTGTACATTGATAGCAACATAGATTAATGGATTCATTGATACCGTGATGAGAATAGAAACTGACTGGATTGGGTTTCAAATTATTTAACCATAAGTTGTAGCCATGATTTCCAAGTGTTGCTGTAGCACATTTCAAAAATATTTAGCTGTTACCAGAATACTCAACTGAGATTCATGGTGCTTTCAGAATTATCGCCTACCTACCCAGGGGCTCATCTGGTTGTCACCAGTACTTCTATATCCTGGGAGATTTGTAACCAGCACTCCAGGTGCATCTGAAGACCACTGCATTGGTCTAGTTAAATCTGAGAAAATGTTGCTAGTAATGCCAGGGGCATCTGAAGGCTACTCCCAACACCAACATTCAACCACCCTGGAATCCTAGTCCCACAACTCTCACACACTCACAGAAGCTCCTAGTGAAATAAATCCATTTTGGTGATATTGATTTTGGAGGATTTTGACGACACCTAACAATACGCTTGTCAGAATCGTCTTGTATGCAGTTCTACAACTTCCGGAGGATTAAGGAGCACTGAAAATGTTGTTTAGAGCACCTGAAAGTGTATTGCTTTGCAATAACTGAATCTGGCAGCATCTTGGAGCACCTGGAAGTATTGGTGTGGCTGTTCACAGTTGGTGAGTTGTGCTTCCAAACAATTGAAAACTGTGCTGATGAATGTTTGGAACAAGTATTATTTGTTGACAGCATTAGAGGTCCAATGTATTCAGTATTCAATCCTCTGAGAACTGATTCTGCAGTGGGTGGAGCTTTTGTAATCTTGGGTGCATTTGAAATGCAGTACCCTGAGAAACCATGCATGTAACCATATGTGCACTTCATAGTTGGGTACAAGACAACTTGATATGTGGTCAGTTTATGATATTGTTAATGTACTGTAATACTTGACATTAGACTCAACTGATATTGACAAAGTATAGAATAAGATTAATCATACAGACTTAAGATTTATATCAACATCCAATTCACACTGAGCAACATGACTAAGAGATTTGTGAGTTGCTCCTATTTGTAAGAGAATACCTATAGAGAGATACAAAAGAAATCCTTCAATACCAACAGCCTCTCCTTAAATAACTTTGATTCATTCCCCACAAGTTATTTCTCATGCACCTTGGAATCATTGGAATCAACAACTCTGATGTTATCCACCACTAACTACATTCATTTCATTATAGTCATTTCACTTTGTCTGATGTCACAATATATCAGACCACTACCTTGTAATATTATATCATCCTTCTCCCACTGTATATAACATCATACTTTTTGTACTTCTGCCATGTCATCATATAGTTGTAATTCCTCTCTTAGCTGTTACCAGAAACCTTCCCTTGCAGTTGTAACCCCACAAACTGCCAATTTGTGAAAAGCAGTATTTTGGAAGAGTTGGAGTTACTGGTCATCTGCAGAGTAAAGAATATTTGGTAAATCTTGTACTTTCAAGAATTAGCTCTATTAACAGAGCCAGAATCACAGAACCTATTTTAGCCTCTGCATAGTATAGGTCTCAATTTGGAACTTGAGTAAATATCTAGTTAAGTAACGTTATAAGGGCTTTGCTAGATTGAGCATATTGTAGCTACCATCCTTCAAAGGATAGCTGGCGGGGAGTATGATATTCTGGGCATTCTAGCCATAGGCTTCACATGCAGATAGAATAGCAGTTCAGTTATTTACTAACACAGAGCTACATTCACACATCCTACAAGCATAGTATCTTTTACACCATACAGCTGTGTATATAGCTATACCACTGCCCATCATTTACAAATTATAACTGTGCAGGACTATATATTCATTGGCAAAAGTACAGATTGACCATATGCTGCATTGCGCATACATTGGGACTGCAACAGGTCAATATAAGCTTTTCATGAACTCTTGAATGATTTGCTACTTACTGTTATCCATATGTGATTTATCAACATGTGGGCAATTATGTATACATCTAAATCAGGTTGGTACTTGTATATTAACTGGTATCTGACATTGCAGCCTGGAGTCTTTAGTGTTGTGGTTGTACTGAATACACAGTCATTATGAGTTGAGTTTCCAGCCTGCTATTGCCTGAGATCTTACTTAAGAGCCTGTATGAAAGGCTTCTTGAAAGCCTGTTTGAGAGTCTGCTTGGGAGCGTGCTTTGGAGTATGCTGGAGAGAGCAGTGCTTGAAAAAGCACACCTCAGAATGTGTAGAGTTGTCCTGTGCAAGCTTTGCAATGATTGCATTCATTGACGTTGTGGAAGCATTGGGTAAGTGATGGATCCAATAGGACATCGTGAATCAGTCTGGAAGCTACACACAAATCTCCCAGAAACTCCTGTTGAACTCGCTAGCAATCCTCAGAAATTCCAGATACTTGAACACACCCCGGGACCTATGCAATGTGGTTTCAGACTCTTCAACCGCATGCTCTGGTGCTCCAGAAAGCACCTGCACCTATTGAGGGGCAGGTGCACTGAGGAGGTTACAGTATATGATGGATAGATTGGATAAATGTTTCGGTAGCGGAAAAATCTACCCCGGTCATCAGAAGACTTTGAGAGTAACTGAAGCCTCTGTGCAGCACTGCTGGAGACTTTAAGCTTGGTTCTGTATTCTCACAGCAGTGGTTCTTGGAGTACCCGGACTACAAGCCATTTCATGTTTCATGTTTGTCTTTGTCACAATCACACAATTCGCTACCATGTACTATGCCATGTCTTAACTATCTAAGTCTCTCTATGTACATTCATATAATCAATCTGGCTGCACAGTGTACTCAAGCACAATCAGAGGAGCACTTGGAGACAATGATTGAGGGAACTGAAAGATGCATTAGAAGGCTATAACAGAGCATTTTTGGAAATCCACTTCAAGCCAGAGATTGAGTGTACTGAGATGTGTACTTCAATGCAGTTGTCACATGAACTTAGAAATCCACTTGGACACTGTAATCTAGTAAGTTTAGCAACACACTTGGATGATGGGATTAAGTGAACTTACTTGTCAGATTTTGATTATCCTGTAAATATAAAATCTCTAACCCACACATGAAATGAATAGTAATGGCGATTGTGGGTGGTTACTATGACTCTTGGCATTACTCTGTGTGGGCTTGGTGTTTTCACTCTACCGGTAACTTTCAAATCTGATGAGTAGCGATACTCTTGGAGACGGTAATCAAGCAACTTCAGAGATGTCCTTGATGGCCATGAATGTGCGATAATGGAGCTTGTAGTCAAGCTGGTTTGGAGTTTCACTTGGAGTCGGACATTTTGGGAACGTGGACATGCACTTTAGTGGAGTGATAAAGTGAAATTGGATGTGTCCTTGGAGGTAGTGGAGCTGCGGAAGATTGATCAGGAGGTAGTGGATCTGAAGGTGTGCAATATGGTGTTGCCAATATGGAGGCAATCAATCGGGAGGTGTTCGATATGGAGGCAGTTGATCTGGAGGGGGTAGATCTGGAGGTGGTTGATCTGGAGGTGGATGATCTGGAGGTGGTTGATCTGGAGGTGGCTGAGCTGGAGGTGGTTAATCTGCAGACGATCAATCTGGAGGTGGTTGATGAGGAAGTGGTCAATCGCGGGTTGATCTTCAGGTGGTCAATCGGATAGTGGTCGATTTGAAGGTTTTCTGTCTTGCCGTTGTTCATCAGGAAACTGTTGATTTGGAGGGAGGCACAATGGGAGATAATGTTACAGGGGTGCAGAATCCCAATAATCAGTACAACATTTATTGAACTAAGTACAACCACCTATCGAAATTCTCTTTCTTTCCTCATCATATCGTAAGATTCAACCCTGCAACCTTTTCAAGGGCTACTGAAAGGATTATCTTCCCAGTCATTAACAGTCCTGCCTTGCTGGAAAACCATGCCTCTCCTGGAAACAAATAATTTTCAGAAAACTCCTTGAAGGGACGTAGTCCTAATGATAGATACCGATGTACCTTGTAGCAGATGCCTTCCAAAATAGGGTATTGTGGAATGACGCGGGAGATATGGATTAAACAATACCCTTCAAAATCGAATATCAAATCGCCGAAAGTTTTGACATCCCTCTGGTGTGCGTACTGAGATTGTGTCAATCTCAAACCAGGCATATAAGGAGAGGTCATAGGTATGATGAATGGAAGAAATGGTGAATACATAGAATTCTGAATAATATTTTAAGATCGTCTTCGGTATTCTGATTGTTGACTGTGGATTGTGGCTTCAACTTGCTCTTCCCATTGCTGGAACAATGCGATATCGTTATAGTTATCTTCAAGGGTTTATACACCCATACTTTGACGCTATGACCACAATGATCTTTGTGGCGTTATCACAATCACGTCATGCCATTTCTGCACACACCCGGTGATAAGTGCCATGCATCCAAATAGGTTATCATGTTCATGCAGTGTGCTTTCAAAGCATTATGCTCCTGATAAGAATCAGCCCATCCACCACACAATATGAAGTCGGACAATGCGACAGATCAAACTTGAACTTTGACATCTCGCATTGCGTTTGTATCAGTCGTTGGAACACCTGCCGTCCGTGGTCGGCAGTGCTTATTGCAACTTGATGCCTCCCCTTGAAGGCTATTTGGCTGGGGTCAGAGATTAAATCAGCACCTAACCGATTCAATGGCAACTTAGATCATGAAGCATCAGCTCGTATTAATATCCGGTCTGATTTTGCACTGTATACTCTCTCAAACCAATGAGCAGGGTTGCTTCAGGCCTCTTAACCTAAGCCAATGTCATGCTTCCCTCAGTTATGTCATGCTTAGGGCGAAACTATTCTCTTTGGCGGGGGAGTACCCTGATAACACCTAACGCCTGAGGCAATTGGTCACAAGTCCCGTGTACTTGCATATTGACTATTGACAGCTGTGTTTGTGTATCGGAGTAACCTCCAGTCCAATCAAACAAGTCCCGCTGGTATCTGGTTAATGAATGTGGTTGAAATCTTTTTCCACTTCAGAAGCGAGCTTCCCCGCAAAGGCAATATGGTTGCTTCTTCAACAATGAATACGCTAAGCATTGTGTCCTGCTAATTGAATCGACATGCACTTCTAATGTAATCCTGGTAAACATCATTCAACTGGTTTACTTGCAACGTCATGGATAGGTGTTATGCATATCATGTGACTATACTGCAAGGAACACCATCATACATATTCATTTGACTATCACAAGTACCATTATCACTGTTAAGGTAGAAACCCTAACCGATAAGACTATGTTGATTAGGAAACTCACATTCGTGGGCAAAAAGAGATTTCCGTACAACAAGGTGCACTGAGAGATGAGAGATGAATGAATAGAGATGAGTGATAAGAAACCCCCTGGGAGCTGGAGACTGTAGATCATGGGAGAATGCAGTACTTGGTGTATGCTGTACTCAGTGTATGCTGTGCTCACTATTAACTCATGATCATGGCATGGAGAGATACCAAGGGATAACTTCACTTCTTGTTCGTAAGTGATGGTAGGGTTGAGGACGAGAAAGAGAGAGATGAAATGAGATCAGAGTATTCAAATGAGAAATTGCAACTTAAGAGAAGTTCATGTGCAAGACAGTTTACCTAACCAGATATGGCAGGTACAACTCGTGCTCTGGCAGATAAGAACATTGATATATGGTCAGAATCAATCCAATCAGGTAAGTCATACACCTGATCTCCAATATCAGCCCAGATCCTGCATGTCATTTCAATCCTTATTCCCCATATTTCTTACTTGTTCCCTACTCAGCCATTATCACAAAACACAAAGTTTTGTTATCCTTCTCTATTTCTCCATGCCATGATCATAAGTTAACACCAAGTACAGCATACACCACATACAGAATCAACCCAAGATGTTTGGTCTACTCTTGATTCTCACGATTACAAGTTGATGCCTAAATGTAGCTGGCTCCTTAAATGGTTCTCTCTACAGATTGACTACTACCTGCTAGTTCTCCATGCCAGCTCAATGTGGTAGTTACTACGTCAAATTCCAAGGATTGCATCTTATCTACCATACGAATAGACTCTCTGTTAAGTGTTCTTCTTGGCAGTGGTCATGGTACATGAATGATGAGAGCAAATGCATTAAGCAAGTGTCACCTGACTTGAGATCCTAACACCTACTTATGGAGCATTGTCAAGTGTGCAAGTCAGGAAATCTGTAGCAGAATTACACTTCAGCTGCATGTCGATTAATCAAGGATCATCTATTCCAGGCTTGGCTGATTTACAATTGATGATGCAACTAGGTCGCTATAACTGGAGGGATAAAAATCATCCCTTGCAGTGTACTCAATTTTCTACCACATCTAGCAACTCTATCTAGTGGGACAACACACTGTTACATGGTGATTACACAGAATCACATATGTAGCAGAGGTTACATGATATGTAAGTGAGTGGAACCTTGGAGCCTTTCTCCTTAGATGTGACAACTCCAGGAGGTACATTACTGTCGCCTGAACGTCAAGACCTAAGCATGCAGTGTTGGAGGGATTTATAACATTGGCAGAGGATCAGAGGCCTGAATCAAGGCTGCTAATTTGTTTCAGTTTGTATACATCACAACCACGACATGGGGCTGTAAACTACACCAGTGCAACATTGGTCGGTTGCTGAATGATTCTTTGACTCAATTATGAAATAGTTATATTGTTGTGAGGCATTAAGATAGTTGAACTAAACACTATCAGGCTATACACCTATACACATTCCGCCTACTGGCATATTGACAGCAAGATATCCAAGTAGAAGTTACAAGCTTTCATTTTGTGCATGAGATACCATATTTGCAGATAACTCCAGTCGAGAGCATATTGGTTGAAATCAGCCACTATTGGAACACGATAACCAATGGGAATCCATTGCGACATCAACAAGGCTTCTATCGATGCTCTTCGAGATAAGCTATCAAGTATTCATAGTGCCATAGCAAGATTTCTTACTGAGAATATCCTGAGAACTTGACTATAAAGAATTTACATTGTTCTGGCAATGGGAAGAACCTAGCTCAAGCAGCAATCCACAGTCAGACATTAGCAGCGAAGAACACCAAAAAATGTTATCCAGATTCCATTCACAATTACACTTACCATGATAACTACTGTGAGAACTTGCCAATTATTCAAATCACTTGAAGCAATCGCATTCCCTCGATTCAACTTTCACAGTGTTAAATGACTTCTATTCATTTGAGAGTACCAGTGACCACATCAAGCAACAGAGTTGTTGTTCTGTGGCAGCTGAACCTTTACTACTAAGAATCCTGACAAGTTCCCCAGGCAATATTGATTCTTTATCTTGCAAACCTGTTTAGTATAATGTTCCAAGTTGGGGGTTACGTCACCACTGAACTTGCACCAAATGAACATTTGGACAATGTTGTTACTCCTCACGATATTGCATCGGACAATTACCAATTTTGGCTTGTTCATGGAAAGAATTCCAAGCAGTTGAATCTTACAATACAAGAAGGAAATAATAAGCCAGACAACACTGAATAGGTCACTGTACTTAACTGTAATAAATATTGTATTGTAATGGGATTAAGAACCCCTGTAACAGTGTCAGAACCCAGCAGGTCTGCTGTTGCCCATCTACCAATCAACAACTTCTAGGTCCTACTCCAATCTTACTCGACTATGGCCCACTTTTGTCTCTGCAATCTGGCTGATTCCCAACATCGAAGTATATGTCCATGATCTCTCACTCACATCCTCCAAGCGTATATACCAACCTGCTTGAATTCGGCCTCATCGTGAATTTCTCAGTTTACTGAAATATGGACTGCATGTGTACCTGCAAAATGTCTTGATTACAGGCTCCAAGTTGGAATGATTATGGGATCTCAGTGCATCTCCAATCTCACTCAATCATGGACTCGAAGTGCATCTCTAAGTCCATATGATAACACACTCCAACTGTATCTGTAAGTTCACAGGATAATGGCCTGCAAGTGTATCTCGGAATTCGCTCAATTGTTATTATTAGGTAAACCTCCAATTGTCTCCAAACACCGCCTGCAGCCAGTTCAGATATACTGTGTGTAGATGGATTGCTATATAGATACACACATATATAGATCAGAATTAAAGCTGAATAAATAGATTTCAAAAATAGTCTAACAAGAAGTAGTATCTAGGAGTTCCAGGTGTACCTGTAGCACTTCTGAAATATGTGTCATTTGTACCACTCTGCCCAACCACAATGCAAGATGCTTGCTGGCACTTTGCCTACAGTTAGAGGTGCTTGCCTGGTGGCCACAAAACCTCCTGGCCCTCAAAGAGATGTTGCCAGAGCTTAATGATGCGCCTGAAGAACACAGCTTCAGTCCAGTCAACTCTTGGATATGACACCCCTGAGATTCTTGTCCCATACCACACAAACTCTCCCAGAGGCACCCAGTGACGCAATGACATTGTGCTGAGATAGAGAATTGGTGGTGAAATAGCCATGCCGTCTGCTGGTTATTGTTAGTTTTGTTATGTTCTACCACAGAGGTTAAACTTATATATCCACAGGAGTGAAACATATCCAATATCTGACAAATGGAATATATTGTATAGCCAGGTACATCTATCCTTCGATGTAGACATATGGTATAGTGGCACGGTTGCACATGAGAGCAAGTCAGCATATATTGAGACTTATGTTGTATGATATTGAATACTAATGTACATAATGTATTTGGCACTCAATATACACCAGTGGTTGGTTACCCAGCAGAAAATTACATATCGCAGTGTCATGATCTCTGATGTAGTATGTCAAAACTCGCACCTTGATAATATGAATGATAGTGTATTTATTACTTATCTACAATACGATACACACAAGCAGAGTTGAAAGTCAAACAGTTGATGTAGAATAATAAGTTGCTCTCTTCTGTAATACAAGTACTCTCTCAATGTACAATGCTTCATTCTTGGGGAACATGTAAAATTGTACTTGGCCAGTCATGGAACCCATGGTGATGAAGTGAAGATGGAGGCCAGGAAGGATACATTTAGCAGTGTATATTAATACTCTGCAGGTACTGGATTTGTTGTAACTCAGAAACTGTCAGGTGTATGAGAATCATGGGATTTCTCATCTGGAAACCTCAATGTTATCATTCCTAACATGTATGCAATAGATACATGATTTGGAGTTTATATAATGCAATCAAGCTAAAATACAACCAGATGCACCTAAACTACTCCTGACCTTAACATGGGTGTAATAGTAGCTAACCTCTAGAGGCAATCAAATAGAGTACTAAGGAATTAATTGTTATAGTGGAACAAAGATTCCAATTATCAATAAGACATGTATTTATCTCAGTACAACTGCCGATTCCACTTGTCTTCTCTATTTCCTCATGCTATTGAAAATAACACTTCTTAATATCCTATGGAAAAACAAATTAATACTTGCAAATATCGGAAGCATGACTGTGTGTCTCAAAGCTCTCCTCAACAATCATGCATGCTATAAGATCTATTGAGTGGTACAGAATCAGGTCATATTTGATTCTTGCGATTGTAGTAATGTATACTATGGGGCAATGGTTGGAGAACTAATCTAGTTTCACTGGAATCAAGATAAATCTGCCTAACATTTACCACAATACAACTGTGCACTGCTTTCAATACCAATTAATGAAACAGTGGAATAGGAGTTGCTAACAGGTAATATGAGAACAAATTGTGAATAGAATTTTTCACCTTATTCTGAGATTCTCTTTACCGCTGATATCCTGAGTGTGGATTACTGCTAATGCTTGTCCTTCTCATTTCCAGAACAATGCAGTCTCTATATAGTCAAGTCAACCGAATGAGAAACCTTCATATGTTTACACTATATCATGTGGTATTCATACTAACTTATCTTTGGGTGATTTCTCTCTCTCTGCAAATCCCACATTGTGGTCAACCTACTTCCATATTCATTATTGTATTCTTTAATAAGTGGTTGCAACAAGGTACTATCCTACTGTTACGGGGGTGTTTAGATCTCAATAACTAATAAAATATATATTGAGACAAAGTACAGCCGCCTATGCTAGAAAACTCTTGCTTTCCTCGTCTTATCCTAAGACTCAACCTCTTGTACCGATATACCAGAGCGCGCCAAATCAAATCTCCTCCAGTGCCCGTCGCCTATGTATAGAAAGATTCAACTTCCCCATCGTGTGACCACTCTTCTTCAAACTCCTCAAATGGTGATGCGGCGGTATTCATATACCGAAGCACCGGGTCATCGATACCCTCTTGTTCGTAGAAACAAAAAACCACTTGTTAGGTGTTGGTTAAACGTGATTTGTCCAACTGAATAAGTAATTCTCCGAATAGTTCGACAACATGTTTCAGAGCGTATTCAGTTTGTGCCCAGTGTTGACCTTGACATAAGTAGCCTGGTCTCGGAGGTGGATGAGAGTGGTAATGGTAAATGATAGATAGAATTCATAATAATATTTCAAGATCGTCTTCGGTGTCTCTGAAAGCTAATCTTGTGGATGATGTCCCTTCCCTTCCCTTCGAACAACATTGCCTCTTTATAGCCAGCTGTCTTCTCTGGGTGTGATAGTGTTATCTTCTCGGCCACGCCTCCTTGCGCCCGATAACATCATTTCCCTGCAATGCGGTTTGAAAGCATTACGCTCCTGATAACAATCCGGCCATCCATCGCACGATATCAGCTTATCGCGCACTTGAACTTAGACATCTTACAATCGTATAAGTCAGTAGTTGGAACAACCACCAATCATCTTGGTGTTGCTTATCGCCTCTTAAATCCCTCACATAGTGAGCTATTTAATTCCGTCATAGATTTAATCAGCGAACAACCGACACACTGCCAACGTAGATTTTGAACACGTAAACTTGTATCCAATACGAGGTTACATTGCGATTCAGACCACTTGAGCCAACAAGAAGTGCTTGCTCTAGGCTCAGCGCCTACGTCGTTAATCCCTGGGTTACGTCATGCTAAGGTCGAGACTACTCTCTAAACTGGAATGTGCTTCTCCTGATCCTTGCCTGTTACGGGTAGGGGAGAAGAGTTCTCTTAATCACGTTTTGACTATCAACTGCCGTGCATGGTCCTCATGCATGTCCCGCAAAGCCTCAAGGAGTGAATGAAGTACCCACACTTCGCGCGACTAATATCAACTCCTGCTAAAGCGCATATTACTGATCACTTGATATCACTAGCATAGGTATTGTGCATATACCACAATATGTATGCATCATTGTGATTACTAAATCAAGTCTCATTATCCCTGCTTCGGGAGAACCCCTAACACTACAGACGGACTAGCCTCAACACCACATTTCGCACAATCAAACGATACATAATTCCTTCATCTTTGACATCCTGCATTCTAATTGTTCAGTAGTTGAAATATGTGCCAATGCATCGCTTGATTGTGCATTATCACCATTCTTACTGTCTCATCATGAAGTATGTATTTTAGCAATCACTTTAAAGCATTCATCTGCAAGCAACAGACGGTTTGACAGTTTGAATAATGGTGTGCCAACGTGTGCAATCTCAGCTCCATGGGTAGGTTCTCTTCAGGCTTCTTATCTTTACTTGATGGCAATGATTCTCCAAACAGTTGAATGCTTGGAACTTATGTATTCAATGTCGGGAAGGTGCTTATGGGAGTTTCCTCTTCGGAGGAGACTTGTTTCTAGCATGTTCCTTACCTGCACATACTGTGACATCTGCTATATATATATTTCAACATAATTCCAACCTAACTGTGTGCTGTCCCACTGGTTTGATACAGTAGGTGTGGTTGATAATCATCTGTACTGCTGATGTTTTGTAATCAAATATTCTGGCCAAGGTAGAAAATTTCACTATTATAGTTGAATCTACAAGTAGCCAAATAAGTTGATACTAATCAACTGACATGTAACTCAGGGGTGGTCCCGCCAAAGATAACCTGAAAATGAAACTAGCGATATCTTAAATAGGTGTCATGTGCTGGGTAACCAGCTCTTGCAGTCCCAATGTATCTACATTGCAATCCACTAGAACTACTATCCCTGCTATGGGAGAACCCCTAACACTGAATCATCACTATTGCCCTGATCTATGACTCCTTCAGATATAATACTTACACTTGTAGTTCTACTATATACAGAGACCACATGGCATAAAATGATTACCTTGTTGGGAATCTGCAGAAGTTGAGCTGAAATGTAACCATGGGTGTAGCCTGAGCTGAGTTAGACAAGTTCAGCAGAGTTCATCACAGAGGGAATAAATATGAATCTCCATAAACAGATTTTTATTGCAATGGGTCAGTATGTCTATCATATTCTTTAGTTTTAGGAAAATCTGGAGGTATGTTAGAAATCTGTAAGGCAATATCAAGGTCTTCAATGCAGTGCATTGTAGCAGTCTGGGTTATGTCTGCCAAATACCTGTATGACAGAATTGAACTAATAGTATATGAAAGAGAAATCAGCTAAAGAAATGTATGATACAATATAGTTACACAATGGTACAGTTCAATTCAGATGCAGGGGTAACCTGATCAATTTCAGTTCTTATCAAGATATAGAACAGCAGTAAGTATGCAGTATGAACTGAAATATATCCACATTTTGTGCCGACTAGCTGGTAAATAGCAAGTTGATTGTCACTAAGTTCATTATGAGTCCGACTAGGACAAAGTTGTTTCATAACACATGATCCAGTTCGAAGATGAATATCAGATGACAATAATATATTGTAAGACTTTATCCCACAACAGGCAGCAAAATGAATACATGCATTTCTGGGGAATAGAAGTCCACTGATAGGGGTTCTCCCTTAACAGTGATAATGGTACTTGCCATAGTCAAATGTATAAATATCATGGAGTTACTCTTGGTATAGTGATGTGATATGCATAACACCTATTCATGACGTCACAAGTTAGGCTGTCGAATGATCTTTAGAGGGATTAAATTCGAATCGCATGTTGATTGAATACGCAAGACTGATTGCTTAGAGGATTCATTTTGGATGAAGCAACCTTATCTCCTTTACAGGGAAGCTTGCTTCAGCCGTGCAAACTGTTTTCAACCAAATTCATTACCAGATACTAGCGGTACATGTTTGTATGAACTGGAGATTACTCCGACACACAAACACAGCAGTCAATATTGAATATGCGATTACGCAGGACTTTGACCTATTGCCTCATGTGATAGGAGTTATCAGGGTACTCCCCCCACCCATAGAGAATGGTCATGGCCTAAGCATGACATGACTGAGGGAATTATGACGTTGGCTTATGATAAGAGGCCTGAAGCGACCCTGCTCATTGGTTTGAGTTAGTTGGCATTTCAACTGCAGACTCAATATTAATACGAGCTGACATGTCATGTTCTACATTGGCACAGAAATGGTTGGTCGCCGATTGAATCTATGTTGCAAGCGAAATAGCTTTCAAGGTGAGGTATTAATTTGTGATAAGTATTGCCAACCAAGGATGGCAGATGTTCCAACTAGTGATAAAAATGGAATGCTAGATGTCAAAGTTCAAGTTCGATCTGTCACATTGTCTAACTTGATATCGTGCGGTGGACGGCTTGATTCCTATCAGGAGCGTAACGCTTTTAAACCACACTTCATGAATTCGATAACCTACTTGAATGCATGGCAGTTATCCTCAAGTGCTTGCGGAAATGGCATGACGTGATCGCGATGATGCCTTCAAGAACATTGTTGTCATAGGGTCGAAGTATGTATGTACACACCCTCGAAGATGAATATAAAGACATCGCATTGTTCCAGCAATGAGATGATCAAGCTCAAACAGCAATCCACAGTCAACCACTAGAATACCGAAGACGATCTTAAAATATTATTAAGAATTCTTACTATTCACCATTTCTTCCATTCTTCATACCCATGACTTGTCCCTATATGCCTGGTTTGGATTGAAATAATCTCAGCACACACACCGGACGGATGTCAAAACTTTCAGTGATTTGATATTCCATTTATCAGAGCGTTGTTTAATTCATATCCCCCACATCATTTCACAATACGCCATTTTGAAAGGCATCTGCTACAATGTACATAAGTAACTATCCTGGGGACTACTTCCCTTCGAGAAGTTTTCCGAAGATTATTTGTCTCTGGGAGAGGCGTGGTTTCTCAGGATGGCAGGAGTGTTAACTACTGGGGAGAAAATCCTCTCGGTAGCCCTTGAAAAGGTCAAGGGGTTGAGTCTCAGCATAAGATGTGGAAGGAAAGAGAATTTAGATAGGCAGTTGTACTTAGTTCAATAAATGTTGTATTGATTATTGGGATTAGTCACCCCCATAACATCCACCAAGCCTTGAATTGGTATTCAGTAATCGATGCAATAGGTGCAATTGTAGACTGGCTCTATTTCGACAATTATCTGGATGCCTTGAAGCTGTCTTGGTAACACGGAAACTAGAAACACCATTTCATCTTCATGCAATCTACGGATGTGGATGTTGACAGACACTAGATAAACTATTTAGAATTAGTCCAAACCATAAAACTTGTTCAGATGGAAAGTGTTGATCACTTACTGAGCACTTATCAGAGACAACGTTTTGGATTTTCACATATTGAACCCACTTGTTGGAGGTCGGGTTGCTTGATCTGGTATAGGTCACTGTGGTTGAAGGCTGAAATATATCACTAGATTAGATACATGTCATATCTGCGCTAATCGCAGTCTAAACTTGAGACTCTTTGAGCAACCACAGTGTACAGAATGTGTGAGAAGTTGCCAGTCTTCTGCAAAGTTACTGAATAAACATTATCTTGTAAGTTTATCTCATATAAGCTCCAACTCTATTTATGCAGCACACACTATCAAAGCTATAGCAGAATCTCAATAGGTTAATAATAGAAACCAATAAATTAGTCCCCCATGACGTGAAACTACGGATTGGCTAAGGATGGGCATCTAAGGTATGTGGTTGTTACCATTTACCAAAGGACAGTTGACAGGGAGAATGACAGTCAGGGTACATGTGTAGTGGCTGTTAATCAGTAATTAAAAATCGAATTGACATAATAGTAGACATTATACAGGATTAGCCAGCTTGACCAATCAGTGTAGTATTTGACAGATGGAAGCATTTGTATTCTGCAACCAATAATTCGACAGCATGCAAGGTAGAAGAAAACATTATGAAAATATAGTGTTAGGGGTTCTCCCTTAGCAGCAGTAATGGTAGATAATAAGTTACAATAAATGCTGCCAACATTACAAAACAATGGTTGCATAACACCGATTTATGTGGAACATTATATTCGCCAGTCAAGTGACCTTTAGCTCAGTTCCCCTTCCATCGAATGTTGATTGATCAAGAATTACCTATGTGGCCCTTAGCTGATTCAATTATGATATCATAATGAAGTCACCATAACTGAAACATTAGATTAGCACATTATCAGTGTCATTAATTATCCACCACACCCGCAATACCTTGTCTAGCGGAAAAACACACAGTTAAGTTGCACCTGCGCACAATTATGAGTGCAACAAATGAATTTCAATATGTGAGTAAGCACAACCTACATGCCTTTTACATCGGAGTGGGATTACCTTGCAGTGTTTCCCCGTCGCGGAATAGTCTATATGTAAGAATGAGGTGGCAGAGGGATTGATGACTTTGGCTGAAGATTCGAGGCCAGAAGCAACCCTGCTAATTGGTGTGAGCTACTAGGAACTGCAACATCAGAAGGTATTTATAATCTACCTTGCCAGATGATCAGTTGGTTACAGATTCTGTTAGGAGTTTTCACTTAGCTGCAATAAAGGTACTTGGGATAGTTATATGAATACTTATCACAGAGGTACTCTTGGTCTAGTCACGTGATATGCATATCACCTATTCATGAAGCAACAAGTAAGCGTGTCTTATGTCCTGTAGTGGGGATCCATAAGTGTTGCAGGTTGATTGAATAAGCAAGTTGTTGCTTAGCGGTTATATTTTGGATGATGCAGCTATGTTGCCTTAGCGGGGAGGTTTCATCAGCAGAGGGCATAGTTTTCAACCACGTTCATTTTTGAGCGCTAGCAGGACATGTCAGATTGGAATGGGGGTTACTCTGACATACAGAAACAGTAGTGGTTAGTCAATATGCTAGTACGCAGGACTTCTGGCGTATCACCTCAGGCGATAAAAACTACCAGGTTACTCCTCTGCCAATGTGAATGGTTTCGGCCTAAGCATGACATGACTGACGGATTATTGATGTTAGTAGATCATATGTGGCCTAAAGCAACACTGCTGATTGGTTTGAGTTAGTATGCATTCCAAAGTCAGACTCAATAATAAAACCAGCGAATACATCGCTATGTACTTTGGCATAGTATAGGTTGGTCACCAATTGAATCTATGATGCAAGCGGAATAGCATTCAACGTGAGACATGAATTTGTGATATGCAATACGGAGTATGTTCAGTAGATGCTCCAAATACTGAACAAACAGAATACAACATTTCTAGGTTCAAAATCGATCAATCACAGTGTCTGACTTGATAACATACGGTGGATGGGCTAATTCTTATCAGGAGTGTATTGCATTGAAACCACACTGCATGAACACATTTAACCTGCTGGGATACATGGCACTTGTCACCAAGTGCATGTGGAAATGACATGATGTGATTGCAATAACACTATCAAGAGCAATGGAGTCAAAGTGTCGAAGTATGGGGGTACAAACACTCAAAGACAACTGTAAAGAGGTCACATTGTTCAGGCATTGAGATGATCAAGCTCATACAGCAATCCTCAGTCAACAATCTGAACACTGATGACAATCTTAAAATATTTTTAAGAATTCCATCTTATAAAATCTTTAACCATTACTTCCCTCCTTCACTCCCATCATGTAACCCGATATGCCTGGCATGAGATTACGACATTCTCAGTAGGTTCACCAGAAGGTCGTCGACACTTCAGGTGATTGGATATTCTGTTTCCAAGAGTGTTGGTTAATCCAAACCTCTCGAGTTATAATAATGTACGCAACGTGTCTTGGCATCAGCTTTGAGGTGCATCGATAGCAAACTACTGTACTAGTTCCCTTCGATCAGTTTGCGGAAGAGTATATATTTCCAGGTGTGGTGGAAGTTTTGAAAAGGACTGGAACATCAATAGTTTGATGGTGGTACCCTTTGTTAACACTTGGAGAGGTCACGAGGTTCAGTCCCGGGACGAGACGAGGGAAAAAGAGTTTCTTAAGATATGTGGCTTTTCTCATCAACAATCCATATTGTTGTTAGGGGTCGTCTCCTAGCAGCGATAATGATACTTGCTTATGATTACAAGATGCATACATATCCGTGATATGCATAACACCTATGCATGTGTCATCAAGTGGTCAGTAATATGCTGCTTAGTGGGAGTTGATATTAGTCACACAAAGTGTGGCTACTTTGTTCACACCCAGATACTCTGCGGGACATGCGTAGTTTTAGGCACGGCAGTTGATAGTCAATATGCGATTAAGAGGACTCTTCGCCCCTACCTATAACGGGCTTGGATTCGGCGCGACACGTTCTGGTCAGAGAATAGTCTTGACCTTAGCATGACGTAACTGAGGGATTATTGACGTAGGCATGGAGCCTAGAGCGAGCACTGTGTATTTGATTGACTAGTCTGGATCGCAATGTAACGTGGTATCGGATACGAGCATACGGGTCATATTCTACGTTGGCATAGAATCGGTCGGTCGCTGACTGAATCTATGACGCAAATAATAACTCATGCAAATGAGGGATTTAAGAGGTGATAAGCTTCATCAACATGGTTGGTGGAAGTTCCAACTACCGACAGATACGATTGCGCGGGAGTAATTTAAGTTGAGTTCTATCGTGCGATGGATGGCCTGATTGTCAGGAGCGTAATGGTTTCAAACCACATTGCAATTAAAGCGACAACGTTAGTGGCTATGGTAGCTAGACAAGGGGTGGCTAGGACGTTGCTATAAAGAGATAGCTTTGTCGCAAAGGAAAAGAGAGGAAGCAGCAAGAAGACATTCAACACAGAGCACCGAAGACGATCTTAAAATATTATCAAGAATTCTATCTATTCCAAAAAACTACTCTCACGATTTCTTCCTTAATCCACCTACATGATTACGCATTATATGCCTGGACACAGGTACACACAATCCTAGTACGCACTACAACAAGTTGTCGAGACTTTGGGCAATCTGCTCTTCAGTTTGGACGAGCACTGTTTAACCCACACCTACCAAGTAGTTTTACGTTTCTGCGAACTGGAAGATATCGACTACCTGGTGCTGAGATATCTGAGTACCGGCTTACTACCGTTCGAGGAGCATTCCGAGGAGTAGTGGTACGAAGGGGGAATTTAATCTATATATACCGAGGCGACGGTCTTTGGTATAGGTTCAGATTGGTCGCTCTTGCTACACAGGAGCAAGAGGTTGAGTCTTAGGATAAGACAAGGAGAGAAAGAGATACTTAGATAGGCGGCTGTACTTAATTCAATAAATGTTGTATTAATTATTGGGATTGAAAACCCCCGTAACAGTATAATATTTTATGCACTCTACGCTGTATCTGGAGTTGAGGATTCATGTTAGCAGAGCAATTGAGAATATATCAGATATTCTATAATACAGGAGCGTACCTGTATCAATTACCGAACGATCCACACCTATATTTAATTCTTACACCAAGACCTAGAACAATTGTTATACATGAGTTCTGAGTGCAAGGATTGTGAGGATCAGTTCTGCTGCATTTATCTTGGACAAAGGACCTGTCCACAACGTTGTATCAGACAAAACTGTTTTTGCACACGTTCCCAAATTAGGGTTATCAACGAAGCAAGCCCGGCGGTATTTTGTCAACTTTGCGATTTTCTATCGGAGTGTTACACCGATATGCATATAAGAAGAATTGCATCTCATAATTCTTATATTTTACAAAGATATTGTAGGGATCATTGCCCTACCATAGACTGTCCACATCGGGAAGAAACTACGGTCGATAATATCGAAACACCCGAAAAAATTGACTATAGTCATTTAGTCAATAATGGCGACCTCAAGGAGACGGTTGACATTCAACAGCAAAGCGCTGGCACCCAACAGCTCGAGGATAGAGAAACGTCGATCCCCAGTGGCAAGGGTTATCCCAGAATGGTGCAAAGAATATCCAGGAAGGATAGATGAGGCCCGAAGGGAATACTTGCTACTAAAAGATCATGGAGAACCCAAGGAAGCAGAGAGTGGCCAAGGGGAAGTCGTGATGAAGGAAGCCGATTCCGACTTAGTGCAGCAGCAATTGTCGGAACTCACTCAACATGTCGTCCATGTTATACAGGGATGTCATTAAGAAAAAGAGATCCCGGAGGAAGAATTTGACACGTTGAAAAAGGGAATCCTAATAATGGAAAGTCGGTTGCAGACCGAATTAGTCAGGATTGATTCCGAGGTATCAGGAGGCAGATTGATAATGCAATTTCAGCAGGCAACACTGCAAGAAATTCGATCAGGAATTCAAATACTACAAGGACACGATAATCAGATAGTAACAGAGGCTACCGATTTGTTTGCCGGAATTCTTCAAGAACAGGAAGCATTAAGCAAAAGGATTTCCGATAACAGCCTACAAGTTCTAGCTGTTCAGTCATCCAACCACACAATTCAGAAATCATTAGCAACGGTTACTCTCAGAATTGACGAAGTAAATAAAGCAATGGTGGCTATTACTACGTCTTGAAAAAATATGCCAACGAAGAGAGAACTGCGCCAATATCAAAGCTTGATGGAAGATCAGCTAGCTCAAGCAGAAGATATCAATACAGGGTTAACTACGGCAATGGAAGCATATAATGTTTCTGAGTCTACACCTTTCCATGCTGAGTCTACACCTTTTCGCGCTCAAGCTGCAGCCGGACCTCCAGGTACCCAGAGCTGGATGCACCCTCAATGAGGGGCAGCAATGGGTCAATTATCGGCATCAGTATCTAGTTTAAGGGATACTGAAAGCGAAATATGTTGGAGCGCTCAATTACAAGGAGGAGCAGGTAGTAATGGAGGCCAGGATGGTGGAGCAGCCGGAGGCCAAGGAGGGAATGGAGATCCTCCGCCAGATCCCCCGCCATCAGACCACGGTGGTGCAGGAGGACGGCACATGTCAACACGCCAAAGATGAATTAAGCAACCAGAATTCGCAAAACCAATAGAAATTCGAGAGCCCACACGATTCGAAGGAAAACCGGGAGATGACTTCGATACGTGGAGGATACTAGTACAAGTTTTTATCGAAGATCAGCCCGAGAAATTCCCTAAGGATGAAAGAACCATATACTGGATAGGGTCGTTAACGGATAAATATGCTGCAGCCTGCATATCCAATGGCTTAAGGCAACCTTGAATGGCACACATCCAAAGTCCATGACTGGTTACATTAATGCCCTTAAACTTAGGTTCCAATATCGGGATGCTAAGGACGAAGCTTATGCCGATCTAGAATTAGTCCGATACGAAGGATGCATTAGGGATATGTTTACCAAGATCGAGACATATAATGATAAAGCATTGATATCCAGTGCGGCACTCAAGAAGCTAATTTTGGAACGACTTCCACAAAGAATCCTTGAGCAAATGCACACCGTGGACTTACCAGGAAAAACGGATCAAGAAATTATCAACATTATTACACATGCCGGTAGAACGGCAGAAAAATGGGAAGCAGGTAGGAAAAATCTCGGTATTAAGGGATCCTTTAAGCTTCATGGAAAGTCCGAAAGCAGATGCGAACGAAGCGATCGGCGGGATTCTTCAACAAAGGATCGAAGGATCGAACAAAGGTCTAAAGAGAAAGTGTCTAAGGACCGATTCAAGAAGAAGGATCGGTTATATGAACAGACCTATAAGGAAACTGAGGGAATAGATTCTTCCAAGCTAGAAAGAAGGAAATCAGCCGGGGAATGCCTAAGATGTGCTTGGCCTTCTGATAGGAAAGGCCGTCACCGAGTTAAGGACTGTGAGAGACCTATCAAATTGGATAAAGGAATGGCAAGCTATCCAAAAGCAAAGGAATACCAGAAAATGAAAATAGCTGGTGTACAGTTGGATAGTGACCAAGATGATACGGATAGTGACCAAGATGATACGGATAGTGACACGGATAGCGACACGGATAGGGATAGCAATTCGGATGAAGATCCCAGCGGTTCAGATGTTGAGGACCAGCGTCAGGAAGAAACAGAAGGAGAGGTGTTGGATGAATCAGAGGAGGAAATAATAAGTTATAAAGAGGAAAGGAATTGGTGGGACTCTGAGCCAGAATCAGAATCGGATTACTAGCCACATTAAGCTTTTAGGTCAAAAATTAATGTTTTAATACACCAACGAAAGTTGGAAGACCATTTTTCTTTTGTTTTATATTTTCCCTCTGAGGATGATCGGAAGATCGAAACTGCTGGCCAGTACGGAAATACGATACACATATACACCAAATATACACTTCACCTTACATTACACCTTTACCACATATCAATTTTACCCGTTGTGGTAACGCTATTGTCGAAAGGATAGCGATGTCTAAACGAAAAGCATCAGAACCTTTACAAAGGTACCCTAAGAAGATTAATGCTTCTACCGATTTTGTCTTCTATCAATCTGCACCTATACTGAAGATAAAAAAGGTGTCTCCTACGAGGATCAGCAAAAGACCAATCTATAAGTTTTTTATCGATTATAACGGACAGTACTTTCCATTAAGATGCATGCTAGATTTGGGAAGTACATCCTTTGTTATTTCGCCAGAAGCAGCCAAAGCATTATCCATATCAGTGGTTGAGAGGCTTAAACCAATAAAAACTAAGGATGTTTCCGGTAGCGAAATACCAACCGAAGGGCTATTCACAGTACCTCTCGGTTTATCCTTTGGGAACCATAGATCCTTTAAAGAGGAAGATCATGCGTTCAAAGAATTAAAAACCTCAGGAGAGTATTATGCGCTTATACCAGCATGGTATTTAGAAAAGCATAAGGCTAGAGGAATCACGACTAGCCATTTGCATTTTCCGCATTGTTCAAATGAGTGTTATGGACACGGCAAAATACATCCTGAATATTCAATTACTTATGATAAAAGAGTTTCGTTAAATGATAAAGCGATTCATATAAGGGCAGTAGTTTTGAGTAATCCAACTCTGCTTCGGAAACTACCACCTCAATATCATAAGTTGATCCTTTTATTCGACACAAATCAAGCGGAAAAGTTACCAGATAATCAAGGATGCGATCGTAGAATTGAGTTATTAGGCCCCGAAGATAAGGTTCGAATGGGACCCATATACCAATTATGACAGGAGGAAGAAAAATTGTTGATTCAATACCTCGATAAAATGATCAAGGAAGGGAAAATTCATCCTTCCAGCAGTACGGTAGGAAGCCCAATCCTATTTGTACCTAAACCCAACAGCAGGGGTTTATGACTATGTATCGATTACAGACATCTAAACGATTATACGAAACAGGATCGAACTCCATTACCAATAATGGAGGAACTCCAAAGCAGGTTGAGAGGAGCAACCCATATTACCCAGGTTGATCTTAAGTCAGGATTTTATTCGATTAGAATGGCCTTGGGACACGAAAATTTACAGCCTTTCGTACTTAGTTCGGGTTATATGAATATATGGTAATGCCATTTGGGTTATGTAACACACCAGCAACCTTTCAGAAGGAAAAGTAATAGGATCCTACGACCATTACTAGGAATCGAACAAGTAATTAATACACAAACACATATCGATGATGACGACGGAATGGTGGGAGTTGCATATATCGATGAGATATTAATTGCCACTAAAGGACCACTCAGAAAACATCATAACCAGGTATCGAAGGTTTTCCAGTTACTTATGGATAATCATATGTGCATCGAAATCGATAAGTGTGTTTTCGACGTTCAGGAAACCACCTTTTTGGGCTTTGTTGTGAGTGGAGAATGGTTGAGAATGGATCCAAATAAGGCAAAGGCAATTGTTGAATGGCCTTGACCCAAGTCAAGAAAGGAGGTACAGCAATTGTTAGGATTATGGAATTTTTACCGAAGGTTTATTCATAATTTCTCGGGAATCGTTTCACCAATTACCGATCTGTTACGACAAGAGGTCAATTTTGTTTGGGGAGAAGCGCAGGAAGCCGCTTTCCTGAAAATTACTATCATGTTTACTTTGGGAACAACACCAATACTCAGACATTATGACCCCGAGAGACCAGCACTTTTGGAAACGGATGCATCAGACATTGCTATAGCAAGAATTTTATCCCAGAAATTCGAAGACGGCAGGATTCATCCAGTACGTTTCGTCTCAAGCAAATTGAACCCGGCAGAATTGAACTAAGATGTCTACGATAAGGAAATGCTTGCAATAGTTTACTCCTTCCATAGTAATCGACATATTTTACAAGGAGCAACGCATAAGACAACAATCTACTCCGATCATGAAATTTTAACATACTTTAAAACGGCAATTCTCCTAAATTGACGACAGGCTAGATGGGCGGAGCAATCGAAGTAGTATGATTTTGACTTATTATATCGAAAAGGCACAGCAAATGCAAAAGCGGATATACTTTCTAGGTGCCCGGCGTTCACCTCTAAGCAAGGAGGTACAACTTCAGCAATGAATCAAACAATGCTTAGAAAGGACCAATGGTTAGAAAGTGGAGCCATGCAATTAGAAAATGGAGACGTGGATATAATCCAATAGTCAGCGTTGGATATGGAGGCATTGTTACCGGAAGCAAAAGAAAAAATTAAGGAGTAAGTCATGCTTGACCATAACTACGAAGAAGTTTGCAAGCAGGTGATTAACCAAGGAAATATCGACAAAGGGTATTCAATAATGGAGGATCTGTTATGTTTGAAGAATAGGGTTTATGTGCCAGAAGGAATGCGCCAAAGGGTGATGAAGTCAGAACATGATTCTAAGGTAGCAGGCCATTTTGGAAGAGAACGGACTCTGGAGTAAATCTGTCGAAATTTTTACTGGCCAGATATGGCACGAGACATATGGAAATACTGTAACGAATGCGATAATTGCCAGAGGACCAAAGCACCTAGATATGCGAAGCATGGACTTCTGTATCCATTAGAATTACCATGCAAACCGTGGTCACATATCAGTACGGATTTTATTACCGATTTACCTGAATCCGAAGGAGGTACTATAATGTTAGTAGTAGTGGATTAGTTGTCAAAGATGGCACATTTTGTACCGATTGAGAAAAAGGATTCCCCGACAGTAGCCAGTGCATACATGGATAACGTATGGAAGTATCACGGCTTTCCAGAAGATTTAGTTTCAGACCGAGACTCTACCTTTACTGGAAGTTTCTTTACTGATTTATATAATTATCTGGGAATTCATCGAAGCATGACAACGGCATATCATCCTCAAACCGACGGTCAAACAGAACGAATCAATCAAGTAATAGAAGCATATCTGCGCTCTCATTGCAACTTGGAACAAAACGAGTGGGTGTCTATGTTAGCAATGGTGGTATACGCTTATAATCACTCAAAGCATTCGTTGACCAAAATATCGCCTTTTTACTCCAATTATGGTTTCCAACCCAAAATGAGTTGGCCAACGGAAGTCCAGTTTAAAAATCCAGTGTCGGAATTATATGGTCATCATATGAATGATGTCCATAGGATACTGAAGGAAAGACTGGAACAGGCCGTTGAGTTAATGAGGAAGCATTACGATAAGAAGAGAAAAACGATCGGACCTTTTAAGAGAGGAGATTTAGCAATGCCTAACGGAAAGAATATTCAAGCGAAGCATCGGTGCAAGAAACTGGAAGATACAATGCTAGGACCTTTCGAAGTCATTTCAGTGGGAAGCAATCTATGATATTGCAAATTGAGGTTACCCGATTCCTGGAAAATACATACGGTGTTTAATATCGACTTACTCGAACAGTATAAGGGAAAGGATCCCGTGAAGCAGGTTGTGGAGATAGAGGCTGACAGTAACGACTGGGAAATGGAATCGATAATTGCTAGCGGACGATCGGACGATAATCCATGACATCACGTGTTTTTGGTTACGTGGAAGGATTTTGCGCATGAGGAGAATACGTGGGAAACATATGAGAATGTAGTAGAGAGCAATTCGAAATTGCTTGAGGAATAGTATAAGAAGAATCTGAGGATGGAAAATGACAGGAGGTTTTTAAAAATAAAATTGAGAAAGGTATTGAAAAAGCGAGAATGATTTTATTTCGGGCGTTGAATAGTTATGTTGTTTTTTATGGTGTTTTATGTCGTGTTTTGGAGGAGCACCGTTGAGGTCACCGGTCTTGGTGAAGGGGGTGATGTTTGGGGTCGTCTCCTAGCAGCGATAATGATACTTGCTTATGATTACAAGATGGATACATATCCGTGATATGCATAACACCTATGCCTGTGTCATCAAGTGGTCAGTAATATGCTCCTTAGCGGGTGTTCATATTAGTCGCGCAAAGTGTGGCTACTTTGTTCACACCCAGATACTCTGCGGGACATGCGTAGTTTTAGGCACGGCAGTTGATAGTCAAAATGCGATTAAGAGGACTCTTCGCCCCTACCTGTAACGGGCTAGGATTAGGTGCGGCACGTTCCGGTCAGAGAATAGTCTCGACCTTAGCTTGACGTAACTGAGGGATTATTGACGTTGGCATGGAGCCTAGAGCGAGCACTATTCATTTGCTTGACTAGTCTGGATCGCAATGTAACCACGTATCAGATACGAGCTTACGCGTCATAATCTGCGTTGGCATAGTATTGGTCGGTCGCTGACTGAATCTATGATGCAAATAATAACTCATGCGAATGAGGGATTTAAGAGGCGATAAGCTGCATCAACTTGGTTGGTGGAAGTTCCAACTACCGACAGATACGATCGCACGGGATTAATTCAAGTTATGTTCTATTGTGCGATGGATGGCCTGATTGTCAGGAGCATAATGCTTTCAAACCACATTCCAATTAAAGCGACAACGTTAGTGGCTATGGTAGCTAGACGAGGGGGGGCTAGGATGTTGCTATAAAGAGATTGCTTTGTCGCGAAGGAAAAGAGAAGAAGCAGCAAGAAAACATTCAACACAGAGCACCGAAGACGATCTTAAAATATTATCAAGAATTCTATCTATTCCAAAAAACTACTCTCACGATTTCTTCCTTAATCCTCCCACATGATTACACCTTATATGCCTGGACACAGGTACACACAATCTGAGTACGCACTGCAACAAGTTGTCGAGACTTTCGGCAATCTGCTCTTCAGTTTGGACGAGCACCGTTTAACCCACACTTACCAAGTGGTTTCATGTTTCTGCGAACTGGAAGATATCGACTACCTGGTGCTGAGATATCTGAATACCGGCTTACAACCGTTCGAGGAGTATTCCGAGGAGTAGTGGTACGAAGGGGGAATGTAATCTATATATACCCAGGCGACGGTCTTTGGTATAGGTTCAGATTGGTCGCTCTTGCTACACAGGAGCAAGAGGTTGAGTCTGAGGTTAAGACAAGGTGAGAAAGAGATACTTAGATAGGCGGCTGCACTTAATTCAATAAATGTTCTATTAATTATTGGGATTAAGAACCACCGTAACAATTGTATTGATTTATTGGGATAAAGCTCCGCATAACAGTATAATATTTTAAGTACTCTACGCTGGATCTATAACAAAGGACTATATGACAGAAGATTTATCACAATTATACCATCAATTGTGTAAAACCAGAGTGATTATCAACCAGTTACCCAACGATCAACGACTTCACATTGTTACAATTCCCCAGCTAGTGTTGTATCATCCTCATGAGTTGTGAAGAGTGTGAAGACAATTTCTGTTACATTTATCTTGGACAAAGGACTTGTCCGCAACATTGTCTAAGTCAACACTGCCTTTGCATACATTGTCAAATACTGTATATTGATAAAGAAAATACAGCAGCATAATGTCAATGCTGCGATTTTTTGTCAGAGTATTATTGCTACAAGTACGCTGGAAAAACTGAGCTCCATTCTTCTTATATATTACAACAATATTCTTGGGAACATTGCCCTACAATGGATTGTCCTTATCGAGACGAGACTACTGACGATCCATCAAGAACAACAATACTCCAAAGTCGTCAGGTTCTGAATAATGTTGCTAGCAAGTCAAAGGATGAAATGGACCAGCAAGGCTCTGGCACCCAGAAGCTCATGAGTGGAGAAACCGAAGTATCCAGCTGGCCGAGACATTCCGGCATGGGTGTTGGACTACCAGAGGAGAATAGAGCAAGCCAAGTTGTAATACCAGCAGATACAACCGCTGGAAGAACCGGAGGAGGCAGAACAAGGACAAGGAGAACGGCAAATGCCGAATGCGAATTCCAACTGAGTTTAAAAACAATTGTTGGAACTCGTGCAGCAAGTTGTACACATAATGCAGGCATGCAACGAAGAAAATGGATTCTTAGAAGAACAGTTTGAATCGGTTCAATCTTACATCCAGATTTTAGTCATGACAGACAAAACGAATAGGTAACCGTTGCATTCTGAGGTTTCCGGAGTAGGTTCTGCAATGCAATGTCAACAGGCTGTATTACAAGAGTGGAGAACTGGAATACCTGTGTCACAAAGTCATGATGATTAGATAGTGGTAGAAGCTAATACGATCTTCAACGGGTTCTGAGAAAAATTAGGTTCCTTGAGCAAATGCATTTCCAATAATGCAGTTCAAATATTGTCTGTTAAGGGAACCACTATGGGTATTCAAAAGAGTTTGAAAGAAATGAATTGGAAAATTGAGGATGTTAAGAAGGTGTTAGCATCCATTACAAAGTCGCTCAAGGAAGTACCTGCTAGAACTGAATTGAGGGAACACCCAGTGCAGTTGGAAGATCAAGTAGCTCAGATTCAAGAAGTGAATACTGGGTTAACTACAGCTATGGAAGGATGTGAAATTTCGGAGTCATCCTGGTTTGATTTCCGCCAGAATACTGCACAACCAGGTCTGTCTGGAACAGTACATCCTCAAAGACGTCCTTACTTTGATGGTTCAGTTTCCGGCTTGAGGGATACAGATAGTCCATCAACTTGGCATTGGAGAATTCCCAGTGGGGCAGGGAGTAATTCCTCACACCCAGGTGAAGCAGCCAGAGGTGCAGCTAGTGGAACAGCAGGTGGAGCAGCCAGTGGAGCAGCAGGAGGAAATGGAGATCCACCACCTGATCCTCCGCCTTCCGATCATAGCATTCCCAATAGAAGGATAAGCCAAAGACAGAGATGAATTAGATGATTGGAGTTTGAAAAACCAATAAACATCAAAGACCCATACAAGGTTGGACGAAAACGCAGGGAAGACATCAATCTGTGCTGGATTACGGTTCAACTTTCCCTCAAGGCTCAACCTGAGAGGTTTCCAAAAGACAAGCCAACTATTGCTTGGATAGGATCTTTATTTCAATAATGTACGGTATCTTAGCATACCCAATAGATAAAGGGAACGTTAAATGGCACTCATCCCAAGTCTTTGACAGGGTATGTTAATACCTTGATGTTATGTTTCGAATACAAGGAGGCCAGAGATGAGTCATATTGCGAATTTTAGAAAGTCAAGTATAATGAACACATTAGGAATATGTTCACTCAAATCGAAATGCATAACGATACAGCTGTGGGTTCGGGAGGAGCCTTTATGAAGCGTATCTTGGATCTGTTATCAGACAAAATTTTTGAACCAATGGATACCATGAATCTTTCTGGAAAAGCAACCTCAAAATGATAGACATTATTACTTGAGCAGGGACAACAGCAGTGAAATGGGATGAGGCCAAAAAGTCCTTAGGCCTTAAAAATCCATATTTGAGGTTCGATCTGCAGTAGGAGAGAAGAAGCAATTTGCCAGAAAGGAACCATTTCAAAAATCTTTCAAGAAGCAGTTTAACGATTCTAAACCGAGTTCAGCAAGGAAAACCTTTGAAATGAAGTCAGGAACATCATGGGCCGAACAGGTAGAATGGATCGATAAATCCAAACTTGATAGGAGAAACGCTACAGCCGAGTATCACCGCTGTGGTTGGCCAGGATATAGAAAAGACCCATACAAGGCCATGCATGGTTATCGATGGAAGAGAACTGACAAGGGCACAGCGCCATTTCCAAAAGCGAGAGAATATCAGCAGTGTACAGTAGCAGCTTATGACCAGCACAATGAAGTTCTGAAGGAAATTGATCTGTATACAAAAGATGATGAATCTTCAGGTGAAGCAGAGGACGAAGAAGATGTCAAAGAAGAAAGCAAAGATGAAGATTACTTTGAGGAAGACAGTAAGAGAGAAGGCGATTCTGATGGAGAAAATGTGGATACCAACAATCTCGAAACCCAGGAAAGGAATTGGTTGTATTGAAATAGCGATTAGGCCACATTGGGCATATAGGTTGAAAATTGATGTTTTGACATACCAACTTTGTTGGAAGACCTTGTTTCTTTTGTTATTATTATTTCTTTAAGGATGGCTGGAAGGCTGAAACTGCCAGTCAGTAAGGAATTATGATTATACAACCATTCATTCATACACTAATCATTCCATTGACTATCAACCAAGTGTGTTTGTGCTATTGCGGCAAGGATAGCAATGTCGAAATGCAAAGCTGATACCGAATCAAAGCCAGAATACAAGGAACCAAATAATTCATCAGATTGTTTCTTTTACCAGCCTGCAAGGATCGGTCAAAAGACAAATAATGTTTCAACAACAAAAATCGCAAATCGACCTAGGTGTATGTGCTGTTTGGACATTAATGAGACTGATTTTCCGTTGCGATTCATGCTTGATTTGGGGAGCACTTCATTTGTCATCTCACCTGAGGCAGCAAAGGCTTTCAAAATACCAGTTGTTGAGCGAATGAAGAAGTAAAATTGGCTGGTATTACTGGAAGTGAGATAATTACTGAACAATTATTCAAGGTACCGTGAGGATTATCAATCAGTAATCATCGATCTTACATTGCCACAGACCATGCTTGTGATGTTATGAAACAGTCAGCTAATTACGATTATTTAATACCTGTGTGGTATGTCGACAAGTATAACATCGGAGGAGTTACTACTTCTCATTGTCATTTTGCTCAATGTGGATAGGAATGAGATGGCCATGGGAAATTACATCCAGAATATTGAATTACTTACAATAAGAGAGTATAGTTAAGAAAAGGCGCCATTCATATCGGGGCGTTTGTCCATCATACACCATCTATGCACAAAAAACTTGCCAACCATTGCCACAAATATATGTTCCTCTTCGATCTGAAACGTGCGGAGAAACTACCGGAGAGCAGAAGTTGTGATTATAACATTGAATTATTATGCTCAGATGATAAATCGAGAGTGGGACCAATTCCTGGACTCTCTCAGGAAGAAGAGAAATTCTTTATTCAATATCTTGAAAAAATGATCAACAAGGAAAATATATGACCTTGGAACAGCATGGTTGGAAGTTCGATTCTGTTTGTCCCGAAACCTATTGGTAAACGTTTAAGGTTATGAGTCGATTGTCAACATCTAAATGATCATATGAAAAAACATAAAACTTTGTTGGCAATTATGGAAGAATTGCATAGAAGAGTTTGGAATTGGGATTTTATCATAAAAATTGATATGAAAGCTGGTTTCCACTTGAATAGACTGGCTCTTGGCCATGAACAGTTTGCAGCATTTAGAATGAAGTTTGGACTCTATGAATATGGTTCTGCCATTCGGCAGAACAAATGCACCCACAACCTTGCACCGAGAGATTCACTGGATTCGGTGACCATTACTAGGGATTGCAGTGGTAATTAATACTATGGAACATATCAATCAGGATGAAGGAATGGCAGTAGTAGCTTATCTCGACAATATTTTAATAACCACCAAGGAATCCATCGAGATGCATAGAAAACATGTTTCAATGGTCTTCCAACTACTCATGGATAATAATATGTGCATTGAATAGTGAAATGCATCTTTGTTGCACAACCAGGACCATTTCTTGCATTTATTGTTAGCGGAACTTCATTATGCATGGATCTGGAAAAAGCTAAAGCAATTGTTGACTGGCTGAGACCTACAAATCAGAAGGAAGTTCAACTAATTCTCAGACTATAGAACTTCTATCAACGATTTATACCAAAATTTGCTGCAATTATATCCCCGATAACAGGCGTGTTAGGAGGACAAGACAATGTCATTAGATGGGGTGATACTCGGGAGGCTGCTTTTCTGAAGATCACGATTTTGTTTACCTGTGGAAAAACACCTCTATTATGAAATTACGATCAGAATTCACATGCTAGAATTGTTCGGGGGTTAAACACCATGGGAAGAGAGGAACAGAGGCTCGAAGCGCCCGATCAAAAACCAACCGATTACTCTGACCATTGTGTAAAGCAATTTGATGTTGTTGATGGTGAATTAGAATACCTCTTGCAGAGCTTGGAACGAGGAAAAAGCGGCCAATAGTAATACGTGGTGTTTGCAATGTAAAGTTCATCCAAAATCCCATGGTTAGTGTTACGACTTGGGATGACCTACGGTTGCATTGTGCAGCTGGCTCCAGATGGTTGCAGCGTGTCATAAGCTCTGGGAAAAGGCAATGCAGCATGAGGCCTCTCATCGGCAACAATGGTGGGTAGCAGGATGCTTATCAAATTATACAGACTGTGAGCCGAAGCAGTAGGAGAGAATCCACATGGTACTTGTGCTGGCTTCAGAGGATGGATGGGTCTGTCGATACATGTAAGCAGAAGTCTACTGCGAGCGGGAACATGCGGCTCCGCTGAGTATACACACCAGAAGACAAGAAGCGGCCAATGCAATCCGTAGCGCTTGAGGTGTGAACATATCGACATTCTCTTTAAAGAGGGGCACCAATGACTGGTGAATTCAACTGGTGTAACGTCTACTATGCTAATAGACCAGCATTAGTCGAAACTGACTCTTTCGATTTTGTTATTTCTGGTGTGCCATCGCAACATTTGGAAGATAATAAACCACATCCCATCAGTTTTATATCTACAAACGTTTCTCCTGTGCAATTGAATCACATTGTATTCGAGAAAGACATGTTGGCCATCATTTATCAATTCAACAAACGGATTATTCCCTACAAGGAGCTCAACATAAGACAATAGTATATTCCAATCATCAATATCTAACCAATTTCAAGAATGTTGTTACTTTGAATAGGTGATAAGCATGATGGGCTGAAGAACTAGTCAACATCGATTTTGATTTATATTAGCCCAAAGGATCCAGCAATGTTAAAACAGATTCATGGTCTAGGTGCCTGGCGTTTACCTCTTGAGAAGAGGTTACAAGCGGAGAGACTAATAATACACTGTGAAGGAAGGAACAACGGCTAGAAGTGCGAGCAATCCAAATCGATGATGATGACTGTGATTGCATACAGATAGGAGCATTGGAGGTAGAACAGCTGCTTTCAGAAGTGAAGGAAAGAATAAAAGAACAGGCATTACCGGATGAAAAGTATTGAGCCATTTCCAAACAGCTTTCCTGAGGAAATATTCCCAGAAAGGAATACCAGATCTAGGATGATCTATTATGTTGGCAGAATAAGTTATATGTGCCTGAAGGAATCAGGTTAAGAATGATAAAGTCGGAGCATGACTTGAAGGTTAATGAATGTATCGGATGCAAATGAACCATTGAATTAATGAAGAGGAACATTTACTGGCCCAGCATTAAGATGGATATAAGAAAATATTGCAACAAGTGGGATAATTGTCAAAGAATGAAAACCCCTTGACACGCCAAGCATGGGTTTTTACACACGGTGGAGATAGCATGTAAAGCACGGATGCGGATCAGTTCGGACTTTATTGGCCAACTTCTTTTGTCAGCAGGAGTGACAGTGATACCCATAGTAGTGGTTCGCTTTACTAAGATGGTGCATTGAATTCCAATAAAGAAAACGCATTCGCATATGGTGGCACATGCATATATGGAAAATGTTACCAAGTTGCATGGGTTTCCAGAAGATGTAGTATTTGACAGAAACGGAACATTCACAGGTGAATATTTCACTGACCTATATGACAATCTTCGGATCAACAAAAGCATGAGCAATGTGTATCACCCTCAGATGGATAGTCAGACAGAAAGAATTTACCTGCTGATCAAGAGTTACCTACGAGCCTACTGCAACTATAAACAAAATGATTGTGCGTCCATGTTAGCCATGGTCGAGTACAGTTATAATAAGTTGAATCATTTCACTACAAAGATTTCACCATATGATGCCAATTGTGGTTTGGAACCAACCACAAGTCGGCCGATGGATATTAAGTGTAGGAATCCAGCATCAGAACTTTAGGGGCACTATATGACGATTGTACACGAGAAGTTATCAAAACAAGTGGAGAAGTTGCTAGAATGCAGGAAAAATTATTATGACAAGAAAAGGAAGTCCTTAGAATCATTTGAGAAAATGAAAGTGGTGATGCTAAACAGAAGACACTGTTACGGGGGTTCTTAATCCCAATAATCAGTACAACATTTATTGAATTAAGTACAGCCGCCTATCGAAGTTTCTCTTTCATTCCTCGTCATATCCTAAGACTCAACCTGTTGAATCTGCGTTGCAAGAGCGACCGATCCAAACCTGTACCAAAGCCCGTCGCCTCGGTATATATAGATCACACTTCCCCGTCGAACAATCACTCCTTGGAAAACTCCTCGAATGGTAGTGCACCGGTGTTCAGAAATTTCAGCACCAGGTACTAAATACCTTCATCAGCAAAAATTATTTCCGTCCGGGTGTAATAGCCCCGTCAGAGTGGACGCACTCCGCCAGAGCCGTCAGAGATACCCCTGTGGCGGATTACTCTGCGCCTGGCGTCAATTCAACACGTCGCGTTCCACATCGCCCTCTGATCGCTGTTTCACCGTTTGTTCTCGTTCTGTCAGTGTCGTATTTTAAACGATCAATCTGTCATTGTCGCCAACTGTGACCATACATCGGAATGGGTTCATTGGGCACGCGCTTGCATCGGGATTGCAATGCGATGGGTGACGCTGCGAATATCTCTCCTCGCGTTCCTTCAACCTGCGCACAAAATGAAATTCTCTTTTTACTAATTATACGGGATTGCGATGGGTGACGCTCTGAAAATCTCTCCTCGCGTTCCTTCTACCTGCGCACAAAATGCAATTCTCTCTTTACTAATTATACACATCATTCCAAGTGGCCAGATCGATGTGGCTATTGACAATCCATCGCCCATTCCGTCCGTCTCCTGTCTTACTACTAGTAGCTATCTCTAGAATGACGTGTGTGCAGCCGAAAATATATCCCATGCTGAAAACTTGGAAAGCAACAGCTGCCGGTGCTTTTCTCACTTGTACAAATTTCAACATGTGATCCAAGTTACCCGAGTTTTCAGGTATTGTGGTAAGCACCAGGGTTAACCAGTACTGAACGAAAGCTCCATCATCGTTCAGGAGTTTGATTGTGAATAGTCGTTGCAGTTGCCACGAGAGACGCCCATTCTGCGCACCATAACACCTCTCCGGGCGTTACTTTACCCATACCCAGTCGTTCTGTCAGTCCCTTCCGCACCAGCTCTGGCTTCCTGTGCATCGACACATCTGAGACATGCATTCACCATCTAAACCATCAACTTGAACATTAATACCATCGTAAATTAAGAGCTCCATTGCGTGCAGTTGATCATCCGATATATACATCTTGTTACGACTCTTATGCTTGATAACCTCCCACGTGCCGCTGTATATTGCCACCTGGTGCGTTGCGTTGTGTGTATTGTCGAGTAATTTTCTGAAGTCTTTGATCATAGCGTCAGGATGCTTTCTATCGCGGTGGTTTTTGGGCCCCATGAATTTGGGCTTCGCATATGACTGGGAGCACAGGGGGGCAGCCAGATCAGCACGGGAAGGAAGGACTTTGCAGGCGGCAGCGCTGTTCTCCCGACGCTGAGCGAGGGCTTGGAGATTGAGCTCTCTGATTTCGAAGCAGAGAATGCGACGCTGACAGGTGATTACTTGTGGCAGGTAGTTGAAATTGTGATTGGAGGCGTTCCAACCGTCCTTGAGGTTCGTTTTATGTGCTTGTTCATGTCTCTTGGCAGAATACAGTTGCAAGGCTCCGTATCAACGAATCTGTTCGACCCATTGAGACATCAATTGGATCATCGGAAAGTTGAAGTCGGCATCCTCCTCCTGGGAAATATCTATCTGGTGGCTGATATAATCCCACCAGACGTTCATTTCGCGCCACTTCTTGGACAGCGTCCAAGTTTCAGCTGTTGTTTCCTCGTCTACCTTTCGCTTCTTCACGAGATCCGTTCTCAGGGCATTGACTTTGGCCTTCGCCTGTTCACCGGCTCGCCCGAGTAAGAAAACATCTCTGAAGGTGTGAACACGATGCAAGGCGTCCTCCGTGTAGCTCAAAGTTGCATCATCGTGAGATTTATATCGAGCATACATATAGAATTGTAACAATGCCCGTGTGCGCTCAATTGCGCGAGCGAATACGGGATACTGAGCAGGGCCTCCTCCTCGTAGAGACTGGGTTACACCTCCTAGCAGGTACCGGCTCATTTCTCTCATCTCCTTCCCATTCCATTGAGAAACTTGCTCATATGACTCATTTGTTGGTGTGAGGTCGTGGTAAGCAGGCACGGATAACCAGATTGCATTGTACTTGTCAAGCCGTTTGTGCGTCTTCATCAAGTGCAAAATCCACTTCTGGAGGTGGTCAAGCATGCCGATCTGCATTGTATGGAGGAGGTCGGGCTTCGGGAGGTCGCTCATGATACAGGGATTATATTGAATCACTTTGCATCCGCGGTGGACATGGCGCGACGAGAGTTCGGAATCGGCTGCCGTGGTGTTGGCATCGCTGAGCGTTCTATATACGTTGTGATCCCGCCGGGGGTGTTGCTTGTCAGAAGGGACATAATCTCCAGGTTCATTCTTTGGACACTCGCACCAGAAACAGAAATGCCGCTCGAGATGATGTAGCTCGCTATACTCAGGGCAATCTGCAAGCCATACTGCTAAAACCGGTTTGCAACGCCTGAAGTTGCCATCTGCACAGAGAATGTCGTAATACCCGCTCTCGGCATTGGGATTTTGTTTAAAGGTCAGAGGCTGGAGTACCCGCCGGAGTACTTTGTTCAGCACCTCTCGGGTTGTTTGCCGCTGCTCATACAGCCGCTTCTGAGGAATATTGCCGTTCTTTATTGGAATCGGCAGGAGTGCGACCATTACGACGGTGTGCGTTGAGGGCATCTGGCGGATCTTCGAAGATATATTGCCAATTGTAATATATACAGGCTACTCTTGCTTGTCTCCAGCAAAATTCGAGAGATGTGTTCCGTCGGACATGATGAACAAGGGAAACAGTGTATTCCCCAGTCTGAGCGTTGACTTAACCTCGATTAGCACGTTATTATCCTCAAGTATCTCTGCTTACCTGTGTCTCCCAGCACCAGTTCGCAGTGTGCATTTCGGTATAGAGGCGTTTCGGTGGCGTATCGCGATTAAAGCAACGCTGAGGGACGTAAATGAGATGCCTGGCGTAGGGTGGCTGCCGCATCAACCATCCCATGCTTTTGATGATGTCTCGACTCCAGTAAATGATAGGCCGTTGGTGATTGTCATTCCTTCGCATATCCTCGAGAGTGTGTAGTTCCCAATCCCCGAGAGCCTGATCATCTGGCATGCTAGCTACGAGCTTCAGGACACCATCCCCGTTGTTGAGGCTTGGGAAACGCAGAGCTGTGTGTTCTTCCTTCAGCACGTTGTCATAGTACGTTTTCATACCCTTCTTCTTGATCCCACACTGGATATATATGTACTCTTCACAGGTCGCAAACAGGTAGTAGCAATTGTTCTGTAGGTTCGTCTCAAGGCAACTCTGAGCGTCGCGTTCCGATGGCTCAGTAATGTAATCGCTCAGCGGAGCGCCGGCACCGGGGTATGTTTCCGTCCGCGGCAGCGGAGGTGGCGGTGGTTGAGACTCCGAGTCTGCGATGTTTTCAATGTGTTCAAGGCGGGGGAAATGCGTCAAAGTCATTGACTGAATCTTTGTTAGCGTTGAATTCACGAAGCTCAACGGGTTCGACACGTCGGGGCGTGCTGCGAACGGTCAGATTCTTTGCAACTTGAAGGTGTTCATGATGGAGTAGTTTGATATGTTTATGTCACCAGCTGTCTGAGGTGAACTTCTTTCGGCATGAAAATTCGGGGCAATGGAATGGGGTCTTCTCTGGCATTGTCGATGACATGGGAGGAGTGGAGTATTCACTGTAGAAAGGGACGAAAGATGGAGCTGGGCCTGAGCAGTCTGGTGTGGGTATAAGCTCACAATACTTGAGAGATATATTGAGCCACAAGCATCACGCCAGGAGTTGCAATAACACTGCATGCGCGATGTCCCATACTACTATAAATAAATACATAATAAACCCTGAGCAATCCAAAAACCTCGCGACGCATGTAGTAATCACTGCCTGAGATAAATAGATTAGAACAAAGGAAAAGAAAAAGCCCACAAACCTAACCCAAACAAACAAAACACCTCCACGTGTGCCTTAATCAGTGCCTGAGATGAATAGATTACATCAAAGGAAACTCACAAGGCAAGAACCCGATTCTAACCCAAACGGAAGCCTCCTCTGCAGCGCGAGGACTGGTTCACTCCTTGCCGACCGAGCCATCCGGGCGCGCCTCAGGGACAGGGACATCAGGGAGAGGTACATCGGGGAGAGGGACATCGGGGAGAGAGACATCCGGGAGAGGGACATCCGGGAGAGAGACATCCTGGAGAGGGACATCCTGGAAAGGGACATCGGGGAGACTGTTGCCACCTGCCGATTCGCCGACCAGTTGCTGCTCCACATCGACATCCAAGGTGTTTCCGGCTGCCTCAGCTTCTCGCAGAGTTGGCACCGCTGGGCGAGGTCTTTGTGGCGTCACAAGCCCCAGAAACTCCGGCCCACTGAGGGTATCAGTCTCCAGAGTTCGTGGTCATGGGGGAGGCTGCGGGGCTTTGGCTGTGGGGCAGGCGCCAGAGGTTGTGGCCGTGGGGTATACTTGCATTTCTCCTGGCCTTGCTCAGGTAGCACGGTTGGCTCATCGTCTACCATGGTATCAGCATCGTCAGCCGATGTATTTACCATCTCACCCTGGCCAATCGTCCCAGGTTCTTTGCCATCATCCTCATCCTTATCCTCCTCCTCATCCTCATCCTCCTCCTCCACCTCCTCCTCCACCTCCTCCTCATCTTCCTTCTCTGCATCTTCCTTCTCATCATCTTCTTCCTCATGATCGTCACCATCCGTTCCCATATCCAAATCGCCGTCTAAATCAAAGCCGTCTGGTGTATCCACATCATCCTCCATGCGCATATCCACATCAGAATCATGTTCTGAGTCATATTCGCCGTCCGACTTCTCGGTAGAGTCGGTATCATCTTCCGAGGAAATTGACAAGGCGGGCGATGCTTCCGGCTCTAAATATACCTGCTCTAGTTAGTCCTTTGTGTCCGACTCTGCCTCATACCTTTCCTTCTGCAACTGCAAAGCAACTGCACGAGAGATATCATCTCCCCCTGGGGTTTGTCTAACAATACCTTTCCCTTTACCATTTCCCTTCCCCTTCCCCTTCCCTGTCCGCTTCCCGTCCTTTGTTCCCTTCCCTTTCCCAGTCCCTTTCTCACCGCCCTGAGTGTCCTCCTCACCCTCGCCATTGTCATTGTTATTGTCATTGCCAGGACGGCTCCTTCCACCACTCGGTGTTCCGTGATCCGCCAAGTCCTCATCATCATCATCCCCGTCGATTATGTCATCCTAATTCAGTGGTCTAATGGCCAGGAAGTCGCCTGGCTTGTACTGCCGGCAGCTTGGTGGCTCAATCTTTGTCCTGAAATAATCGCTACCGTACCGAGAGCAACGCTCACCGGTGCGTTTAACTTTTCCCAAGCTGGTTGTCAGCGGATTGGAGCGATGGACTTGATTCCCGAAGGCACGAGGGTTGTCCCACCTCCAATTGTTCATTTTATCGCGGGTTTTGTCAAACATTTGCCCCATATATGAGTGGAACTCTGCCCACCACTCCCAAAAAGGTGAACTCCTGCTCCTGCGGTGGGGCCACATCAGGTGGAATTGTGAAAAGTGGTTAGTCGTGACTGGATCAAGAAAGATTATATCATAAAAGAGGTCCCAGGACCTCTCATCCTTGACGCCACAAACATTGTATATCCGTATGAGTCCACGGATGTGTTCCGAAATGAATCCGTTCATACGGTCCCGATCCAACGACAGGTGTCAATTTATAACCGATGTCGGCATTTTTGCCCTAGCAGGTGCTTTCCCTTTTCCTTTGAGGCTGCCCTTTGATGCCATCGCTGCGAGTCGAAAATGAATCTACATCCGAGGCATTAGCAATATGATACACGTGAACATAGCGGAAGTAAGCCCAGAGTGAAAGTATAAAGTTGTGTAGGTTATCGGGTGTGTTTTGAAACGAGAGGCGTTGTTTTGTGCAAGTCACGTGATGTCAAGATAGTTCAGGATGCTGCCGGTGTGTTTAATTGCTGGCTGCGTGTTTAATATGGGAGAAAAAGAGAATCGAGGTGTAGGCGGGAAGAAGGGATATATATATTCGGGTTCCTGCGATTTGGATCATATCCTGCGTTTTATTGGTTAATGAACACAAAATGGCACAGCCATCATCTTGCACAACCACCAGGCACCTCATGAATGGGGAGCCTCGAGACGAGATTTTGTGCTCGTGGTGAGGACAGTTTGCGATGTTCGGCGGTGCTTTGGCATCTCATACCACTTGTGCCGCTCAGACCTCGTGCATCTCGGAGCAAACTGAGTTGTTCTCAAGTTGTCCCAACTGTGCAACCATCCAACACGGCTACCAACGCCTAGCAGTGGAAAAATCACATGCAACTAATGTCATAGGATAGAGAATACGTCATTTTTCGCTCTGTGATGCTTCTAGCACTGCCAAAAGGGGGATTCCCACCAGGAAGCTGAAGATATACACAATCGATGGTTTGAAGTTTTGTGCCAAGAACAAGTGCACTACGATGATAATTGTGCCAAGATGGCATAAACACCCTTCAACCGGTGCAAATGAACCTTCAGACGTTGCTGTAACAGTGAATATCAATGCCCAGTTCAATCTGAGTTTAATCTGATGGCAGTTAACCCCATAATTGAATGCTGTTGAAGGGATCATGTCCCCGAGTATTGTTAGGGTTTAGAGTCTAGCACGGTCCACACTGCACCTGCCATTTTTGTCGAATCGGTCCAGGGCCGCTCAAATAGGAGTCTACCTCGCCTGCCGTTGCTTATGCATACAAAGGATATTATTCCTACCTTCTTAACGGCGAACATCTGTATCGGAATATGCCTTCCGAAAGGCCTCACCCTGACACGACTCTGGTCTTACGAAATATTCGAAGTCTTGTTAATGGTTAGAATCGATGAAAGCGTGGGCGTTCGGGGCATTCGCAACTTCCGCCTGCTCGGAGACGCGTTTCTGTACCGGCTGGCGAGAGGGATTCCTCTCATGGAGGGAGTTCCGTACCCTCTACAATCCAAGGTCAGAACTCCCCCACCTAATCTTCGCTGAACATTTCTCGCGTTGCAGATATCACTCAACGCGTGACTTCAACCTCGTCCGTTACACAGCGACGGTCAATAATTACTCCAACCGCCATGCCGGGTACATGCAGTCGTAACACACCAGCTCGCAGGCGAACGATACAGACAGTCTCAACGCGTCGTGTTGTATCCAGCCCCGTATCTGTCATTGCTAGCACTCGCACTCCTCTCAGTGGTCTTGAAAACCTGCCTACCCCCATCCCGAATTCAGAAGCACGCGAAATCATTACAAATCCACTGCAAACTCGAGCCACCGAACAGAATCAGAGACAGAGCCAGTGGCAATTGCAACCGCAGGCGGTGTCTACCCCTCGATCAATGGTCTCCGGCAGTCGCAGCATCCATCTATTTGGTCACTCAGACATGACGCGTCTTGTATTTGCAATGGGCAGACTCCTGGGGCTCTACATGTGGAACAGACGGCCCTGTATGACTGCAAGGGACTTGGAGATGGTGAGTTATGCAATGCGACGCGTTACGAGAGCATTAGCTGAAGGCCCACACTGGCAGATAATAGAGAAGTACTGGAACACGGCTATGCAGCCAAACAACATTTCGTCCATAGCATTTGTGGCGCGCACAAACGAGATCTTGAAAGAGGTATGATGAAGCAACGGCCCACTTTGGATATTTCACGCTCCAACCAGTACCAGGTTGGAGCACAAGTCGATAAGGTTAAATCCCAATGTATTCAATCAGCATGGGGACAACTTAGCAGAGCTGTATGATCTCCACCGGTATGAATCCGCCGCAGAGCGTTTGGAATTCATTGATTCCCTTTTGGCGGACAATAAGTATCCTTTTCCTGTGGCAGAGCGTTTGGAAGGTGGTGTACGCGGTCCAAATCCAACACAGAGAGAGTCGAAAGCTGCTAACGAATGGCCAGCATCCACTTTACTTCCTGGCGGAAGCAATCCCAGGGTTTATCTACATCAAATTCTATCATCGGGCGAACAACCGCGGTAAGTATGCTGATGGATTTTATAATTCCATGATTAACGACAAGGACGGTCATATAACCTCGCCACGGATCTTGTGCACCTGCACCGCGTTGCGCCATGCTCTCGTGGAGTGGGAAAAGCACAAAGGTGTTCATCCGAAAGCGTCCAAGTCAAAGCTGAACGCGGACAGACCTGACCGCTCGAACTACTTCAACTACAAGAATGACAGTGGTAAGAACGCATCCTGCTCCGCTGCAAAGGGTCGCAAGTTGTTCACCTCGCCTGGCGTTGCAGACACGTATACATTCTTGATGAATACCTGGAACACACTACCGGAGAGCTACCAACAGAGGGTGTATAAAAACACTCTTGCGACAGTCAAGCGTCAGATCCAACAGGTGGAGAACCCAACGCCTGCCGACGACATCATCATGGAAGCAGCGCGTGTTGACAATGCTATTCTTCTTGTCTATTTGACCTCTGAAGTAGTGCTAGAGGAGCCTGAGATCGGAAGCACTGACCCAAGCATCCCGATAGACAACAATTGGACGGATGACCAACTGCATTTCGGGATGCCAGGGGGTAGTGGGGATTATGGAGACGAAGGTGACGAAAGCGACAACCGCGATGCCATCCCCACTGCCAGCAGGCGACGACGGCCCACCACTGAACTCGAGAGGTTCGACCTTGGAACCAGTGATGTCGATGGGTAAGAGGGCGACGATGGCGATGATGCGGATGCGGATGTGGAGGAAGAATCATCGCTACCCGATGATTGATCAACCCAGAATGTGGAGGACTGAGGGCATAGTAGTAGAGTGTGTGAAGATTGGACATGGCGATGATGCGGATGCGGATGAGGAGGAAGAAGCATCGCTAGCCGATGATGGAACAACGCAGAATGTGGAGGACTGAGGGCATAGTACTAGAGAGTGTGAAGATTGGACAGTATATTTCAGCCCTGTAAAATACGATAATGGCAAAGCAAATGCAACGGCAAGCGATGTATCCGAAGCGAAGACTGTATTGTAATAAGTGACAACATCTCAAAACCATACATAGATGGGGAGAGTGCGGTATCCGATATATAGCAATAACCGGAGGGGTAAAATGTGGCACTAGGCCGGAGAAAGGCATGTACATCGCCAGGCATTGTGTAAAGTGCTCCAGCATAACTTCAGCCCCTGCGAAGAGTGTAACACACGTGTCGTTCTGATGATGTGTATACGTCACCACAAAGTAAAGGAGGTACGTATGCAACGCGACCAGTCTCCTGGGCGACGGGTCGCATGTAATCCTCCGTCAGAGGGTACGAGGTTCCGTCAGAGCCGTCAGGGCCATCCGGAACACCCGGGTGTTTCAGACGGAAACTAGGGTCGTTGTTGATGTTCCAGTCCACAGAAACGACAAACCACTCGGTCAGTGTGGGTTGAATGGGGCTCTGGTAAACTGTAAAGAGAATTGTCGAAAGTCTCGACAACTTGTTGCAGTGCGTACTCTGATTGAGTGTACCTGTGTCCAGGCATACAAAGCGTGATCACGGAGGTGGATAATACAAGTAATTGTCAAGGTTTTGATAGATAGAATTCTTGGTAATATTTTAAGATCGTCTTCGGTGTACTGTGTTGAATGTTTCTCGCTGCTTGTCTCCTTCATTTCCCTTGCGATGATGCTCTCTTTTTAGAGCAACATCCCAGGCGCTCACGCCTAGCTACTATAACAACGAATGCCTTCCTTATCGTACGTGTGCAAGAGCAGTGTGGTTTCAAAGCATTACGCTCCTGACAATCAGGCCATCCATCACATGCAAAGACAGACCTAATTCAGACTCCACACAATCGTATATGTCGCTAGTTGGAACTTCCACCAACCAAGTTGATGAAGCTTATCACCTCTCAAATCCCTCATGCACATGAGTTATTTAATTTCATCATAGATTTAATCGGCGACCAACCGATAGTATGCCAACCTAGATTATTGACACGTAGGCTCGTATCAGATACGAGTTTAAATGGCGATCCAGACTAATCAAACCCATGAACAGTGTTTGCTCTAGGCTCTATGCCTACATCAGTAATCCCTCAGTTGCGTCATACTAAGGTCAAGACTGTTCTCTGATCGGAACATGCTTCGCTATATCCCGGCCCGTTACGGGTAGGAGGGAAGAGTCCTCGCAATTGCATATTGACTATCAACTGCCATGGGCTGTAACACGCATGCCCTGCTAAGTATCTGGGCATGAACATAGTACGCACACTTTGCGCGACTAATATGAACTCCTGCTAAAGTGCATATTACTGACCACTTGAAAGATTCATGCATAGGTGTTTTGCATATTGTTAGATATGTATGCATTCTGAAAACATAATCAAGTATCATTATCGCTACTAGGAGACAACCCCTAACAGACACATTAGCACGAAATAGTAATGCTAGTAACCGGAGGATACAATGTCTGGGCCCTTCGTGATTGTGTGAACCAGAAGGAACCGTAGATATCGTATGCCAAAGTTACTGCAGACAGGGATGATTTATCCTACATTGAATATTTCATTATAAGAAAAGTATAGAGGGAAAGATCCCAAAAAGCAAGTTCTCGAAATAGTGGCCAACACTGCCGGAGGGACAATGTAATCGATAATTGCTGCCAGTTGCTCCGATCATGTTCTGAAGAGACATGATTATCCGGTAAAATGGGAATATTATTTGCATGATGAAGATATGTGGGAATCATATGAGAATGAGTTGGAATGTGTTATGGGGGTGCGTAATCCCAATAAACAATGCAACATCAATTAATTTAAGTACAGCCGCCTATCTTTTAACGCACTTTCTTTCTTTGTCTTATCCAAAGACTCAACCTCTTGACCTTGCTTCAAATCCTCTCAAATCGACTAGCTCCCAAAGAGCATTTCTGTTCTCTTGACTCAGAATTAGGCTGCGCCGGAGTCTAACCACTCTTTGGACAACTCTTTGAATTGTAATAACCCATTTGACAAGTACCAATGTACTTGGTAACCAATACAGAGTGAGTGCGCAAACAGACATGCCACTTGTGAGATGTGGCGTAAACATTGTACTTCCAATTGAAAAATTCAAGTGCCAAAGTGTTCGACGTTCTTCTGGAATGAGTATTGAGATCGTGTTAACCTGAGTCCAGGCATACAGTGCTTGATCACATAGGTGGATTAAATGAGGAATGATTGTAAAAGTATATGGAGAATTCTTAGTAATATAGTAACATCGTCTTCAGTGTTCTGAATGTTGACTGCGGATTGCTCCTTGAGCTAGTTGTTCTCATCGCTGGAATGATGTGATCTCTTTATAGTCGTCTTTCAGGTTTTGAATGCCCAATCTTCGATGGTATGACTATATTGCTCATCATTGCGCTATTGCAGTCACATCATGGCACCCAGTGATAACGGCCATGCATCCCAGCAGGTTATCATGTTCATGCAATGTGGTTTCAAAGCCTTACACTCCTAATCTGAATCAAGCCATCCATCGCATGTTATCATGTCAGTCAATATGACAGCTCAGACTTGAACTTAGACATCTCGCATTCTGTGTGCTTTGGTAGTTGGAACACCAGCCATCCTTGTTTGGCAGTGCTTATCCCAGATTAATGCCTCGCCTATAAAGGCTGTTCGGCTTGCATCACTGATGTAATAGACGACTATCGAATTATATGGCAACATTGAACCTGACCTGTCTGCTTGATCTCTATGCGAGTTTGAAGTTGCAATTCGTACTAAATCAAACCACTGAGCAAGGTTGCTTCAGGCCGCTTATCTTCAGCCAATGTCATAATTCTGTCACTCATGTCGTGCTTAGGCAAAGACTATTCTCTGTCACCGGAGAGCACCCTGGTTGTTCTTATCACATGAGGCAATAAGCCAGGAGTCCCGCATAGTCCCGTATTGACTCACCACTGCCCCAATTGTCTGTCGGAGTCTACTCCAGCCCAATCAATCATCTTCCGCTAGTATCTGGAAAATGAATGATGTTGAATACAACACACTTTGCAGAAAAAAACTTCTTTTGATCAGGCAGTATCATTGCATCATCGTAAATGTATCCTCTAAGCAATGAGACTTGCTTATTCGATTAACATGCAACTTATATGTATCCCTCGTAAAGAAAATAAGAATGGCATACTTGCGATGCCTTCCATAGGTGTTGTTGTTGTTGTTTAATCATACTGTATTCACTCTAATTAGAGTATGACAGGACTGTAATAACCCCCTCCTCCTCCGGGCGAGCCGGCTAGATGGCGGAGCTCCCCCTCCGCTACCCTGCGTCCCCGTTGACAAATGAAAGATAAGATAAGAGAGAGAGATAAAATAAGAGACAGACAAAAAGAAAGAAAAAAGGGTATAACCCCGTCACCGCCCCCGCCGCTCCTGAGCCCGGAGCCCTGAGCCCGCTCCATACCGCTACTTTAATTGGGCGGAAAGTTGCCGACTTCAGTGGCTGCCAGGAAGTCCATCACCGCTTGGTCGCACTCTTCTACGGAAAACAGCTCAGAGACCTGCACGTGGCGGCATCTGCCCGCTTTCCAGCCCGTCGCCTTTCCCACTGCTTTCCATAGTGCTTTCTGCTGGTTTCTCCACCGGCTGCAGTGGCGGAAGAGGTGCTCCCGCGTCTGGGTCTGGGTCACTGTCCCTGCACACCACCAGCACGTGTCATCATCTCGGTGGCCAAACCGTTTCAGGTAGACTCCAGTGGGTGCATGCCTGGACTTTAGTCTGTAGAACCTAGCGGCCAGCAACTTTACGCGTGTCATCGGGATGGGTCTCTTGGTCCCCGCCTTGCCCTTGAGTCTGTAGCTGAAGTGCTTGCTGCACTTGTCGGCCTCTCACTGCGCCTTGGCTGCTGATCGTCCCACCGAGATTCGTCTAGCACTATTAGAAGCCGAGGTGTATGCCCGCTCTAGCATTGTGCTTCCGGTTGCGTCTGGGGCTAAGTTCCCCTGACGGTCTGCTTCATCATTCCCGGGGATGCCGGAGTGTCCCGGGACCCAGTTGATCTCTGTTGCGATGCGGTGAGCGCGGACACTCCGCGGTCTTCTGTTGATTTGGCTCGCTAGTCGCTGCCCTGGGCCCGGCTCCAGGTGTGCCGTTCGTCGAAATGGGGCCTGTGAGTCGCTGAAGACTGCCACCTTCTCCACTCCATGCTTCTGCAATGTTTCTCTCTTCTCGATTGCCACGTCGAGCGCGTGTCTGATCGCCCACAGTTCGGCGTCAAAGGCCTCCATTCGTCCAGTCCCCAGATAGCTGCGGCGGGACCTCCACTCGTCTCTGTGCTTGCATACTGCTGCGGCTCCCACTTGGCCGGCATCTGAGCGCAATCCATCTGTCCACCACATCCAGACTCCCGCTCCCACTTTTGCCTCTTTCACGCTTGCCCAGCGCTGCGTGGCTCTATTGGCTGCGGTGGCGTCGTCCAGTATGATCGTTCTGACCACTGATTCTTCGCCCGGGGCCGGCCAGTTCATGCCCTCGGTTGTCCGGCCATGCTCGTGCTCTTTGTTCACCGCTCTGCATACCGGCGTCCCGGACGAGGGATCTTGGTGTAGCTTCCTTCACATATTGCCGCACGCGTTTGCTAGCCTCGCTGCGAAACGCTGTTGTCTGGATTCTAAGATTACTGGCGCGGGTGTAAGCCCTGAGTCTCTCATTAATGCTCCTTGTGGCGTCGTGGGTAGAGCGCCAAGGATAGATCTGGCTTGTCGATTGAGGAGAACTTGGAGGTCGTCTCGCCTGCCTGCTTCGCTGGGATCCCACCACAGTTCGCTCCCATACAGTGCGACACCCTGGACGCATGCCACCTTGACGGCCCTTACGCTCTCTGGTACTACCCCGTACGTCTTTGTGAGGGTTCGGAGACTAGCTTCTGCTGCCCTGGCTCTCTTCATGCATCGGTTGTGGTGCTCATTGAGCGTCAGGTGCGCGACCATCCAGATGCCGAGCCAGCGTGTCGCCTGCCTGTTGAACCATATGAACACTTCTCCGACCTTAATCTTTGCTGTCAGTTCTGGCCGGAGGTGTCTCTTGTGGCCTCGTCTGCGTGTGAATAGTGCCGCCTCCGTTCTGGCGGTGTCGAACTGTAGCCCTCGTCCGATTGCCCACTCCATGCTCACAGCTGCGCATCTCTGCAGTATCGTGACGACTTGGTTGACATCATTTCCAGTCGCCACCCAGCCGAGGTCGTCCACCAAGTATAGCCCTTCGGCTTCAGATACGTTCTCTTCCACCCATTTGATCAGTCCTGAGGTGTAGATGGCAAAGAGGATCGGTGACACAGGTGAGCCCTGCAGGACCCCTGCTCCTACTGGGTGTCTTTCCATGGCATTGCCTTCGATTATCATCTCCAGCGTTCTTTCTGAGAGAAAGCTCTCCATCCATCGTATCAGGTCTCCGTCCATTTGCCTGACCTTCATTAAGTTGACTAGCCTTCCCTTTGCCACGCTTGGGAAGGCTGCTTTAATGTCCATGAGAAGCACGCCTGTTATGTGCCCGTTTGTCCAGGCTGCATGAGCTCTGTCGACCATGATGGCCGCTGCATCGATGGCTGATCGTCCTTTCCTGCTTCCAAGTTGTCCGTCGCTCAGTAGCCCTCTTCTTTCAGCCTCTTCTGACAGCAGCTCCGCGACTACTTTTTCGACCACCTTTCCCATGCAGCTAAGCAGGGATATGGAGCGGTAGGCCTTCAACGTTGTATAGTCCTCTTTGCCCAGCTTGCGAATCACCACACTGCTGGCACACTTCCATACCGCTGGGTGTCTACCCGTGCGGATGCCCGCCTTCATCAGCCTCACGATCCTCTCAATATCCCACTTCCAGAGTACTCGTTTGGCGCCAAAAGACAGCTTGTCTGGGCCTGGTGCCTTCTTGACTGATTGAGAAAGCAAGGATCTCTCAACTGCTTGCTCGGTGACGCGCGTATGTGCGCTCCCCGCTGGGGGTCGCTCGTAATACTGGTCGTTGTCGTTCGGGGGGAAAGATTCGCGTCTCAGCATCTCCTCTTTCTCCGCGGCTGTGTTTGCTTGCCTGCCTTCTCTGTCCGTCAAGGCCTCCACGGTCCTGCCCGCTCGAGGGTTGGTGTATTGTGCTGCTCTCCACACCTCAGCTCCCTGGAGGTTCTGCAAATAATCACTCCGCATTTGGCTCTTGGACCGCCGAATCGACTTCTGGAGCTCTGCCTTCGGCCTGGCGGTCTCCTCTGAATTCTGCCTTCTTCTTTTCTCCCTTCCAACCGCTTTTCTCCTTTCTTTGATGTCGGCGTTCCACCACCTTTTTGATCTGGCGCAGATCCTGATCTTCTTTGCTGTGGAGTTGAGAACGCTGCTCATTGCCTCTTGACACCATGCGGCCTCCTGTTCCACCTCGTCTTCTGTGCACTCTGCACTCAGGTGGGCTCTCTCCTACGCTCACTCCCTCCATAACTTCTCCGCTGCCTCCAAGTCCGGCTCCGTCATTGCAGCTAAGTTCCACCCTACTACCCTCTTGTGATCTGCCTCCTCCTGTCTGTCCACTTCCAACTCCCATTTTATGACCTCGTGGTCGGATCCAGTGGCGTGGTCGTCGGCCAGTATGGTCCATCTCATTATCGGTTGGTTCGCCAGTGTCAAATCGATGACCGACTCGCCTTCGTGGTCCTCCCTTGCCCAATAGTGTGTGGATCGGCCATCATTCCCAATTTCCAATCCATTCTCGTCAATCACCGGTTCCCAGAAGGCGGCATCCCGCTGCGCACGGCACCTCGGGTCCCACCGACTGCTGTGGGCATTAAAGTCTCCCGCATGGACAGTTCCGCCCTGCCGGATGACTCTCTGCCAGTTCACCTTTTGCACCTGGCTCTCTCCGGACTGCGTGTCTCTTTGATCGTAAACATTGACAATCCTCGTTATCTTCTCCCCTCCCCTCCTGACGTCAGTGACAATAACATCGTCGTTCGCTCCCCTGCTTAGATCCGTCCTCTCATCAACCACCAGGCCACTCCCCTTTCGTATCGCCATCCACAATCTTTATCATTTTCTTATTTCATATGCCGAATGGCTAATCCCAAACCCTCCTCTTTCTCTCGGTGGCTCCTGCAAGCACACTACGTCCGCCTTACGCTCGACTCCCGTCTCCAGCGCCGCGATGGTCCACTCGTACGACCTGGTGCAGTTGTGCTGGATCGCTTTGATCATTGGAGGCCGGGGCTCCCGATTCGGTCTCAGTTCCGGTTTCAGTGGCGGTCGTGTTTGCAGTCTCGGTCATCGTAACGTCTTCTGTCTCCCCCGTTGCCTCCTTTTCCTCCACGTCCGTCATCTCCGCTTCGCTTCCCCCCCCTTCTGCTGCAGTTCCCCTCGGCCTAGGACCAAGCGTCACTCTGTTCGTCCCCGATGCCACATCAGTGGCTGCGTTCAAGGATGCCCGTCCAGCTTGCCCTATCTTCCTACTCTGCCGTGCCGCCCTGGCGGCTTCGGTCTTCTTCGCGCATCTGTTGCTGAACGCAATGTGATTGCCTCTGCAGTTGGGGCACGTCTCCAGCGTATGACCGCAGAGTGATCCCTGCTTCGCCGTGCACCCCACCACGTTGCACTTGTGGTCGTTTGTCCGGTGGTGACCTGAGCAGTAGCCACCTGTGGGCTTGCTGCCGCATTTGTTCTCGATGTGACCCCATCCACAGCAGAGCTCACATCTACTGTCAGGGCCCGCATTCGTTTATGTTTCGACTCGGTACCACACTCCCGCCGCCTTGATGCCCTTCCTGACCATGCCCTGTGCCGCCTTGCTCCCCTTTACGACAAAGACCACCGATGACGCGGCGATTTCTCTGTTCTACCTCCTCTCCCTTATGGTGCGGGGGTTCGGCAGCCACCGGACTTGGGTATGGATCGTTATGCCTTCGTTCTCCGCTTCGAATTCCTCTCGCATCATCTGCAGACCTTCTGTGCCTTTTCCCATGTACCGCACGAGAGGTACTGCATGGTTCTTTAGCCTTTCCCAGGTCTCGTTCCCTTCGACATTCACGACTCCTTTGTCGACAGTCCTCGCTGTTGTGATGATGATGTCGCGGTACCGCAGAGCCATCTCAGGTGTCGCATTCTGGTGCGTGATTGCCGTGATCGTGCCCTTGGCCTTCCTCCTTGCATTCATGATCCTAATGTGGGCCGGGGCCTGGTGGTGGAACAGCGCTCTGTTGATCGCTGACGCAATTTCCTGGTCCATCTTGTTGGGGAGTGGCACACGCTAAGCTCTCCTCAGGATTAGGCGTCTGTCCGCCATGCTTGAGCCTGTTGTCGGGGCTGGGGCTAGGCTGGCCAGTTTCTTCTGGTATCGTGGTGGGACCGTCTCCCATCGTCTGGTCGGTGTCGGTGCCGGTGCCGATGTCGTTGCCCCTTTCAGCGTCGACGTGGCTCTCCGCGTCGGTGTCGGTGTCGGTGCTGGTTCCGGTGCTGGTGCTCGTGCTGGGTTCGGCTTTGGGTTTGGTTTCGGCGTTGGCACTGATTTGAGCTGCCTTCCAGGCTGCAGCTGTTGGCGCTCCTCCGGCTTCTTCGGTTCACCTGTCTGCGTCAGGTCTGCGTGCATCGAGGCCTCCAGGCCGACCCCCTCGGTGTCCGCTTTCCTCTCCTCTCTCTGGCCCCGCTCTGTAGTAGCCACCACTCTCTTGACCATGTCCGTGATGCCCTTGCCCCACAGTACGTCATCCTGGTGGTACGCGTCCCGCTTTTCCTCTTTTTCCTCCAACCACATTTTCATCCCTCGCCAGTGCGCCTCCTGCAGTGCAGTCCGCGTCTCCAGCATGTTTGCCATCTTTGCGATGGTTCGGTGTAGCTGTGCTAGTTCGCGGGCTTGCTGCTGAGCCGCTCGCTCCTTGCGGCTCAGCCAGTCCCCGAGGGCCCAGGCGGTCGCCGGGACCTCGCACCTTCTCCGCTTTCCGTTCTCGTTTCTCTCCATCGGCTCAAGTGTGGCTTCGCCTGCAGTCCCCGCGGCGATGGATGTCACCGCTGTCGCCATTTCCATCGCCATATCCATAGGCGCGTCCCTCCTCCCGTCCGCCGTTCCTCCCGTGTCCAGGCGTCTCCTCTCGCTCACTCTGACTTCGGTCATCACTTCTGTGAGTCGCTCCTCTTCCAGGCTAGTCCTCGTCGTCGCTCCCTCATTGGTTGACGCGTCGGGTCGATCGCGTTCTTTGCCAAGACTTCGCGTGAACACACTCAACTGCTTGGATTCCTGTGCACGCCATCCTCCTGCGGACTCGCTGGTACTGGGACGCTCGCTCCGGGGTCAATTCGATGTCCAGAATCGATTGCCGCCGTCCGTTTGTTAATTGCTATCGTTGTTGTCGACTTATGGCGCTGCTTCTGTTTCGCCAAGACTTATGTCGGTGTAAAGTTTGCTTCCATAGGTGTTATGCAAATCACATGACTAGACCAAGAGTAACTCCGATCATAATTATTCATATGACTATCACACGTATCATTATTGCTGGTACGGGGGAACCCCTAACAGAATGTTCTTTGAAAATGTTTGATGAGTACTATAGTAAGTATCCGATAATTGAAAAAGACAAGCCATATGCAAAAAGGAAAAAATGATGTCTTGTTGTTGGTTTATTTTATTTTTATGTTTGGAATGCTTTATTAAGTGCATTGAGTGGTATCAATCGGTTTTGGTACTTGTTATGATGGAGTACTGTTGAGGTCACCGGTCCTAGAGAAGGGGGTAATGTTAGGGGTTGTCTCTTAGCAGTGATACAGGTACTTGGGATAATCATATGAATACTAATGACAGAGTTACTCTTGGTCTAGTCACATGATAGGCATAACACCAATTCATTATGTCACAAGTAAGCCTGCCATATGTCATTTAGCGGGGATACATAACAGTTGCATGTTGATGGAAGAAGAATGATGTTGCTTGATGGATTCATTTTAAATAATGCAGCTATGTTGCCTTAGCAAGGAAGTTTCTTCAGCCGGACATCAGCAAAATGTATTTTAGTCACTGGGAGCCGCCAGAAGTGTCTGAGAGGATGTGGAGTGTAAACTTAGATGCGTCAATTTCAGGAGAGTTTCAGACCGTAGGAGGGCATTCCGGCCGGCCTTCGGTGTAACTGAGATCTCTGATGACTGGTACAGGAGTACCATGGGAGTGATTGTGATAAGTTTGGAAACACCCCGGAGCGCCAGAGACACCTTTGGGTGCACCTGGGAGCACCGGGGAGCGCCAGCGACAAGTCTGGGACCACTAGCAACAAGTCTGGGAGCGCCGACGAGAAGCCTGGGAGCACCGACAACAAGCCTCGGAGTGCCGTCAACAAGTCTGGAAGCACCTTGAATCATAATAGCGCAGTCTGGGATAAACGTCTTTGGGAATGCTGCAGGTGAGCCTGGAAATCATAGCTACTACTTATCGTCCAACGATTGTTAAAACTCATGTATCCAGATTGTATTCTCATCTATGAATCTATGTATCTATATAGCTACCCATCTACACATGATATATCTGGACTGGTTGCAGGCGGTGCTTGAGAGCAATTGAAGGTGCGCCTGAAAATGACGATCGAGTGAACTCAGAGATACACTCCGAGGCCGTGATCGAGCGAGTTTGGAGATAGACTTGCAGGCGGTAATCGAGCGTATTTGGTGATAGACTTAGAGGCTGGATCGAGTGAACTTAGAGACGCACTCCGAGATCGTGATCGAGCAAGTTTGTAGATGCACTTGGAGGCCATGATAGTGCAAACTTGGAGGCCGTAATCGTGCGAGTTTGGAGATACACTTGGAGGCCGTGATCGAGCGAGTTTAGAGGCCGTAATAGTGCGAGTTTGGAGATGCACTTGGAGCCCATAATCATGCGAACTTGGAGGCCATAATAGTGGGAGTTTGGGGATGCACTTTGGAGGCCGTGATCAAGCGAATTTGGAGATACCCTTGGAGGCTATGTTCATGCGAACTTGTAAGCTGTAATCGAGCGGGTTTGGATGAGTACCTGCAGGCAGTCGATGGACAACGTGCCGGGTGCTGAGACTCATCAGTTAGTTAACTCGCAACCCTGGGAATGTGAGAATGTGACTTTACCTTTGAGCTGTCATGGAGAGCTGCCTGATGGCGGTCGATCGTGTAGGGAGGCACGCCGGAAGCTGAAGCTACATTCAGGGGTCAACTCATAATCATGAGAATGAGGGGAAGACAACTAATCTCAGGACGATGCTGTACTCAGTATATGCTGTACTCGGTATATGCTGTACTCGGTATATGCTGTACTCGGTATATCCTGTACTCGGTATATGCTGTTCTTGGTGTATGCTGTACTTGGTGTCAACTCATGATCATGACATCGAGAGATAGAGCGGGATGACTTAACTGTGTGTTCTCCGATGATGGTTGAGTCGAGGACAGAACAGAGAGAGATGGGGATGAAGATAAGAATGATGTGCAGGATACGAACAGATATGAGAAATCAGGGATACGACTTGCCCGATTGGGTTGGGAAGACGTTGTATCGGTGTGATTACACACCGGATCGGTAAATGTACCTGCCGTTTAGGCCATAGCACATTGTCTCGCGCACGGAATTCTCGAAAGTCCCAGTTTCTCATGATGAACCCTCTCATGTCTCTCTGTTTCAACCTCAACTCTACCATCACCAAAGAACACGATGTTAAGTGATCGCTCTCTATCTCTCCATGCCATGAACAAGAGGTAACACCGAGTACAGCATACACCGAGTACAGCATACACTGACTTCTGCATACACCGCGTACTGCATCACCGCAAGATGGACTGTCTTCCGCTCCCAGCCAGTCTCTCATCTTGTGTCAGACCATGTTGTACTCAAATCTCTACATTCCTACAATTACGAGTTGACCAATGAGTAGAGTCTCATCTCCTGTCACGCCTCTCTCCCGAACTACCGCCTCCAAGTACTCCTCCAATCTCGCTGCATCATGGCCTCCAAGTGCATCTCCAAAGTCACTCGATCACAGCCTCCAAGCGTATCACTAAAGGCGTACGATCACGGCCTCCAAGTTCGCACAATCACGGCGGCCAAACTCGCACAATAACGGCCTCCATGTTTATCTCCGAACTCACTCGATCACAGCCTCCACACTCGCTCCTTCACGGCCTCCAAGTACATCTCCAAATTCGCTCAATGACAGGCTCCAACTGTATCGTTCAACTAGTACGATTACGGCCTCCGCGTTCGCACGATCACGGCCTCCAAGTGCATCTCCACACTCGCTCGATCACAGCCTCCATATGCATCTCAAAACTCTCTCGATCACGGCCTCCAAGTGCATCTCTAAACTCGCTCGATCACGTCCTCCAAAGTGCATCTCCAAACTCATTTGATCACAGCCTCCAAGTGAATCTCTAAACTCGCATGACTTTGTCCTCCAAGTTCGCACAATCAGAACCTCCAAGTGCTTCTCCAAACTTGCTCGATCACAGCCTCCAAGTGTATCTCCAAACTCGCTGTATTCCGGCCTCAGAATGCATCTTTAAGTTCACTTGATCACGGTGTGGTGAAAGGGTGGAGCCAGCAGCAAGACAGCCCATCATGAACACCCCGCCGCACTTCGCAATATATCCGAAGGAATTCGTGAGGCAGAGCGGTTCTAGCTCGAGGAGCCTAGGAACAGAGTGAGATGATGTCTATCTACCCTGGAGTCTCCCAACTATATACTGCCTGTTGCTGAGTCCATCTCCGTTATCCCTGTATCACCGTATGTATATATATAGAGAGACTTCGATAATACATGCCATATTATGACATAGCGAATCTTGTGATTGTAACAAAGACCAATATGATCGATGAAATACCTTGTGGTTATGAAACCCTAAGAACCACTGTTGTGTGAGAATATGGCACCAAGTCTCCCGCAGAGATTGTGCAGAGGTGTCAGCTGCTCTTGAAGTCTCCCGCAGACCTGCCCAGAGGTCTCAGCAGCTCCAGAATTTGACTATTCTAATTGTCAATCTCGTAGCATCCTGAATGCACCTCTATTACTACAGGTGCTTTCAGGAGCACGTGAGAATGCTCTTGTAGAGTCTGAGAGTACTTTGCAAAGCTCCAGGGGGGGCTGGGAGTATCTGGAAGTACTTAGAAGCACTGGTGAGGGCTACCGGAGTGTCTGGGAGGCGTGCGTTTGGCTTCCGGACTGAATTACATTTTGCTGATGGATGGATAGATTTCAACCACATCAACTCTCGAGTGCTAGCAGGTCATGTCAGATTGGACTGGAACTTACTCCGACTCGCATACACAGAAGTCATTTGTGAATGTCCTGGTACGCAGGACTTCTGGCTTATCACTCTGGGCGATAACAACCACCACGGTACTCCTTGGCACAAGACAAAGGTCTCCGCCTAGGCATGACATAACTGAGGGATCAATGAGATTGCTAGATGATAAGACGCTAACAGCAACACCGCTCATTGGGTTGACTTAGTATTCATTGCAACATCACATTCGATATTATTACGAGCTGACCCGTTGTTATCTACGTTGGCGTAATATCAGTTCGTCGCTGATTGAATCTATGACGCAAGCGAAATAGCCTTTAGAGTGATAAATTAATATGTGATGAGCACTACCGACTATGTTCGGTAGATGTTCCAACTACTGAACAAATGCAATGCAAGATATTTAAGTTGAAATTCAATCTATCACATTGTCTGACTTGATATCGTAAGGTGGATGGCCTGATTTGTATCAGGAGCATAATGCTTTGAAACCACACTGCATGGACAGGTTAACTGACTGGAATACATGGCAGTTATCACGAAGCGCATGTGGAAATGGCATGATGTCATTGCGATAATGCTATCCAGAGCAATGTAGTCATACCATCAAAGTATGGGTGTAGAAACACTCAAAGACAACTATAAAGAGGTTACAGTGTTCTGGCAATGAGAAGATCAAGCTCAAGCTGGCATTTGTATTCAACAACTAGAACACCGAAGACGATCTTAAAATATGATTAACAATTCTATCTTATACCATGTCCAACCATTACTTCCCTACTTTACTCTCGTGATTTAACCCAATATGCCTGGTTAGAGATTGACACAATCCCAGTATACACACCAGAAGGTTGTCAAAACTTTATATGATTTGATATTCTATTTGAAGGAGCGAAGTTTGATCGATCCCTTCCCAGTCATTATCATGTACACAACCAATCATGGCAATCCAGTGGAATTTTCAGCGAAATCTATCGACTGGACTACTTCTGTACGAAGTGATCTTCGAAGAGCATTTGTTTCCAGGCAAGGTGCAATTGTTGTGCAGGACAGAAAGATCAATAGTGGGCTGGTCGAACCATTCAGAAGCTCCTGGTAAGGTCAAGAGATTGATTCTTGGGACAAGACGAGGGAAAAACAGTTTCTTAAAATCGGTCGCTATACTTATAAATAATAAATATTGTATTGATTTATTGGGATGAAGTACCCCTGTAACAGATTCAACATCTGATGACATTGGTGACCAGCAAGATTATGGAGAGGCATTAATCTAATTGTGATAAAGACCGGTAAAACTATGTGTCATCAGATTTTCCAACAGCTGAACACATGAGAGCAAGAACTGCAAGTCGAAATTATGACCCATCACATATCCGCATTCGATATCGTGTTTGAGGATGGCTCTAAAGGGGAGCAGAGTGTTTTAAAACAACTCATACACAAACACAATAACCATCAGGAACCCATGGGTACTTAAATGAGGAATTAAGAAACATGCCGCTGCCAAAAGTTATCAACCAATCCACCGGGAAAAATGACTGTACACGACATGTAACTGATCGAGATGCCGGTTCTGGAATGGTAATCCATTACATATTTGACACATGGCACAATGTGATCCAACGGACCTGGGTGTTGACTAGATTACTATAATACACGTGCAATTATGTGCACTCGATACTATCCAGCATGCTGCATTGAACCGAAATGCCAAATGTAGTTCCATGCATGCTCCTAAGCTGTCAAGACATACTCAAACACACTCCTGAGCACGCTCTCAGACACACTCACAGCCTGCTTGACTATACACTGAGAAACAAGCTCACGCAACGCTCTCAAGCACACTGCCAAGTACACTCTCAAATACACTCCCAATCGCACTTGATGGCACACTCCAAGCCTGCTTGAATGTATGCTCTGAAGTCAGCTTTCAAGATACTCTCAAGCACACTCTCAAGCACTCTCCCAAGCACACTCTCCAGAGGCAAGACACTCCCAATCTCACTTGACTATATGCTCCCATCTATGCTCCTGGGTGCTCAATCAGGAGACTTCCTTAGATGCAGGTGCCAGGCACCAGTAGGCGGTAGGTGGGTGGTGGTGGCCAAAGGCATGATGTCGGCCAATATCAGAGTCTGAATCGTATGTGCAGTTCAGGCACCGTGACAAGATCTCATGGTGCCTTATGGTTATGGTGTTGGCAATTGCAGCCTGAGATTCTGCAGGCGAGGGAGGCATTTCAATGGTGGGGAGAGCAGATCTCCGACTCAGATTTTCCAGCAGAATCTACTCCTCGCTTTTCACTCATTTTGGGCAGATGTCTGTGCATTCAGGGCTGATGATGTTGATGGCGATGCTAATGATTGCGATGCTAATGGTGTTGGTGATGGTAATTGTAGTACCAGAAGCACTTAGACATGTAGGTTGGGTATGTCAACATTAGCAACAAAGCTTCCACAGACTTAGAGCTTTCTACTAGCCAAAGCTTTTGCAGACTTAGTGCCTTCCAGTAGCCAAAGTTTCCACAGACATAGAGCCTTCTATTAGCCAAAGCGTCCACGAACTCAGAGTTTTTCATTTGGCAAAAGCTTCCTTTGGAAAACTCTACTCCTCATAAAGCGTGACTCTCTCAAGCAGGCCTCCAAGCCGGCTATGAAGCATGGCTTCGATGTAGGCTCCCAAGCAGGCTTCTAAGCTTGCTTTGAAGCAAAGCTTCCAAATTGTCTCTCAAGGAGGCTCCCAAGTGTCTGCGGGCGCACATATGGACTCGGTGCCGGTCCTACAGCCAGGCAATGAAGAAAGGTATAGGTCCATTTCCGGCTGCCAGCCGTATATAGTCCAGTGCTAGCAACGGTTCCGTTTTCGGACCGTTTCTAATATAGCGGTTCCAACAAAACCCGGCTCTAGCCGGTTCGGTCCAGGTTTGTACCAAACGGTTCCCTCAATTAAGTCCATGAAACTTCATCACATAATTTAGTGTTTGGTGTATGAAATATGCAGCTTTGGACGGTGCATCTTCTAGTTGTCTCCGATTTTTGATATCTTCAAAACTCAGCAAGCTGCTTTGAAATTATTGCCATTTTCGGCCCAAAAACGAGGTTGTTGGGCTGCCGCATGCTGAGATTTGAAGATATCGAAAATCGGATCCGGCCAAAAGATGCGCCGTAAGAAGTTACATATTTTATGTGCCAAACACTAAATTCTCTGATTGATATTTGTAGCCATAATGCGATGGTGCGCTTAAAAAATCGTCGATTTTTGATGGGGTAAGGCCGTTGCCACGCAGACCAATAAAACCGGCCGGGTCTAAAACTGGAACCGTTGCTAACACTAATATAGCCACATAAGCACAAACCCACATCTCCATCAATCAACCACAGATGACTATAGCCTGCATGGTGCTCAGGGGACCACAAGAATCATCCTATCAACTGCGCTTGTGCAAATGTGTGCATAGCGCAGTCTTTAGTCAATTCGCACTTTTGCTGCATCAGCAAAAACCATTTCCGTCCGGGAGGAATGGCTCCGTCAGAGTTGACGCGCTCCGTCAGAGCTGTCAGAGACACGCCGGTGGCGGATTACTCCGCGACCGGTGTCAATACCACGCGTCGCGTTGCACATCGCCCTCCGATCGCCGTTTCTTCCTCAGACTCAGCAAGAGCATTCTCAGATGCTCCTGAAAGCACCTGCAGTTATGGAGGTGCATTCAGGACGCTCCGAGATTTGACTATTAGGATAGTCAAATTTTGGAGTAGCTGAGACCGCTGCGCAGCTCTGCGGGAGACTTGGTGCCGCATTACGAAAGCAGTGGTTCTTAGGGTTCCATAAGCACAAGGCATTTCGTCAATCATATTCGTCTTTGTTACAGTCACAAGATTCGCTAGCTCATAATATGGCATGCATTATTTAAGTATCTCTATATATATACATACGGTCAATCTGGCCACGACGGAATTCGTGAGAAAGAACCGTTGTGGCTCGAGGAGCCTAGGAAGAAATTGAGAAGATATGATACTACCCGGCCGTGAGAATCCACGCAATTGCGTGGATCCTGATGAGATGAAAATGAAATGATTTCTATCTACCCCAGGGTCTCCAGAATATGTACTCCCCGTCGCTCAGTCCACCTCGGTTACCCCTGTATCTCCGTACACCCGCCATTGCTTATTAATGATGTACTTGGAGGCCGTGATCGAGCCATTTGAGAGATGCACTTGGAGGCCACGATCGAGCGAGTTTGGTGATGCATTTTGAGGCCGTGATCAAGCGAGTTTGGTGATGGACTTGCAGGCTATGATCGAGCGAGATTGGAGGAGTACTTGGAATCAGTCGATTTGGAGGGAGGCGCGACGGCAGCTGAGACTCTATTCATTGGTTAACTTGTAATCGTGGGAACGTAGAGAGTTGAGTACAACAACATCCGCCGAGAGATGGGAAACTGGCTCGGAGCGGGAGACTGTCGATCTTGGGATGATGCTGTTCTTGATGTATGCTGTACTTGGTGTTAAGTCAAGATCATGGCATGGAGAGATAGAGAGGGATGACTTAACTTCGTGTTCGTAGGTGATGGTAGAGTTGATCATATGAAAGAGAGAGCTCAGAGGAGATGGGGGAAATCATTATGAGAAACAGGGACATAAGAAAATTTCATGTGCGAGTCAATTTACCATCCCGGATAGGGCAGGGACCGGTCATGATCCGGCGGGTAATAACACCGATACGAGGTGTTCTAAACCCAATCAGGCAAGTCGTACCCCAGATTTTTCATAGCCGCTCGTATCCTCCATATCGTTCTCACCTCCATCCCGCATCTCTCTCTTTCTCGTCCACAACTCTATCATCATCGCAGAACACAAAGTTAATTCATCCCTCTCTATCTCTCCATGCCATGATCATGAGTTTACACTGAGTACAGCATACACCTAAGATTGTCTGTCGTCCCTTGATTCTCACAATGCTGAGTTGACCCCTGAATGTATCTTCAGCTTCCGGTGTACCTCCCTACCGACCCACCGCCACCAGCCAGTCTTCCATAAGAGTTTCAAAGGTAAAGTCACCTTGTCACATTCCCATGGTTGGGAGTTAACTAACTGATGAATTGAGTCCCAGCGCGCCCTTGATCATGCCCTCCAAGTGTATCTCCAAACTCGCTCGATCACGGCCTCCATGTGCATCTCCAAACTCGTCGATCACGGCCTCCAAGTGCATCTCCAAACTCGTCTATCACCGCCTCCAGGTGCATCTCCCACCTCGCTCGATCAGGGCTTCCAAGTGTATCTCCAGTCTCGCTCGATTACTGCCTGCAAGTTCGCACGATCATGGCCTCCAACTGCATCTCCAAACTCGCTCGATCCCGGCCTCCAAGTGCATCTCTGAGTTCACTCGATCTCAGTGTCCAAGTGCATCTCCTAACTTGTTCAATCATGGCCTCCAAGTGGATCTCTGAGTTCACTCAATCTCCGTCTCCAACTGCATCTCAAACACGCTCGATCAAGAATATCTTCAAGGAGGGACGGCGGTTGTACGGAGATACAGGGGTAACGGAGGTTGACAGGGTGACGGGGAGTATATATTCGGCAGACCGCAGTCAGTCCAGATATAGCGTGAGTAGATGGGTAGCTATACAGATACATAGATACATAGATGAGAATACAAACTGAATACATGACTGTGATTCGAGGTGCTCCCAGACAAGTCGCCGGCGCTCCCGGGTGCTGCAAGGCTTGTCGTCGATCGCCAGGCGTTGTGTAAACGGCTTCAGCATAACTGCTGTCCCAGCGAAGAGTGTAACACACGTGTCGTTCTGATGATACATATACGTCGCCACAAAGTAATGGAGGTACGTACGCGATGCAACCCGTCGCCTGGGCGATGGGCACCGTTAAGTCTCAGTCAGAGCGTACGAGGTTCCGTCAGAGCCGTCAGAGCCGTCCGGAACACCCGGGTGTCTCAGATGGAAATTAGGGTCGATGCTGATGTGGTGTCCTAGTGTTGTCACAAGAATTATGACGGAGTTTCATCCTGAGCACATGACTTGAAAGAGGTCACATTATTCCAGCAATGAAGAGACCAACCTCTAGCAGCAGTCCACAGTCAGACAGTAGCAGCACAGAATACGTTAAAATATTAGTAAGAATTCTAGTCACAATTACTACATATCATTTACAACCATGGGAATGCTGGCTATTTATAAACCACTGGAAGAGAATAGTACTAGCCATTATTGCTTCAACTGGGTCATATGCCTCTCGATCGACCATCAGTATGGGAAGCATATCAGCACCTCAGTGTTTGCCGTTTGGAGGCATACACATTGATTTCCAACAACATCAGCACAAAACATTTCCGTCCGGGCGGAATGGCTGTGTCAGAGTGGACGCGCTCCGTCAGAGCCGTCAGAGACACCCCGGTGGCGGATTACTCCGCGCCCGGCGTCAATACAACGCGTCACGTTGCATATCGCCCTCCGATCGCCGTTTCGCCGTTTCTTCTCGCTCTGTCGGTCTCCTGTTTTAAACAAACACTCTGGCGTTGT
>Ga0307512_10000252_pt1 | contig 76156 bp, 101 predicted proteins | sample 14_EM_MG_FD_200267 | JGI IMG/M metagenome (GOLD analysis project Ga0307512, IMG submission 200267) | Populus trichocarpa ectomycorrhiza microbial communities from riparian zone in the Pacific Northwest, United States - 14_EM | ecosystem: Host-associated > Plants > Roots > Unclassified | place... | reverse complement strand
AAAAAAGTCGGAGTAGAACATGATCAAAGTACTGAATGGTGTGGAAACACCTTAGTTTCAAGTGATAAAACCCTGAATTTCAGGTGTTTTGCCTACTGAGATTCAGTAGCTGTTGCGTTCATAGTGGTCGCAGTTATCAGAAGGGGCATTTTATTGATATTTAGATGGGGCATGCGAATACATCGAATGATCTAAGTTGCAATATGCGCCATGGAAGAAAAGCCAGACCCCGATCAAAACTTCGAGGTGAGCGTGTTGTCCCAAGCCACCAGTGGCTTCGGGTATTCCGAAACTTTCAGAGACTTCTTGAAGGCTTGAATATCATCGATATGAATGACGTCCTTCGCCAGCGAACCTTGCGCATCCTTTTCCGCAGGAAAATGCTCCAATAGATGAGGAAGTGCCGCCAAAACCCTGTCCGACGTCCCTTCGGGAGCATCCGCGAGTACGCCCTTCCAATATGATGAGAATTGGACCTCCGTCGGCTCTCCATCTGCGAACAGTGAAGAGCACCAGTCATCTTCTTCGACTTGAATGTCGTTCTCCTGCACGACCACTGCGAAAGCGTTAGCTGCGGCCCGGCTGATGTGTTTTGGCCGTGGCTTCCGTGACTGGAGGTGGGTCGAGAGTTTGGATCGGGTCTTTGAAGATGGGTGGACGCGGCTGAGGAACAAAGACAGTACGTCTTGCTTGCTGATCGTCTTCAAAAACTCCGCGTCTTCGATACCTATGGGCTGGGTTAGAATCCTGCAAACTGTACGACAAAAGGAAAAGGGAGATGGCTTACGGCGCAAGAAGTCCAGATAGCCAGAGTCGATCTCCGCCCAGAACCTGCTGACTTCTTCGTTGAGATTCTTTGCCACCTCCCGCCACTTTCTCTCGAGGCCGTTCTTCTGCTCCGCAAACTCTTCGTCTGTCATCAATTCGATCACACCCTTCATATGGTCCAGGAACGCTTCCACACGTTCTTCCAAATATACAGGTCCGCGCTCGCTCTGCACGACGATGCGCAGACCTGCATCGTTGTCACCGGGTGCGCTCCACGCGCTCGCGGCGACAATATAACCGAGTTGTTCTTTCGTGCGGAGAACGTTGAAGGCCGGCTCGGACAGGATTTGGGTGAGTAATGCAGCTGTGACCCGCAGGCGACGATCGATCTTGGATCCATATTGGACATAGTATGTTAGAGCAGAGTTAGGCTCATTGGGATTGGGCACCGGAGATGACCAAACATGATTGGTGCCTGAACAAGATGGTGGGCTGTTAACCAGGCAAAGACGCGAGCTGCAGGGAGTCCAGGACACACCTTCTGGAAGCTCAAGGGATAAGTCAACAGGGCCCATCCCCGGGAGGGGACTTGCTGGGATGATTTCTTCTGCCAATTTGGCAAGCATGATGGCCTCGTCCTTGTTTATGTTCCCAACTACAAGTATTCTGGTCTCCAGGCTTGACAACAACACCTCTACGTGCTGCTGAACTTGCGATGGAATGACAGCTGTAGTGCAAACGTCACGGTTAGGTCTCCCTTCTAAACGTCTTGAACCAATCACTTACAGCCCAGGACTTGCAGTTTCTCTAGAATTGTCCATTGCTTCTCGTTCATGAGGTATCGTCCGTAATAATCCGATAATTGATATGTTTGACCAAGGAAAAAGTTCTCCCAATCTCGTTTAATCTATGTTGATAATATTGAACCCATCATTTGGGTGTCTGATGAGAGTCGTGATATGTTGTTTACCTTCTGTATCATAACTTCCAGCCGGTCTCCACGAACTTCCAAGCTCGTCGCCTTCTTCAGTACGTCCCGCAGAAGGACGTGCAGTTTATCGTTGTATCCAGAGACTGAGACGTAAAACCCGAGCGATGACGCCTCGAACGAGTAGGTCAGACCTGCTAGATCTGCGTCATAGGAGTACTCGTTGAGAGCGTCGGCTACCAGTGCCGCATATAGTCTATACCAGAGTTCAGCTACGACCTAAAGTTTCAAGGACCGGGTCACCAACGCACTTTGTCAAGACAGAGGCAGTGGGAGATTCGTTTGCAACCGGAGTGCGCATTTCGATGATAACGCGAGCCTTGGGCACCCAAAATTGGTCATCCTTCTTGTGCCAAAGAGTCGTGCGTGGGTTTTGGAAAATAAGGTGGGGACGAGCCTGGGGCTATAAATCGTTTTCACTTCAGACAAAACCATGTAATAACGAATTGATCGACGCATACCTGGGTAACCTCCCGCTTGTCGACGTCCAATCGCTCAGGAATAAACTCGTTTGGTCGAGGAAGATGAAAAGCGCTAATCGTGTTTGGGCCTTCGGCCTGCAAGGGCATGACATTCGAAGCCTCAAACTAGAAGAAGTGAGCGACGTACCTCATGCACAAAGGCGTCGTCTAGCCGCTCTACTCGATATTGCGTCCCGTACCATGGCTCCGTCTCCCACTGTTGAGTTCCCGATAGCTTCTGAAACTCCTCCTTCCTCGCCATGAGAACTAGGCGGCTGCTCCTTACACTCAAACCTTCGAGGGTACGGAGTGCTACGCCTTGAGCAGCACCCTCGGTGTCCCATTCAGAGACAACCTGGGGTGTTTTGATGACGAGCTCCCTAGGTACTGGCCGTGACAGTTTATCGGTGACCCAGACCGCATAATCGTCAGGACGTCGTTTCTCTGAGAACCGGAAGCGGATGTTCGAAAGGGAAGACGTCTCTTTCTGGTGAGATGGGCTGAGGTCAGATGGTCGCAGCATGGACATGTACTTAAACGTGGCCATTGCAACCTCTTGATAGTTTTCTATTGAGATTTCCCCGTCAGTAACAACAAGATACGAGCCTTGGACGGACTCACGGAACCCATTCGGTGACAAATAGTGCGTTATTTTGAAGGTGGCAAAGCCGCGTGCGAGATCTTGTACACCAGTGCTCAACGTCGTGATCCAACCGCGTCCTTTCAAGTACGAATGCAGCGAACCAGGACCCTCGTGGCCGATTATGTTGGCGAGGTAACTCCCTGGCTTGAATTGCCAATGCGAGGTCTGGTCATCTATCGGAAAGGATATTTCTATAGCATGGAAGTCCATAATTGTTTGTACGAAGACCAATGTCTATAGTCAAAATTGTTACAGCCAATAACAGAGATGCGCGGTGAGGACGTAACGTACTCCTTTTTCGTCAGGACCGAATGGATGATCGGGGATTGAAGGTAAAGGAATCTGACCACGATTTGGAATGGGTGAGAATAATGTGGCTGCCAGTTCGGACAAACGATCCAGGGAATCTGTCATGTGTGCATTAGAGCAGCAGCGATAGGACTTGGATACGAGGTCACACCTTTGCCAATGACGCATAACCTCATACGACCAGCACAGTATTCCTTGCTCCACCATTCGACAAGGCGGCGGCGGGTTTCCCGACCAATGTGACCACCGTCGTCACTGGACTCTAGACTCATACCAGAGCTTACGGAAGGAGCGGGAGATGGGAGGGATGACGAAACCGGGGTAGGTTCTTTGCTAGATTCTGGAGAGGTTGCGCTACCGTTGGTAGCCTTCTTCTTGACGCCGTTTTGAATCAACTTGCGCGCTGCGCCCGTCAACGTCACTTTGTTGCCACTACCAAACTTGCTCCATACATGGCCCGGCTTTGTGAGGTGCTTATTGACCTGGTAAATACGCCATATGTCGTTCTGGAGGTTCTTCTTGTGTTCGGAGTCGACTGCGTTCAATTCACGGACAGTACCAGAGGGGGCAAACAACGGAGAGTGGAAAAACCCAGAGAAGCGTTCGAGAGCCCCACCAAGCGCGGACGTCGCGACATTGAAATAATAGTTGGTATTTGTAGTTGCTGTGTATGCATTGGAAGAACCATTATTTCTGGAAAGAAACTGCGAAGTCGTTAGAAAGGCCTGGGGACGATGGCATCAACGTACTTCGGAGTATTCGTTCTCCTTCGGAAATTGCTCGGTGCCCTGTAAGAGTGGGTCATTAGGGTTGTATCATTCGAGGTCAGAACGTAAGCACCATGAACAAAAGATGCTCGCAGAAATGTGCGAGCCCTGGCATGTCATCCTATTGGGATGACACATGTCAGCGATACGTATTTAGCACACGTATGGCAGCAGGTGGGGAGGTGGGTACTTGCAGGATCATGTAAATGGCCGACGGCGACATCCAAGCTAGCTGCTGCCTTGTCGGCTGTCGGATCGTGCACCAACATAGCCTGCAAGCCATTATCGAGTCGGATCAGCCTGTACTCGCGGTCATCTTGCTGGGACTTCTGGATTGGTTTGGTGTACACCCAATGAGGGGGGACCTTGGGGGAGATTTGGCGGTGCCAGTGTTGAGCATCCTCGGGCACGCCAACATCAGTGCTGGCAGTTGCAGAGGACATTGCGGGACGTTTTGGTATAATGAGTGTACACCTGGCTGTGGTGATGGTGGGGAAGATAAAGCGAGGCCTCGCAAACCTCAAACGAAATGGCATAACTATGGCACAATATCGCGAGTGTCAGTGTCAGCAAGGAGGACCCGCCAAGTCGGGCGACCTCAACACAATTAGATCGCGGATTTAGATCTCGCCGCAATTCTTGTACACGTACACTGACTCGGATGTACATCCGGCCGACAATTATGAAGCTACAGGGTTGACAGCATAGCATCTCGGAAATTCAGTTCGCCTCGGACTTGGTATCAGAGTAGCAGAGTGGGTGTTTTTCGCTTTCCTTTGAGAGCCTGGCTCACAACACATGACCGGTGCGGTCGCCGTTGTAGGTCACACGCCTGACCACTTACACGTAAATTGATTTACACAGTATTCACACCAGCAAAGCACTGCTGTAAGTTCATTCATCATGTCTGCTGCTGCTCTCGTTAGAAGCCATTCACTCATACAGCAGTGCCTTGTGTACTTAGATGGGAGGGATCGAGTATTCGTTCTTACAAGGAGGGCAGTGACGCGAAGGGAGCCGAAGCCATGTCATCTATAAGTAAAGTAGTACTGATCTAGGGAAGCATGTGTCATGGACCGACCACCCGCGGTTGGAAATGCCTACGTGGAGGCCGGGCTCAGAAGCAGAAGGAGAGTGTTAGCAAGGAAGGCTGTTTTTATCGTATCTCCGCGGTCCCTGATCGGAACACAACTCTTACACTTCACACCACATGTATCTGGGATTTGTTGAAAAGTGCCGCAGGCGTGTGAGTGTTGAGATAGAAATAAAGTGAAATGAAGAGGTTAATTTCCCGAGATAACCTCGATGTCACCTGTGCAGGGCACCGCGACCCTAAGATTTGCCTTCGACGCATGAGCGATACAATGAGGTGCAGTACAGGCACGGTGCGGTACGGCAGATGACTCGACTCGCATGGCGGCACGCGTCTGTGGCTGACCGTTTACCGGGTTTCCTTTTTCGTTGTGGGCAGCTCAAGGCGCTCGCGCGGGCTCTCAGCCACGGCAGCGCGGTTGAGTCGACGCGTCCCTCGCGCTCACACCCGGACGTGTTTATCCACCTCGGCCAGCATCCTCGCTCATCCACTCACCTCCATCTTCCCTCACTTTTATCCCAACATTCTACCTCAAACTCAAGCTAACGTGCTCATACAACTTCCTTGACGCTGTTCTTCACCAGCGTTCCCCCGCGCCCCAACCTCACCCTGCGCCTCAACTATGACCAACATGTCAACTACATCTTATACACCGCGACATCCACAAACCGTCAGTCCCCCGCTCTCAGTAACGAGTCCGAGCACTGTTGGCCCTCAAACTCAACGGCTAAACATCGTCACCCGTCTGGCGATCGAAGGAAATGCTAAGAGAGCCGAGAGTGTTCCTATCAAAGTATATATGAAGGTGTGTTGTCTCTTTCAGTGTTCCATCTGCACCTCTGATGCGCTGTTTCCGCATGAAGCTCGCCCTCCCGGTCGACAACATTGTACCTGGGAGCGCGATCCCGCTCTTCAAAGGCTAGTATTACCCTTGACACTCAGGACAACTCTAACACTTTCTACAGAGGACAACGTGAAGATTCTCGAGTCAGAAGTGCACCCCCTGGACTCTTCCTCAGTCCCTTACAACTTTTCGTCAACGGTCTCACCACTTCTCCACAACGCCGCTCGTGCCCTCAATCTCCCTGCTCGTTCTCCTCATTCCTATCTCACCCTTTTTGACCACCGGGCTACCCAATCTTCTCGGTTCATTTCATCGCCTTCGACATCCAGCGACACCGATGTCCCACCTCTGGAAGAAAAGTACACTGGTCACATCCTCGTCAGCGGGTACCAGGTTTCGTTTGTACTTCCCAGCGAATTTCCACCGCTGCCCAGGCCGGGCAGTAGGTTAGGCAATTCCGGGGACTATACACCTTTGCCGACCAGACAAAGGGCGCGGCGTCCATCAATGAGCGAGAAGAACGTTATTCTTTTCATGGCTGGTATCAGTATGATGGTACCCTATCTGACGCGCCCTCAGCGTGCTCCCTGGCTGGTAAGTTTGGTTCGAATGTTCGAATACCGGGGCTAAGTCGCCTTCTATCCCTAAAGCTCTCCATACCTACCCCTCGCTGCCTCTCCAACACTCTCAAATTGCGCATTTTCCCTCCCGAGTCGAACGCCACTTCATCCTTGCAGTCACTTTCTTCAGGCGAAGGTGACTCCGACTTCCCTGCATGGGATATGACCGCAGACCCACATGTAACACGCATGGCGAACCCCCGGCGTTCTGCGTATCAGTATCAACATTTCGCCGACGACGAAAGCAGCGATTCTGCAAGTGCACCCGGCTTCTCTGACGGGTTTGGCATCCAAGGCACATTCCCCAGCACAGAGTGCATCCGTGTGCGTTGGGCACCCCCAGTACGGAACATCGAGAACGGGACTCATGCAGGCCGCCGGCGGGTCGGGGTATCGGATGTGCGCGGGGAGATGTTGTGCACCATCACGGGTCGCGGCCGTGACAAAATAACTGGCATAGAAGGCGTGTTGGTACACTTGGATTACAAAGGGACGTGTCAAGGAATATGGTACCCTGGTGTCGCTACCCTCCTTGGCCTGGACGTCGGACTTGAGGCAACGGGATGTGACGTGAGCTGGGCCAATGACAAAGACTATGGTTGGGACGTTGTCGGCGGAGCCGGATATACTGGGCATGAGATAGACGGCGCGGAACAACCTCATACTGGAAAGCAGACGTCTTTCGACATGCCGACGATGACCATCCCCACAAACCTGCTTACCCCTGCGACGCCGAATGGACATACATCTCGACAAAGTTCCACCTCTTCGACCTCTTCATTGCTGCGCGCCCCTTTACCACCCCAGAATGTTCCTGAATATTCCTTTGAGAGCTCGCCAACAACACCGGGCTCGGAGGCAGGTTTATCGTCTGTTTTCTATACAACGACGGAAAGCGAAACCAGGGAGCCTACAAGATCCCCTTCTATCATGCAGTCGGAATCAGACGCACCTCTTCCGTCCTTACCTATCACACTGCACCTAAATATCAATGACTTCCTCCCTCCCAACAAGAATGCCTTTACATTTTCGATCAAAGGTGTTGTTCTTGTCACACCAAGAGCTCCCTCATCCTCCGCGGCGGGCGACAAATCTCCCGATTCATCCGATACTGAAGGCGAATCGAGAGAATTGTTGATTTCTCTCCCCCGCTTTCGCATCCTTGCGGCGGACAGCGAACAGATTGAGACAGCCGTCCGCAATAATATCGATTCTCCGACGGATGTTGTCGATGTGTGCCCTTCTTCAGATCCGAATGGGCGAAGGGCCGAAATAGCGCGCGGCGCACGTACTCGTGTCAGCTCACGCGGTGGTTTTGTCACTGTCCGCCCGCTCCGGGTTCGACTTCCGCGTACTCCAGTCTCCACTCAATCGGCCACGCGACGCGAGGGCATTGGTCGCCCGACCCCGACAGATCACCAGCGCACACCGGGCTCGCATCGTGTGGCGTCATCTGCCGCATTGCGGGAGTCGCTACATACGGCCCTGAAGCCGATTCGGGATGGCCCGTTCATCATCCCACATATCCACGCCACGGTCACCCCTCTATCCACCGAAGGTGCTTCTATACCCCGCGCTTACGCCGTCTGTGTAAGGTTGCCTGCCCCGGCAGACGCGGCCGATGAGTGGCTGGACTTTGGACTGGGACACGTTCCCTCGCCCCAGAGCACCGAGAAAGGCTTGGCGGGTCCCGTGCGCGCGCAGATTGTATCTGCGAGTGTGGATGGCGTGCCCGTCAAATTTGAGACGAATACGATCGCAAAGCCGCCCTTGTCTGGGGGTTCTGCCCTCGTGTTTGAACAGATGAGCGGAAAAGAATGGGAAACTTGGGTGCGCGTGCACGTGGGATCGTCGTGCGGCGGACCCGTAGAAATCACATACATCGTCAACGAGCACAATGACCGCGGAAAGAAGGGTAAGGGCAAAGAGCGGGAAACGACTGGCTCTGGTCTGGACGTCATCCTCCCTGCCTTTAGCATTCCTGTTGGTCGACTGCAAGTTGATATCGAAAACCCCTCTGGTACGTCGTGGGTCAAGTCTTGTCCTGGCAACGAATCAAAAATACTCATACCCCTTTCGCTTTCTCTAGGCTTTGAGATAACCTCTGTACAATCAAACTTGGAACATCAACACACACGTGGCGACCATCGCCGATTGCGACAGTTCGGGTTGAGGGAATTCTTCTACTCCCAGATCCGCGTCCATATCGCCCCACAGGCTCGTCCGCACAGTCCCGGCGGGGTACCGCTGCCCTGGCCAACCTCCTCCAAATCCACCGCTATCTTCCTCCGAGGGACCATGGCACACGCGGCTCCTGCCGTCCTTTCGCTCATCCTGCTCGTCCTCGTCCTCGGGATGTACAACGACCTGAACCGGCTTCGAACCTCGCTGATCGACCGGTGCGGTCCTCCTCCCGGACCGAACTGGGCGAACGCTCCTGTGCCCTCGGTAACCGTCACGGCGACCGTCGTGAGCCATCATCATCATCCCATGAGCACTGCGACGGGTACGCATGCGGATTCGGACTCGGATGTGGAGTGGGACGACTCGGATTGGGCATCACCACGCTCCGACGATTCTGCCGCGTCGGGGCGTTCCGCGCCGCCTACGTTCGTCACCATGATCGATGTCAGCTCGCCGCCACCATCGGCCAACCACGAACACGAACGCGAGCGTGCGCGTCCCCCTTCATCAGGCGGCGACGCGTCTGCGCACGGCGAGCACAATGCGCTCATTCCTATTGAGCACTTCCCGCTGTTGTGGCCGATCAAGTTTGAACTTCCGTTCACGAGGGAGCAGGCCTTGGAGGCCATCGAACATGGCCTGAGTGTTACTTGGCAGATATTGAGAAGGCTTTACCATTTCCCCTTAGACCCACCATGACAGTTTGCTATGGATGCACAGTGCTGTAAGATACCACCCATGTTTTCTTTACCCGAGACTATACACGCTCCACGATAAGTTGTTTATGACATATCATTCGATGAGCACGAAATAGGAATCTACTATACACGCTAAGCGAACTAAAGGTGGGCTATCCCATAGCATCATCTTTCACTAGAACTGTGATTGGGGCGATTCAAGGAAGTCCATCAAAGGTTGACACTCATCGTGAAAATTCAGAGGTCGTGTCGTCATGATACCATACCGCACCCGGGTTTGATCCTGTAAACGGAGTAAATCGAGACACCTTAATTGGGCTGGGACGGAATATCTTACATTGAATGTGTTCTGGGATGCCCTACAGGAGAAGCTGAAACTCTCGCACGTGGCCTTTTGGAGGATGCGGTTTGCCCTGGCGTCATCCTCCCCCTACGAAAATTCAATATCTCGCCATATACTATGGAGCATTGAGCTTACCTGGATACTATGGAACTCATTGCCGTCTTTGCCGAACAGAATGCCTCCAACGTCGTTAAAGCCACTCAGCCACATCTGACCACTATGATCACCGACAGCCATCTGGATGATGTACCTGCAGGACGAGCCCTTCGTTTCACGGGATTGACAAAAATGATGCGGGGTAGTCGCACTGACCGATACTCTGGCTTTTCATAACTGCGGTCACACTTCTCACACCTCCAACCATCACCGGTCTCTGTTACCTTTTTGTTGCACCCCGCAGTAGGGCAAGCCGGGTATAAGATGTTGTCGTTCTTGATGTGCATGACGGTGGCGCGCACCGAGAAGAAGTCGGGCTTGTCGGACATGCCAAGTTGAGCGTCTTTAACTTGGTCAATTGTTCGCATCTCATCGCGATTGATCACCCCGCCAGACGAGGACCCGGCCTGGGTATGTGAGCTGAAAGATGTCTGAGCGCCGCCATCCATCCACCAGCCTTTCAAAGCGTGAGCCTCTGGGACATCGGGGTTAACGGCCATAGACCCGGAGCTGAGGAGGGACAAAGACCGTCCTGGTGCAGAGCAAAATCAGAAATGTGTTTGCGAATCTAGAGATCCACTTGCCATTAAAGTCGCTAACCCGAACGCCCTTGAAAGCAATGACAGGGTCAGCTGGGGTGCCAAATTGCTCTGCTTGCTTTCCCCATAAGGTGAGCCTGACCGAGTAATTTGTGTTGTCCACCACGACGAGGTCGCGCTTTTGCGTCTGTAAACCACGGGTATATGTAACGATACGAGCACTACATTTTATGTGGCGGGGAACGAACCGTTTTGTTATTCCTTGTAGTGATTTCGGCCAAATCCCCGACTTCTTTTACGATGACAAGGACGTCTGCCACCCACGGGTGAGTCGCGAGATGTATAGATAAAAGGCAAGGCGCATACCACAGACAGCTTCTTTCTCGAGTTCTGGTAAGCCTGAAAGATTTATAAAATTGTAGCGGATGACAGGAACATCGGTGTCGTGGCACTGCAATTCTCTTAGGTTCCCCGGTCGATGAGAGTGCATGGTGGAACTCACCTCCTCAATTTCGGTGCCACGGTCGAGACTCAGCTCGTAATCGTTTGACACCGTAGAAAACTTCTTCTTTGCAAGGTTGACACGGGCTTTAGAGACAAAGTAGACACGGTTTTCCTGGAGCTTTTCGAATAGGTCATCCACGACTGCGTTCCAGGCAGTGCCCTTTATCTCCCCCGAATCATCCATCAGTGTCACGCTGAAGAATCGACCTTCCCCTCGTTGGTTAGAGTAATGTCTGATTTCGCTTTTTTGCACAACGCGAGCCTTGATACACCAATTGTTTTGATAAGGCGTGAGGGCAACAATGGGATAAATAGGGTTAGCGCGACCCGCAGCCTGTCGACTCGGCTGTTGGGGTATAGTTGCAGTGGAGGCCACTGCGCCCGGGGTAGATACACCATCCGTCTTTGGTTGTTGTGATGCTGGGCCAGTCAACGGCTGAGGGTTGCCGATCTTTGGTGCGTCTCTCTGCACGACTCCAACGCCAAGAATAATGACAAGTCTGAAGCCGAGGTCATGAGGATTCTAGAATAGCGGGCAATGGACGATAGACGGACCGTTTTTCCTGGATGAGTTGACAAGACATGTTTTCGATAACGGCGATGGTATTTTTGCCGACGCGCTCATCCTCGACGAGATGGTTCAATTGCGTAGCCAGCATGGCTTGCAGGAAGTGCAGGCCATCCGAAATGATAATCCTATACCTGTCGCTGGGGCTGTTAGCCGCACCGGGGGTACTGCCTGGCTGAACTTTTTTGATGGAAAGGAACTGTAGAGTGGGCTTTGAGTTCCAGAGAACCTCATCATCTTTGTCGCCCGAATTGAGCCTTTGGCAAATGCCCTCTGAGAGTGCTGGCGTGGTATCGGTGCTCATGAGTGGACGTGGATGTGGTATAAACAGGTTTATGATTATTAACGCGCGACCCGCGCGACGTGGTATGATTATCATTACGTAACGCGATTATTATAAAGACGTGTTATTCTCACGGTCATCTTTTTCCCACCACCGCCCGGTCCGTAGCGTCCCGTCCTGCTTTGAGCAGCGACGCGACGTGGCTACCTCCTGTGCCTCTCGCACGACCACCGTGAGACTGCAGCCTTCCTTGCCGTTCTGACGCCTCATCGGGGGTACCTGGTGGCGTTGTGCCTGCCATGGATATGATATAGATGCAGACGATCCGCATGTGGATATCCCGGAATTTTTTCATGGCGAGAACGGCCAGGTCGTATGACTCCCGTAGCAATGGAGACGACTTGGCTAGCGATCGAACAGGAACGGGCAGCGCCGCAAGATCCCTGAGATATGCTTGGTGGGCCCCAGGCATGTAGCGTCTCATGCGTTCCATGAAGCCTCGGTCTGCCTTCTTATTCTGCTCCGAGGGGGCTGGACTTCTCTTTTCTACGAGCTGGTGGTCGACATCCAGGAAAACATCTATTGCGTGCATGACGGTGCTCTGGCCAGCTGAGGGTCCAGCAAGGTCCAGCGAGTCCGAATTTGGAATGCCATCGTATATCCATTTGGATCCCCCGCAGTCGCTTCCGCGGAACCACGGCCTGACTTCCCAGTAGAAGCTATACGGATCGACGGAGTCTTTCATGCTCTGCAGGATATCAGTGATGTCTTGTACCACGGTCGCCAGTCGCCTGAGGTCCCTTGCTGTCTTGGAGACAGCGTGCAGGTCCGCGAAGTCGGGTAGCTGCGCGTAGTCTTCTATCATGCGCAATATTTCCACGCCGCGAAGCTCTGCTTTTGCCGACGCGATGTGGAAATTCCTCTCTGCGTCGGTGTTGGAAAAAGTGTGGGCCAACGAGATGTTGTTCGCCGACATGGGAAGTTGAGGATCCGCCGGTTTTGCGTTCCACAGCACCGTATCCGCAAAAGTCAGTACTGGGGCAATACCGAGCACTCGAGAGACGTTGACAATGGGAATGGATAAGCATTCAGGGACATGAATGGGGGCGGGTGAGTCGCTCGGAGGCTGAGAATGGACATAGAAATTGATCAGGAAGGCGAGTACCATGTGGGCACGTTGGAGGAGACAGGGCTCGCTAGCTAAGTGATCGGTTCCTAGCAAGGGTAACTGACGAGTTGTCAGTCTCAGACGCCCAACCATGGATCAGCAGTAACCATTCTCACATTCCTAACCCGCTCTCTCCATATTTCACCATATGCTCTCTTGGCTTTGGCATCTGCTCGGGTATCGTCTCCCAAGCTGATCTTTCCTTCTGCGTCGTCGAGTGCGTCTTCCCACACCTCGAACTGGCCAGTTAGTCTAGGCGGGGGCTCGGTGGGGAAGAAGCCTGTAGCGTAATCGACTTGATAATGTTCCAACTTGAATCCTGCGGGGGTGTCGGGTGATGGTTCGATGTCAAAAATCGCCGAGTTGAGCAGCTGGAAGACATGACCGATGGAGAAGTAGGGGAAAGGTTGGTGGGGTACGCCGGTAATGAATCTCGTCATCTGAGTGTGGGAAGTGTGTGTCGGCTTGGTGCTGGGCCATCCATGCTGGTACGCTTGTGGCTTTTATATGTGTTTAATCAGGTCGTTTCACGTCCCGGTGCAATCGTCGAGACGTTTACACAGGCTCACCTACAAACCACGGTTCATCGAGGACGCCGTGATTTCATCAGCCAAAGATGACAATGCATTTTGAGCTATTTACAAGTGTATTGATCGCGACCGATGGCGATGGGGGGCGAGTCACGCTCGGAACATGAATTGGAGATGCGTACACTGTCGCACACACGTAGAGCTGTTTCCCTGGCACAGCCATATGGACCCGGAACAGTGGGACCAAACGTACACTGTTAATTGTTCGAGACTGCTGGACACGAATCTCACTCACCGCTGGGAAAGATACGTTCCCCTTGCCCAAACACGCACCCACGTTACCCGTTTGCAGGTCCCCCTAGTGGCAACCGCCACTGACTCAACCTTTAAACGCCCGTACCTCCTCCCAGCGCATCACCAGTTTCAAACCTTCCGGTGGCACGTGGCGGTCACCACCGACGGGATCCGGTGCGGCAGATCGGACGAAGTAAACATACGATCATAGGTAGGTCCGCTCAGGCGTTGGATGGTCAGGATTGAGAAAAGGAAAAGACAAGATGGAAGAACGGCGGCCGTCCAGAAAGGCTACATTGAGCCTTACGTACGAGTCGAGGCCTTACAGTACTTGGTACAGTACTTTCATTTCCAACTCGCTGTGCTACGCACTACGGCCTGGACTGTAGTAGTTAGTAGAAAAATGCAAGATCTCATCTGACGTTCACGCCGTCGGAAAAGGCGATAACTGGTTTTCATGGTAAATTACCCCGTAGAGCGACGCCAATGATTTGTAAATGACGCATGTCCGCATGGCCACCAGTGACCAACTTCGGCCGTTCCCCTAAAAATACAAGGACCTTCCTTAGCATATCATTCAACTCGGGACGGCCATCCTGGTCCGATGAGGCACAAGGGCCCGAAACGATACAGTAAACGTCTCGAGGCGACGGACTGTATCTACTGTATCTGCTCTGCACCGCCGCTGATCTAGTTCTGACTCCCTCGGCGGCATCGGGCCATCCACCGCATACGACACACCAGCAGACAGCGGACGTATTCTGTCCCTATGATGCCATTTCCTGCCATTGACTGTATGTCCCATGCACAATGTGATCATGATCAGAATGCGAGAAATCGTAAATGGTCTTGGTTCTCACGAGTTATTGTGTGTGTATGTATGTATGTATGAGTTGTTCATTTCAGCCGCAAATTGGAACGCAGTTTTGACTCAAGGAGAATCCGTCGCCGTATTTTCGGTAATGTTCCCAGTGATGGGAACTGTTGAACAGATGGTGCGACAACTGACTCGACTCAACAAGTTTTGCTGAGAGGACCTTGGGGGTTCGGCCCGGTCTGGCTTGGCTTCGGGTGTGGTGCGCAGCGGGGCCTAGCCCAGCCATCACTGATTGAATACCATGTATGGGATTCCTCCTTATTCGCAAGGTGCGTAGATGTCGCGGTGGGTCCTGGATGCAAAAATTTCGGTATATCTCTGGACCGATGTTCCTGACCTAACTAAGGATTTGACATTTGCTGCTAGTGGCTCGGGGACCTACTATAAGCGGTCTTGGGCCAACTCTTATTATGGGATCAAGTTCGATGTAAGCAAGGCGCCTTTTAATCTGGCACTCGTAACATGTCAACTTGATGCTCGGTGGCGGACAGATGCCGGCCCTGCCATTTTGACGAAGCTCTGACACTACGGCCCAACAGGCACAGCCGGTGGCGCAAGCAAAACGAGCTTGGTGGTAGCCAAGTCCCAAGTGAGAACAATGACCTCGTTGCAGGACGATTCGTTTGAGGGACCGGCTAAACCCAACAGTCTCAACACCGTTCATTTTGTGGCATCCATTCGCGAATGTGACCGGTTTCCGTAGTGATGTCCCACATTCATGAACACACAGCCAGAATGGACGAAACGTTAGTTCGACAATAGATCGACTCTGACTCTTCTGCAGTGTTAGTCGTTCATCATGCAACACACGATAAAGTTCTACGCCGCATCCAACTGGGATTGAGGGGGATGCAATTTGCAGGATAACCTACGAGTTAACTACGATATAATTATGCCAGGTACTAGTAGAACGTCTACAAACGAAGACGTCGGTCAGCAGACCTCACTTGTCCACAGTAAGTATTGGAGGACGGAACACAGATAGCAATGTTCATGCTAGGCGTTGCCATCGAGATTTAGTGTCTCCATTGAAGGTAGCCGCCTTTATCGACGATACATCGTCGGGTTACCACTTCTTTCACTTTCCCAGCCACGCCGCGTTTCCCCCCTTGGAGACCTTCGGCCTTTGTAACGAGCTCTTGCAGAGTGAGCGCCCCAGACCCGCTGGATGGGTGGCGACCTTCAATGAGTGCTTGAAGTTCATCTTCAGATGGCAAACCGTATCGCAAGAAGGATGCAGATGGGGGATGGTTTTTACGCAAGGCATCTGGGAGCAGGAGTTGAGGCAAGTTTTCATGCGGTCCGAAAAACGACGCCTCAAGACTGGCAGAGTCCACTTTGTCGAGAGAGGCCGGTGACCAAGCTGGAGGGCTAGCTACCTTTTCCACTAGCACAGAGGTGACTCCGGAATGGAAATCGGGAGAAGCACCGTGCTGGGAAAATAGTCAGATGCCTATATAGAAATGAACTAACAGAAGCACTGACACAGAATGCAGTTGCAATGCCGAGCTCCATTTTGAAAGATTCCAGGAGGTCAAGTAACTTGCCCTTCCTGATTGCCATGAGAGCAATTTTGAGGCTGGTGGGGCTGCGCCCTTCTAGTATCGCAAGGGTATCCTTTGCCCATTGCACAACGTCGACTCCCGTGTCATTGGCTACGAAGCTCTGCAATGTGGCAAGGATATCTTCGATGGTCTCCTGGGAAAATGCCGAATCCAAAGCTACACGGATCGGACCGCTGAGTGGCGCGACCAGATCTGTGGGCTCTATGTCATAGTGAAGATCTTCAATAGCCTCGTTGACTTGCGCATATGTTGGTTTTTCGAGAGCTGCCAGGCTCTCGAGCAGCAGGGGCACACGTGCAGACGGGATATAGTGAGTCGCAAGACCATGTTCACTGTGTTCGGCTGGTGAGCAACTTTGCCAGTAGGTAGAGGGATTACTTACAATGCAGCGCGGCCTGTCAAAGAAGTGCCAGTGAGAGCGAGATATGCCCCAATCTGGCCATCAATACGAGACAGGTAGAAGGAGGCACCGACATCGGGGAAAAACCCGATTTTTGTTTCGGGCATCGAGATGGAACATTTCTCCGTAGCGACTCTGAATGGAGCGGGCGCGGCCAATCCAAAGCCACCACCAACTTCACACGCGAGGTGTCAATTTTGATAAGGAGGGGATAACAATAGAACACACGGACAAGTTAACCCATCCATAATGGCCACGTACGGTTTTGACAGATTAGCTAGGAAGTAATCGAGGCCGTATCTAGGTGACAGTTAATAATGAGGATTCGTATGAGGGGTATCGGATTCGTACTCGCGCTGGAAGAAGTCGACAGCTCGAGGACGGGCGGCATCACTCGCCGCGTACTCAATGACGCCTGAAAATTAAAACCGGTAAATAGGAAAACAAGAGCATCGAGAACAGGCCACGTACTAGCGACGTCACCGCCGGCACAGAAGGCCTTGCCAGCACCGGTGCCCACGATAACCCCACAAAGCTCTGCGCTATTCCATTGCTGGGATAATTATGTTTGTCGAATTGGAACCAGACGCCACGGCATGGCACGTACCTCGATTCGAGACGCCAAACTCGTAAGCATTGACGTGTTCAGAGCATTGAGTTTTGACGGCCGGTTGAGGATAAACCTCCGCACTCCAACGTTTTCCTCGAATTTGACGAGCGGCTAGAGACCCTCCGTCTTTAGAAAAAACGCGTGATGTGTGCAAGGAAATCAGTGACCTCCTGAGCCTCAGATAGCGTGGACTTGGAGGTCATGTGTCTCGCTATAATATCCACTCTACGAGCTGCAGCGAGAACTCCGAGTCTACTGGGCATTCGTGGAAGGAACGTGAAAGACATGTTCCTGTGCAAAGTTGCCGACACCGACGGGCGAACTCCACGGCCACGGCGAAACACCGGCTTGTCAGCGGGCCGCTGGTACTATGGGCCGCTACCATGTCTCCCTCGGGCGTCACGGTCAGACCAGTTGGTAGCACTGTCCCATCCCTAGGCACCCGTTTCTCTCTCTCGGGTTACATTGGGACTGTCAGGTACGTCGGGGGAGTTGATGGAACCCATGGTACTTGGCTCGGCGTAGAATGGGACGACCAAGGCCGAGGGAAACACGACGGGATCAAGGATGAAAAGCGATACTTCTCCTGCCTGTGAGTTCATACACCATTCCTCTTACGACCACTCCGGGCTAATCGTATCTCCAAGGACTCCTGGAGCGGGCTCTTTCATTCGCCCACTCCCTTCTTTGCAATACTACGGGAAGACCTTTCTTGGCGCGCTCATCAATAAGTACGTCGAGCAGCCCCGCGGCTCAGACATAAGTGAAACTGTTGTCCTTGGTTCCTCGAACGGCGCAATTCACGTCGAGGCTGTGAACCTGGACAAAATCCGCAAAAAGTTCTCCAATCTTCACCGGCTACAGGACGTCAGTTTAGACAAGGAAGGTGTCTCGCAAGCCGACTCCCCCGGAGAACTTCGTGAAAAACTGCCTAGTGAGTCATTTGATCGTTCGATATTCCCTTCTGATGTCTGCATTCTCGACCAAGACGTCAGAGGTGTCGACCTTTCATACAGCCTCATTCCAAGCTGGGACGTCGTTGCCCAAATTGCCATCGAATTGCCATCCCTCGGACGCCTTTCCCTCAAGTATGTACTCGTCCATACGCGCCTAGTACACGCCTCGTTTATTGCTTCGTCGTTAGCAACAATCGTCTGCAGCCGCCGTCCAATTTGAAGCTCGGCAGAGATGCCTTTTCGCGTCTAACAGAGTTGCAACTGAATGGCACACTCATGAGTTGGCAAGCCATCATGGGCGTCGTCGCTCTGATGCCTCGCTTGCAGTGGCTGGAATTGGGTTACAACCGCCTCCAAAGCTTGTCGTCTCCACCACCAGACCACCCGGAGCCCGCCCTCACTACGCTGAACTTTGATACTAACCAACTCTCCGATTGGGCCGAAACGTGTCAAGCATTGGCGTCTTTTCCCAAGTGCTTATATCGTGTAAAATTATGTCCATTTCGTTGATCCTGTGCCAGGCTTGTTCGTCTTGTCTTTACTTCCAATCCACTGGAGTCCGTACCTGTTCCAGCTGGGCCCTATATCCCCTTCAAATGGACGAATCTGTCCCTTTCCTCTACCCGTATCTCCGAATGGTCATCCATTGATTCATTGAATCTCTGGTGCCCTGAACTTGAGTCACTTAGCTTGAGTGGGTCACCTTTAGTAGAAGGTAAATTCCACAACATGTGAAATTACAACCCTACTCTATAGGTTGCTCAGCATTATCCTTCAATTGATCGGTGCTTTTACGCCCATAGATCCCCACGTGGACCGAGTTTGGCGGCAAATAGCCATCGCCCGTTTGCCCAGACTCCGGGTCCTTGATGGCACATCTGTCAGTACACTCTACCCTGATACTCAATCTCGATTTTTAAAATAACATCGCTTAACGGCTCCCGTGATACAATTACGCCCCCAATTCATTTTAAGGTTAGTCAACGACAACGCGTTGATGCGGAGCTCCTCTACCTCTCTCGCATCGCCCAAGAATATTTTCCGTCGGATACCGAGCGCGCCGCAGCCCATCCACGTTGGGCTGAGCTGTGCAAAGGTTAGTTGACGTTCTCCACCGACGGGCATCATTGTCGAACTTACTGTGTTCTTTCCACTCCGACCATTGGTGTGTTTTTGCTCCGTCGGCATCAACCGCCGACCGATATTCTTTGGCCGTCCTAACCCACAACCGTATTTCGATGATCGCGTCTACCCACATTTGGTTTGACGCTTAACTGTGGCTAGCGCATGGTACGCCAAATATAGCATCGGAGCAAAAGAACAAGGACAACAGGCTCAAGGACCATCTCATTGGTTCGTGTCGGACTCGCTCGGCGTGTCGCCTAAGGATTGACGACCGATTGCGTTTCCCTCAGAGATCAAGGCCAGTCTTTCGTCGGTCAGCCCCCCGCTGTCGACGCCAACGGCGCTGGCCTTGACTCAAACTGTGAGGGTGTTGCCATCAGCGCCCCTACGCATACTATGTCTAAAGTTAATGAAGTTATTCAAGACCCCTCGAGGCACCGAGGGCGAGTTATGGATACGCATGGTGGATGGGGGACTTGCACCTCTTGGTCGTACTGGAGGGGGGGATGATGACAAGGAGATCGATTGGTGGCTAGAAAGTGGTTCTGAGGTTGTACTTTGCACCAAGTAATAATAGTCGATGCTGTTAAGGCAGGGTAGTAAGCCAATTATGCATAAACCACTCGTAGACTCGATACAGAGAGATGGGATAATATCCCATTAATGCCCAGACGGAAATGGTGAATCATCATATTAATTAACTGGCTATGTACAATGATTATGCATACTAAAGAGTTAAGAATACGCACTGCTTGATAAAACTGTCAACTCGAAAGTCGCAGCCACGGCCAACATGCTGGTGAAGTTGCGGGAAAGGTTCCCCCAATTGTAGGCGTTCCCACGCCTCATTAGTTCACTTGGCGGTTACGCTGACTAAGCGGTGATTGAGGCTATGACCAGAGGCGTCAGATGGGCCCGAGTAACACAACCATGGCCAACCATGCAAACCGAGGGTTCCAATGTCAACGGCCTTGACATACTTGACACGGAAAGTAACCGGCCTCACAATAAATTTGACGGTACATCCTCGCGCTCCGTGATCCTGATAGGAAGGTGCACCATGGCCCCCTGCCCGCGGTAAATGTAATAAGGTGGTGCTCCTTCAAGAATATGCATCTCCAGCCGTGTACGAATGGATATCCTCGCCTGAACATGTTTGTTCTCCAATCGCCACTGCGTCTTGAACCAGATGCAGGACTTGACGAAAGAACTTTAAGTCTTGGATTGGGCCAACCCGGACAAGCCACGACCACGATCAGAATTCTACGAGACCTCGTGCACAATGCCAACGCCAACGGGCTAACATGGGAGCAGTTCGACTGGAGATACGCGCGAAAAAAGGAGGCAAAGGAAGCTGATGAAAGCAAGAAGTCCTCATCCGTCGGGGGGATCAGTCGCCCGTTCCGTCCCTTTCATTTTGCTTGGCCCGCGGACCACGACCACTCGACACCCGCCTTCAACGCCACCCGCCGTCCCCATTGTGTCTGGAAGCCCTGTCCTCGTATCGATCTTCCTTTTCGTCGCGACGGCGATCGTCCCTACGGTCGTCCCTGCGACGATCATAATAAAGGTCAGGACCTCTCCGGTCATCATAGCCTCCCCGTCGATCATCGTACCCTGCAGGCCTTTTATCTTCGTAATCCCTCCGGGGGGGAGGTGACCTGGGGCGACGATCATCTTCGCCACGACGGGGAGGAGAGCGGGACCTGTCACGCCGGGGAGCCCTTTCTTCACGGAAACGATCATGGCGATCGTCACGGTAACGTTCCTCCTTGTAGCGGTCATCTCTGCCACGGTCGTCCCCCTTGTAACGTTCATCCCTGTGGCGTTCCTCACGATGATCACGGCGATCATCCCGGCGGTAATTGTCAGCACCGCGCTATCCAACGTGTTAAGAATGCGCCTCCTCGTTTGATGGGAGAATACTCACATCTTCGAATAGGTCAACACGAACAGCTTGACCGCGGAGGTCTCTGCCATTCAGCTCCTTGACAGCACGTTCGGCATCCTCACGATTCAAATATTCAAGAATTCTGGCCAGTCACATTAGCACAGGAAATAGAGCCGAATGGATGTGATGTACCCTTGACTAGGGACATCACGGTCAATATCAGCGAAGGAAACATTGCCGGCTTCGCGGCCGAAGTCCTTGAGATCCTGTACAAGTGAGGAAACAACGTCCCTGGTGTCAGCATACAGCCGGAGGAATCAATCGCATGCCAGAGCGGAACTCCGTCAGATGCAGCCAAACCATGGTTGAACGCTTGTATTATGGTCGACAAGCCGGGCAAAGTTAAAGAAATCGTCGTACCTGCCAGCTGGTATCCCTGGAGATTCCCGAAACAATAAGTCTGATCCCAGGGGGCCTGCGGGAACGCATAGGAGCACTAGGATTCCATGAGTATATCTCTCGATATTTCCCGTTTAATGATTTGCGAATACCCATGTCTATCGTCGTAGGGGTCACGACGAGGACGGGACTCCTTGGCGAATTCAACAACAATGCTATAAGAATGGAATTCCTATTCAGAGAGCCATAAGCGAGAAGGAATATGGGTATACTTCTGTCCCATGAAATTTTTGCCATTGAAATGATATAAAGCATCCTCAGCGTCCTTTATTAGAAAGTCAACTTTGAGTACAGAGGTGTGAAAACAATGCATACTCTGGCACTCTCAAACTCGACGAATCCAAAGCCTGACCGATTTTAGAGTGAGTTTCATAGGGTAAAGTAGGACTGCGACTGACCAGTCATGACACGGCAATCAATAATTTTGCCATATCCATCGAAGAATTTGGATACATCATCAGACCTGGTGTCCGGAGGGAGCTCTGCAAGTAATGGCAATGATGAGGACAGTAATAACTGTGAAAGTGAAGCACACATACTCCCGAGATAAAGACGGCGAGACATGGCGATGAGGGAGGAAACGAGGTGAAACGCAACGAACCAACTTCGAACCCAATAATCCACGCGGAGTTCGAAAACACGGCCAAACATGACACGCGGTCACACACACACTGCCTCACGCAATATTACATAACTCATAACTTATTCAATTCAATTCTATGCAAGCCAGACAGACACCTTTGGTACGAAAGGAAAAGCACGTTTTACGATAAATAGCATGGAATTGTAAAGCATAACATAACAGAGATTGAGAGGTGTTTAGTGCTGAGCCCAGTTAATGGTATTGATATCAATACCCTCTTGCACCATCTCCCAGAGAGGGCTCATGTCACGCAGCTTCTGCACGGTCGCGACAATTTTTCCAATGACAAAATCTATCTCCGCCTCGGTCGTGAAACGACCAATACCAAAACGAAGTGACGAATGTGCCATGTCCTCAGCAGCACCTACAAGGCGTCAGCATCCTCATACGTTAGATAGAATGCATTTACTGACCTAGCGCGCGGAGAACATATGAAGGTTCCAATGATGCCGAGGTACATGCGCTTCCCGATGACAAGGCGATATCCTACAACCACATTACTCCAACAAGTCAAGCTCAGCATTACAGTTCGCTCACCTTCAATGCCATTAATAGGCTTTCACCCTCTACATATGCGAAACTGAGGTTGACACATCCGGGATACCCATTGGGGTCACCGTTTCGGACGACATGCTCCACTTTCTCATTGATGCCTTTGATAAGACGTTGTGATAGCCGGGTGATCCAGGCATGGTCTCTCTGTGTCGTCCCATCAGTAAACAGTAGAAATCGTCGAATAAAATGCCACAGGCGACGCTCAGCACCCCTGCACAGGAGTCACTGCGCAGCCGGCAAGAAGGTCGGGCAATGAATAACCCAGTAACCTTGATTTGCCGCCCGCTCTCCAGCAAAGCTGGTGTGCGGTTTTACATCATCGCGAGCGCGCTCAAATACGGCACTCACTGTCATCTCCTGCTTAGCTATTCTTGCGGCTTCACCCATGCCTACAGCAAGTGCAGCAGGTAAAGTCCCGCTGCGTAATCCCCTTTCCTGTCCACCACCACTCAGGATGGGTTCCAACCGTACCCGGGGTCGCCTTCGAACATACGCAGCGCCGATGCCTTTAGGACCGTAAAGTTTATGCCCCGAGATACTCATGAGATCCAAGTTCATAGCATTGACGTCAACGGGAATCTTTCCGGCAGCCTGCGCAGCATCCGTGTGGAAGTATATGCCACGATGTTTGCGTGCAATAGCACCTATTTCCTTGATCGGTTGGATGACCCCTGTCTCGTTGTTGACAGCCATGATAGAAATCAGAGACGTGTCGGGTCTGATTGCGTTCTCAAGCTCTTCAAGAGAGATGACGCCATTCTTCTGCACGGAGAGGTAAGTGACGTCAAAGCCCTCCTCCTGCAGTTTACGACATGAATCGAGAACGCATTTGTGTTCCTGTACAGGACAGAAGGATGAGTGGAATTGAGGACAGAAAGAGTTGGAAGACAAACAGTCTGTGTGGTAATGATATGTCTCTTCTTGTCTTTGTGAAAGCGTGCCACCCCTTTGATGGCCATGTTATTCGTTTCCGTGGCCCCGGACGTAAAAAGAATGTCCTTTGGATCAGCACCAATCAAGTCGGCAATGTGCTAATATATATCCATGAGAATAGGAAATGTGAAGAGTGGGCGTGCAGAGGCGAACCGTTCTCGCATCTTCCACTCCCTTCTCCGCTTCCCAGCCATACGCGTGTGTTCGACTATGTGGATTTCCATACTGATCCGTCAAGTAAGGGAGCATAGCATCCAAAACACGCGGGTCTACTGGCGTAGTAGCCTTGGAATTGTCAGGAAGCTGCATTTACACAAAACGACGTAGACACATTTACCTGCATGTCGAGGTAAATTGGTCGTGGCTTTTTGGTGATTCCGTCCCTCTGTGGTAGTTCGAGCTTGAAGCCAAGCATGTCTGTAAGAGAACATGTCAGTTTTCTACACGGGAGTCGGTCCAAGATGACGAGTACCAGCTCTCGGAGCGAAATGGCTTTCATCCTGATAGGCCGAGGGAATGTCGACAACACTTGCTCGGTCAGCACCAGAAGGCTGAACATATGCTCGCTTGGCAGTGGAAAGAACGGGTGTTAGATGGGGCCTGCGAAGAATAGCACGACGGGCGATGAGGGTCCGAGATACCCTTGAGGTTGGCAACATGGTGAGGAGCGGGTGGAGGCGGATGAGTCAGGACGCGGGTCGAGTTTTGGTTTATCATGTCAGCGGATAAATATTTATCAGATAAACGGCTCCACCCTTTCTCAGTTCGCCAGCACAGCGCAGGTTAATGTTTATTAATTAACGATAGCAACTCGGGCATACACAATACCGTATTCCCCTCCACTTTCCGCGGTGCAATCCCTAAAAAACTTACACTATAGACTTTCCATCTGCAAGCACTCCCTTATTTTTCACTCAACTCAGAGACCCCGGGCAGCACCTTTCTCAAACATCAGCGCAATCCACCTTGGTATGTAACAAAGTAACTTGCCTTCCCCTCAAGTAGCTCGAGACTGGCGCCGCCTCCGGTGCTCACATGACTGAGGCTATCCTCGGCTTCGTATTGTGCAGCTAACGTGGCGGTATCACCTCCTCCCACGATGACGACTGCGCCGTTCTTGGCGGCTTCAATATTGGCGTCAAGCAGCGCTTTCGAACCTGCGGCAAAGGCAGGGAACTCGAAGACACCTGGAGGACTGTGACAGCACATTAAAAAGACGCATGACAATCGATGAAGACAATCACTGACCCATTCCATAGAATGGTCTTTGCAGAAAGAACGGTCGAACGAAACACTTCTCGGCTCTTTGTGCCGGCATCAAGACCCATCCAACCATCGGGTATGCCATCCTCATCGGTCGCTGTACCAGTCTGGTTACAGGAGTTTTGTCAACAAGGGTCTACAATGTGCAAGAGTCAAGCGCACTGTAGCATTCTTGTCGAATTTGTCCGCGGTAATGTAATCCACAGGGAAAACAAGCTGCACATTATTCTTCCGAGCCTTTTCTACGAGTGCTTTGACGTTTTCTGAACCAGCCACGTCAAACAGGGAATTTCCGATCTACATTGTCTTGTTATGAGTTGGCCAAATGTAACTATAGACATGCTACTCACGGCGACACTCTCAAGTGTCTTTTTGAAGGTGAACGCCATGCCACCACATATGATGAGCGAGTTGACCTATAACACCGTTATCTGTGTTAATTATCACAAGGGCAACAATCTGGATAACCTTGTCGAGCATGTTATCAATGAGTTGGATTTTGTCAGAGACTTTGGCACCACCAAGAATAGCGAGGAAAGGTCTGTCTGGATTCTCTAGAGCCTTTGCGAAAAACTCGAGTTCTTTCTTGACAAGGAAACCGGCTGCACGCTGAGGCAACTTCACACCAACCATACTAGAGTGGGCGCGGTGAGCGGTGCCAAATGCGTCGTTCACATATACGTCCCCAAGTCTCGTGAGCTGTTCGCGGAATTCAGCAACCTTGGCAGGGTCAGCCTTTGTTTTCTTTCCATCTTTGTCTTTTACAGAGCCCTCTTCTTCGATGTGAAAGCGGAGGTTCTCCAAGAGGATAACAGAACCTTTTTCGGCGGAGTAGACCGCTTTCTCAATATCTGGCCCTACACAGTCACCCAGGAATGTGACCGGCTTATTATCCAAGAGCCGGGACAATTCGTGAGAGACGGGCTCAAGGGAGTACTTTGAGTTGGGCTTTCCATCCGGGCGGCCGAGGTGGGACATGAGAATAACGGCCGATGCACCTAGGATAGATGTAGCTCAGGTCAGAGCCAGCGGGACACGTCTGTCCTATATACTTACCGTTATCGAGGGCATATCTAATGGTGGGTAGAGCGGCGACGATGCGCTTGGAGAAAATGAGCCCGACAAGCGTATGATGTTGATAAGTGCACACGTACGGCAGGATTGGTTATCTTTCCATCCTGCATGGGGACATTAAAGTCGACGCGGATAAGTGCGCGCTTGTCTTTGAGATCAACGTCGGTAATGGCGAGTTTGTTGGAGAGCGACATGGTTGCTTGTGATAAGGATAATATTTTCTGATTATCGCGCTCCTATTTATCTTCATCACAATCTCCCACTCCCACTCCAGCTGTAGTGTTACGTTACCAGCGCCTCACTGGGGTTTCTCCTCGCGTAACCACCACACCACCAACCCATCACTGTTCTGTCCCGCTTTACTCCGTTATCGGACCGGCGCTCTATAGTTGCTGACCTTGCTACAGCGTAAACAGAGCTCGTCAGCCCGACGTTAGGCATGGCTATTCCGGATCCACCTCCAAACTCCCTCGGTCTGGACCTCGCCCACCCTGAACCTGCCTCGGACTCTCAGTCCAAAGTGGCATCCTCGCCCTCGCCCCCTCCCGAGCCTACAGCACAATCACCTACCGATGCTGCTAGCCCTGCTACAACCGATGCTACCGCTACGGCATCGAGTACGCCCAATGCCAACGACGCCACCAAGTCAAATGCACCAAAGAAGACCCCGTACGTTAATCCCGAACGCGTCAAGACAGGCGGTTTGCCAAGGGTAAACCTCGTCTTGCTCTAACCTTCACCTCCATACATTTTACCGTCTCTCGGTGTTTAGGACAAGCTGACAGATGAGGAGCTTGCTGAGAGGATGGCTCGAATCAGAGAGCAAAATGAGAAAATCAAACAAAGGAGACTTGTGAGTTCGTCACACGTCCACATTCACTTGCACATGCCTCATTCTGAATATGTCAGGACGTCGCGGCGGACGAGGACGCATTTAAACAGACTCAGGCGGCGGAACGGCTGCGACAGGCGCACATACGGAAGGTACAGGAAACGGTTAATCGCACACGCGAGCAAAGTGCTCGGCGAAAGATGGATAAAATCCAGAGTAGGGAATGGGATTCCGATAAAAAGGCAGAAGGGTGGCCAACGAATGCAAAGGCTGAACAGCCTACGACAGTCTCATCGGACTCAACTACACGGACTAACACCGGAGATAAGGATGGGGAACCCGAAGCCTCACCGACCGCGAAACCGCGCGAGGGGAGAAATCGCGGACGGGGGTCAGGAAGGCGTGGAAGAGGAGGCCGCGGAAGAGGGAGGGGTGAAGTCCGTGACAAAGCCCCGCCCGCAAGCATCCCTGAGGAGAAGGAGAAGGACTCGGATAAAGTGGAGCCTGCGGAGGAGGAGGGAAAGTGATTGATTATATAATATACCATACTTGTAACGTGCCTTTTGAACGACCTTCAGTTGGACTCCAGTATGTCTAGCACTCTTCAATTCTGGAAGCCAGGGACCTTAGGGCCAGGTAGCTCCCTCGATAGAACGTCTGGTGAGGAGGATGGTTTCCTACCATCCTCCGTCTCACCGCAAGCACTATCCATCCAAGCACAGAGAGACCAATTACCGATCGCGAAGCACAGTTAGCAATTCTTCCATTTTCTGAGGTGCCAAGCTTGCGACGAGTACTTTGTTTTAGAGGAGAACCTTATGTATTGTGTAGAGAACCACCAGGTCGTCATCGTTGTCGGACAAACCGGATGTGGCAAGACAACTCGTACGTCGCGTTCCAGCATTCTCCAGGCTCATCTAGTAACCGTTAACCTTTTTCAGAAATTCCACAATACCTGCATGAAAGCGGGTGGTCCTCCGGAGGCAGGGTGATAGCCTGCACACAACCCCGTCGCGTCGCAGTGACCTCTGTAGCGGTACGCACAGCCCACGAGATGGGTTCAGTTGTGGGCGAGGAGGTTGGTCGATTGATTCCTGGATGCAAGCCTTTGAGCGGTTTCTGAATGGTCGCTAGGTGGGGTATACTATCCGCTTCGAGGATGTCAGCTCCAAGGAGCTCACACGCATATGTTACATGACGGATGGTGTCCTTTTCCGGGAGGCTTTATTAGATCCTCTATTGAGCCGGTTTAGTGTAATCATGGTACGCATGCCCTTCTGTGTCTTTGACCTGTTCTGATACCAGTTTCCAAGGTTGATGAAGCCCACGAGCGTAGTGTGTACACCGACTTACTTCTGGCCGTTCTGAAAAAGTTTGTCGTGTTTCCCCGCTGAAGTTCCTCCAATACCAACACATCCCACAGAGTTTGTCGGAAGCGTCCTTCATTGCGTATAATTGTATCTTCTGCGACGTTGGACGCCACCGCCTTCCTGGAATTCTTCTCATCTCCGCCGGAACCTATCGGCTCTGTTATTGTGAGCTTGGAAGGGAGGGCATATCCTATTCAGATAGCTTATCTGGAGGAGCCAACCCAAGACTACGTACGCAAGGCTGCTGAGACTGTAATCTCCATACACACGCAGGTCAGTTCCGTCCTTCTTGTTCGTGAGATCGTTCCAACGCAATTCAGCATGGCAAAGGAGACGTTCTGGTTTTTCTGACTGGCCGAGAAGAAATAGACAGGTGTCTAGAAGAGTTGATGGATGGGATATCTTCGTCGGTTACTTTGACCTGGTGCATCCTGCAAGTGAACTCACTCAATCGCGCCCCCCAGGCTCCCCAAAAATAAGCTGCGCCTAAGGCCCATGGCCCTGCACTCCGGACTCTCCATGACTGAGCAGATGGAGGTTTTTGAACCCTCTCCACCGGACTCTAGGAAGGTTATAGTAGCCACTAACATTGCTGAGGTCAGTCCTCATCTATTGCCACATCCAAACCTGAAATTTCCCCTTCCTCAGGCGAGCATAACCATTGAACGCGTCAAGTTTGTCGTCGATTGCGGCTTCGTAAAGGTTGGATGCACCTTGCCTTCACACGTAATTCCGTTAACAGTCTCGGTCAAAGGTCCGCATGTACGACGGTTCCGTCGGGCTGTCGTCGTTAAAAGTCGTTCCCATTTCTAAAGCGTCTGCGATCCAAAGGGCAGGAAGAGCTGGTCGAACCTCCGAGGGGCTGTGTTATCGCCTATTTACCTTTGCCGACTACGATCAGCTGTCTACTGTCACTATGCCGGAAATCACTCGCACTGAGCTTTCCTCCGCCATTCTTCAGCTGAAGGCGTTGGGTATTGATAACTTTATGAAATTGAAATGGCTGACCATCCCGCCATCTGAATCAATAGCTCAAAGCCTCAGCTCTCTAATGGTTCATTCGGTCATAGATGATAACGGTCGCCTAACACCTCTCGGCGCAAAGGTGGCGGAGATCCCCCTAGATGTCAAAGCGTCTTGCATGGTAATCCTATCTTTATGGCGGTCTACAAAGGCTAACGAATTTTAGCTGCTCAACTCTCAGAAATTCAGATGTGGGGAAGAAATCCTGACGATCATTGCGATGACCGCTATTCAGGTAATCAGTCCGCTTTTCCGATCAAGTCGGACTCGAGAAAATAATTCCTCCAGGATGTTTTTATCATTCCCCCAGGCGCCGCAGGGGCCTCTGCTGAACTTGAACGTAGAAAGTTCACCGCTGAAGAAGGGGTAAGTTTTGAAAATTTTATTCGACCGTTTGATGATTCTGAGTTTTGCAGGATCATCTCACTCTATTGAATGGTAGTTTGTCCCTAGTTGGGTGCTTCTACATCCTGACATTCTACATAGCATACAATGCCTTTGTGACTCATGGAAAGTCGTCATCGTGGTGCAAATCGCATGCGCTATCCTTCAGAGCGCTCTCCCGTGCTGTTTCAATTCGTTCGCAGTTGAAAAAATACATGCAACGCTTCGACGTTCCGATAGAAAGTTGTCAAGGTGATGCTAAACGTCTGAGGCAGTGCCTCGTCAACGGATATAAGCAGAACGGCGCACGGTGGGTTGCTGATGGAACATACAGGTCCATTCGAGGCAACACTGTGAGTCCCCTTCGAACCTTTCCCTTACGAATTCCCATTCGGGGTAATGCAGGTCTTACACGTTCACCCCAATTCTACTCTCTTTACAAGAAAACCGTCTTCGGGTTGGGTTATCTACCACGACATCGAGGAGACCAAGAAGATACAGTGTGTCTTCGAGCTTCTCTGATGCCACTTCATCGATAACACAGATACTTAGGATGTCTATAATAACTGAGGTCGAACCAGAGTGGTGAGTTTCATGACACGTCACGCCTGCTTGAGGTCCCTCACGCAGCATGACAGGCTATTGGCCTAAGAAAATGGTCCTCGCGTGCATGCTTGGAAGACCCAAGGGACGTCAAACATAAAACAAAAGCGAAAACCACATTCTCCTTCGACTGACCCGACATACCTCTCAAGTACGCGATCCGTTACGCAGGTGAGTTTTCGCAATTTTCTGCCACTAGATCTAGTAATCAATATCCATTCAGGAGCTCCGAAGATTCAGTCCCAAGAAAGTGGATGCGTTTTAACGCAAGTAGAATGAGGAGACGGCGTGTTGCTGTGCGTGTTCGGTGCTGCAGTTTTCAAACTCGTACCATTTTCTTTCTTCGGTGTTCCTGTGCTCGGACTCGATACATTTCCAGGTCGTCACAGCCAATGTGTACTTGATAGTGGGTATCTTTGATAGAACAAATAATATATGAAAGTTGTACTGTGAAAATCGGAATGGAATGCTTGAGGCGAAAAGATAGGCTAAAAGGGACCATGGCCAAATGCTGTCGGAGCCAACTTTTGCAGGAACTTGTCAGCCCCAACCCGTCACCACCACTACGTGTAACTTTTCTGTTATATCGTAGCAGTTCTCCCTCAAACCTAGTAGGCATGTCTCGCCGCCCTTTGAAGTGTCAAAGCTCACAAAAATTTCTCGATTTATTGTAGAATGACATCGGTTGCGAGCATCCCCGTTTACATGCTTCCAGGTGCTCCAGCTTTGCAGCCACCCCGGACTGCGCTGGAAACAGGGGATCCAAACCTAGCGACCGAAGTTCTTCCTGCCCCTCCGACACTGTCTTCTGTCCTTCAGGCCTCGGGAAAGCGAGATCCCAGGAAGCCCGTTCCAACCATGTCCTACCTACCGCAACATGACCCTGGTACTACCTATGCCGGCGTATTGACTGGCCCTATTATTGGCAGTCTGGAAGGTGTTCCAGAGGTGGATGGCCCAAGGCGAAAACGTGTGCGGCTAGACAAAGGGTACGTGTTGGAATGTTCTCCCCCCCCTCCCCAACAAATGTCCTTTCATGCCACCTCCGGAGCTTCCCTTCCCATTAAATGACCGCTCACACACCCCACTGTACTAGGTCCCTTTCACAACTAGCACAACGGGGGTCCTCCCGTGGTATGAATACCCCACCTCACGGAGCGACGAGTGCCGATGCCCTTGAGCCCTTGGCTGCGGTTCAATTAGAAACGGATTCTCAGACTAACAGCTGGGACCCCGAGCTCGTTTCTCGTTCCAGTTCAGTCACTTTCCCTGAAGATGTGCCTTCGGGCTCAAAGGGTGCCCGTACCAAGGAGAAAGGCAAAGGAAAGACTAAGGAAAAGGACAGCGATAAGGCCGTCAGCAGGGTCAAGGAGGAGCCATTGCCCGCTTCACTCCCGCTTTTCAACAACCTCTCCTCCGCGGTAACTACTTTTCCCTTCTTATTTGTTATGGGGGTCTCATTCTATTAGCGAAATGAGGACCATTGCTCGGCATGTCGCTCCTTAGGGTCCCTGGTCTACTGTGATGGCTGCACTCGGGCTTATCACCTTTGGTGTCTCGATCCGCCAATGGAGGCAGCGGACATTCCAGAGGGAGAGAGTAGGTGGTTTTGTCCTGGCTGTGAAGTGCACCAGGTAAGGGGATACATTCCAAGCGGAGCTGAACCTGGTATAAATCGTTCTCTTTGGATGACGCCAGAATCCCCCATCAATGCCACCATCGTCGTTGTTATCCCCACTTGTTCACCACGTCCAGAGCTGTCCGCCGGTGGAATTTCAACTTCCTGAAGAGATCCGTACTTACTTCAAGTTTGGTGAGTTTTATGAAAGGCTATTCCGTGATTGATCGCCCATTCCTATGATATTTTCAAGTGGGGAGCAATCCTCGAGGGCACTATGTGGATACGTCGCTGATTAAGGCACCTCGCCTCAAGTAGGTGTTTCCCTGGAGGCTTGACCACGAATTATAGTTGATTTTCTTTCACCAGCCGATATGGTCAAATGGAATATCGCGACCCTTACCGCACGAAGGACAAGAATGGCGCACCAGTACTTTGTTTCAGATGCGGCACGTCCGCGCTCCCGAGACACATGACGCCGGATACACCCACCTCAGGGACGAGGTCGCGGCGGCCGAGCGAACATGACACCGAATCAGAGTTGTGGCGGAGCATAGTCTCCTGCGATTTCTGCCCACTTCACTGGCACCTTGATTGTCTCAACCCGCCTTTGCTTTCGGTGCCCCCTTTGGACAGGAAATGGATGTGCCCAAACCATGTGGACCACACACTCGTAAGTATTCGCCATCATGATTATGGCCTTTCTTTTTCTGAGCCAGGGGTAAAGCGGGTCAAGCACCGGATCCCAAGGCAAAATCCCGTAATGATAGACGTCGCGCGGCCTGGACAGGTCAACAATGGCAACATAGAAATTCTCGATGTTGGGCCGTCATCACCCCATGACAAAGTTGCTGTGGACGAAGTATTCATCAATGGGAAGAGATATCGTATCCCTGAGCGCATTATCAAACTTGACTTTTGGGACAAGGTTCATGGGGTACAATATCCTACCCAGAGGTTCGTGTAGACCGCACTCGTTTCTTTGACACTTTACAGAATAATGTGACAGGTCCAAGAACGGCGCTGATGTACCTCTATCACCGCTCACATCTTTAAGCTCTTTAGACGGTGATGAGAACGAGGCGATCAAAAATCCTCTGCGGGGAATGGGCATCGAGGATGTTCGGCTTGCTTTGGTAGGCTACGCCCATGCAATGCTGTCGAGCCCTGCTATTAACGTCATGTCTAGCTGCTTCTAGACATGGCACAATCTGGAGCCTCAACGGATGAACCAAAACAACGGATATCTTCGTTGAAACACGCCCACGGTCTTAACAGGGACGGAACAGACTCTGAGGGATGCTTGGATGTTCCGTTACCTACACAGGCTTACTCAGAATCGGGCCCATCCGGAGAAAAGCCTACGGAAAGAAACTCGGAACGTAAGCAGCCAGCGCGGGCGTCAAAGCGCGACATCGTGTTTGTAAGGACACATCAACTTCCACTGCGCGGCAATGACTGAGATTGAGGCTTCGCTTAGTCTGCGGCCCTTTTCGAGAGTAACGGCTCGGGAGATGAAGAGCAAGGTGCACGTGCATCAAGACGATCCGCAGCCACTGCGGCTGCTGTTCGAGAGCGAAAACGGAAGGCCGCGAGAGCGCGTCATTCGCGAACTCAGCAAAGGCCCACCACTCATGCAGCGAAGGGAGAGCCAGTAATTACGACCGCACCCGCCGAACCTGCAAACTCCGTTCCGTCTGCACCCGTGTCTCAGTCGAACCCACCGACGATTGGGGACAGTAGGCCCGTGCCGAGCCCGACAGTTACCCCTTCGCATCATATTCAAAGTGCGAGTATTACTCCGACGCTGAAAATCCGGTTACCCCGCTTCAGTCTGGCGCCCGGTTTGACCACAAAATCGACGCCGGTATCACCTGTTCAGTCCAGAACAGGCGAACGACCTCGAAGGTCGTTGCGTCGGCAGACATCCACCACCGGATCATCTTCGACGTCCATCACGAAAGCTGATGGGAGGGGATCGGCAGCAGAAAGTCCGAAGGAGTAAATTCTATGACACGGATATTTATTACGACGTGTACTGTACAGCAGTACGTTACGTTTATTAGAGTGGGAATGATTACATAAACATACCTCGCGGACCCGGGATGCCCCGGGATGCCCGGCCGAGTTCGCATCATCACTCGACTTATCAATCCTTTCTCTCTCCTTCCGTCTCCGTCTCTCCCCCCATCCATCATGTCCTCTCTCTTCCGTCGCACGAAGAACTCTCAGCAAGCTTCAGAACCTTCCGAAGAGGAACCTAAGAGGGAAAAGGGCAGTTGGAAACGACCAGCCAGTACGTCTTTACTCATCTCGCTTACTTTCCACCCTTCATGACGGCTCTACATAGATACCGCTTTCAAGCAGCAGCGGCTGAAGGCTTGGCAGCCTATTCTGACACCCAAGACGGTCCTTCCGACCCTCCTCATCATTGGTATCATCTTTGCGCCCATCGGTGCTCTCCTCATCATCGGCAGCAATAAGGTCCGCGTTTACCCTCTGATGCCGTGCTTTCCGACTCATTGTCTCTCCTTTGCAAAGGTCACCGAAATTACGATTGATTACACTGGCTGTGATCAGCTAACCCCAGCGTCAACTCGGCAAGACGCTGAGAGCAGCCTCGTTACAGTACCAAATTACAACTACCGTCTTCGCTCGTCCGAGTCCGATGCCCAATTCTCGGCGCCCCAATACGCGTTTATTTCTGCGTCGAGCAATACCTCCTCTCCCCAGTGCATCGTTCAATTTGATATCCCGTTCAACGTGACGCCCACGGTGCTACTCTATTACAAGCTGACCAACTTTTTCCAAAACCACCGTCGTTACGTTCAAAGTTATGACGCGAAGCAGCTGAATGGCGACCATCGCACGGTAAATGATCTGAAGAACGGAAATTGCAAGCCTGTTGCAACCAACGGCGACCAAGTCGTTTACCCGTGCGGATTGATCGCCAACTCTGTGTTCAATGGTACGCAAGATTGTTATTGTGCGTCTCGTCGATGCTCATCTTACACCTTCGACAGACACATTCAGTAATCTCACCCTATTGAACCCACCGTCCGGAGCTTCCTCGAACTATACCTTTTCGGAGAAGGGCATCGCTTGGCCAGGCGAGGCTAAAAAATACAGCTCGACGCTTGCCTATAACCTTTCCGAGATCATCCCCCCTCCCAATTGGGCAGCGAGGTTCCCAAATGGTTACACGGCGGATCAGCCACCGCCCAATTTCAACGTCGATGAACACTTCCAAAATTGGATGCGTACGGCTGGACTTCCGACATTCACCAAATTGTACGGGCGCAACGACCAGGATGGTCTTATCCAGGGTCGCTACGAAATCACCATCGACATGAGCAAGTCTTTGTTGTGTTTTTGTTACAAATTTGTGGGCTCATCTGTCTGTTCTAGATTATCCCGTCAGATCATATTCCGGTACAAAGTCGATCGTGATATCCACCGTGTCGTGGATGGGAGGTAAAAATCCCTTCCTCGGATGGGCATATGTGGCGGCATCTGCGCTTTTCGTGGCACTTTCTATCGCGGGTACCATTCGTCATGTTATGAAGCCGAGGCGTCTCGGTGATATGTCCCTCTTGTCGTGGAATCAATGAGGAGCCTCGTCACCGTGTCCTCGCCTTTGGCTGTATACTTGTACATTACTGTTGTTTTCCAACACTACATAATGCGGACTTCCCTCTATTCGCGCCTTAATTTTAGGAGTTGGGCTTCACGAGTTATACTTATGTATAGAACGTCCTGTCCTGTCACCCTCAGTCTGTGTGCACGACATGGGAACCATAAACTTCATTAAGCCTCATGACTTCTAGCATGAAGCTAGGTGTTCGATAACTTCTATCTAGTGAACGTCTGCCAGAACCAATGACAAGGACAGAACAAGCATTTCCCATTAGAAGACGGAGGGGTTATAAAATTAATTACTGGGAGTTAGAACCTCGATTAGTCGGCTCATGTTGCGTACAGAGCATAGCTTATTGTCGATAGAGCATAGGGCCTCGCTAGACAGAATAAGTCAGACGAGGGAGATGGACACGGGCGCCAGGCGATGCTCACGTTCTGCCGCTGCTGGCCGAGCCAGCTTGTTGGCATTGCACGGCCCTGCTGATGAGAGCGCTGAAACGGATCTCGTGTAGTGTGCATACCGAGGCTGTGAATCGCGCTCAGCAGCAATTCCTGCTCCTTCCTGTACCGCTGATGTGCCTCGCTCAGCAGGCGCTGCGCAGCAGAGATCAGATGGATATCACGGTGGAAATAACGGTATTTAGGATATAACCGCCCACCTGGTACCGTTTCACTTCATCCTCCAATATTCTCACTTGAGATCGGCTGTCAGTTTCATCAAGCTCACCCTGTAGAACGATTACTTGGCATCTGCGGGCTGCGGGCGGAGTAAAATTGGCGGCCAACTCACAGATGGAGAAAACCCTCTTAGTTTCGCTTGCTCCTCCTTAAAGAGTTTATCCTGCGATTTGATGAACTAAGGCACCATGAGAGCTAGGAACCATAGGAAGAGGGGAGAAAGAATCGTACCGCACGAGCTTTGTTCAGCTTGTCCTGCACGGTCTTTAGTTGCTCTCTTAGCTGGACGTTGTCCTCGTGCAAGCCCAAAACGCGGGATTTCACGTTCTCCGGCACGCCCTGTCCTGACATCGACGCACGCAAATCACTAATCGGCCATATGTCAATCGATCAGCTAGCTGCTTCACGGGGCAAGTCGAGACGCACCCAAAGTCACGTTCTCGTTGTAACATCTTCTCCCGTTGACCAATCCCTTCGCTTTGAAGATTCACTTTCTCTAAGAGCAAGCCATTGATCTGTTCTAGTTGCATCTTGTTTTTTTCGGCAGCTTCTTTCAATTGCTGTTGAAGACGAGCCACTTCCTCCTCCAGAGCAATTTTATCGTCATTAACGGATTCACGTAGAGACGCGAGGATGTCTAGTTGATCCCGGTTTACCAGTGCCACTAGATCAAACTGTGTCAGAACAAGCCAACGGACTGAAAACAAGACAGACAATCTGATTTCGCAATGGTCAACTCCCTGGAGAGCGTGTTGTTCTGGAATTCAAGTTCCGTATGGGTCTTCTTCAGATTGTCCAGTTCAGAGACTGTCTCGTTCAGGCGCTGCCGTAGGGCAATCGCTGCCTCCGGCCTACGCAGGTAGAAGGATCAGGAGGGAACTGCTGCACGAAGCATGCACATACCCGTCACCCAGAGCCTTCCCACTGCGAATCTCTTCGAGCTCATTCTGTAGAACGAGTTTCTCACGATGAGAGGACAAGTAGTCTGCTTCGTAGCGGGCCTTCATACGGTTGGCGTCATCCAGTAGATTCTCGAGGACCAGAACTCGACTCGAATCAAGTTTGTTCGTTCTCAAATCCTCAAGTTCTCGGGTGAGCTTGCGAACTTGGAGTTTCAGATCTGTCATAGTAGTTCCTGTGAGTGCGTCATCTAGCTCGCCGCCCAGTCTGTTAGACAAGTCCTCGTCCTCGTCTCCTCGACCGAGTGTACTTGATTCTGTATCATGGCTCGGTTGACGTTTGGATTGTTCAGAAACCATAGGGCGATGTGAAGAAAGCTCTAACTCGCGGACACGCTCCTGATACAATTCCAAAGCTTCGGAATCTTTGGCACGTTCTTCTTCCGTTATTCGTAGTTTCGTCCTGGTTTGCTCCAGCTCAAACAGGGCCGTTTCGTAGGCTTTGTTGCGTGACGCAACTTTGCTCTCCAGGTCTGCGATTTGACTCTTGTAGGACTCCATAAGCGGCTTAAACGCGGCCACTTTGCGGTACTCTTCCTCCAAGGATGCGTTCATGTCTACCAGATCTGCGTTTTGTTTTTCCAGTGACTGTAGACTTTAGCGACACAAGGCACCCTGTCTCGGTAGTAAACGTACCTTCACATGTTGACGGAGGTCAGCACCCTCTTGTAGCTTCTTTTTGTATTTCTCCATCACATTCTCCGTTTTCGCAAGGCGATCTGATGCGTGGCGGAGTCTTCGCCTCATCAAAAATATACTCCACAGCTCCGGTGGCATGCTTACTCGTCAACTTGGTCCTTGAGGCGCGCAGCTTCGGCGGCGTAGTTTTGCAACTCCTCCACTCGATGCGTTAAGTCTGCCACGACCCTAGTTTGCTTTTCAAGCTCTGACTCGGTAACAGCTAGATTCTCCTCGCTCTTTTGTCTGGATAAGGGGCAATATGGTAAACGAAGCTCAAGTCGGAGTCCAACAACGTACAATTCTGCGCGTAGTCTGTCCATTTCCGCTTTCAACATGACATCGGCTTTGTCGCTCCTCCGAGTGTCGGCTTGGTGCGACAACTCTCGCGCGCGAGCAAACGCATCATCCCTCTCTGATAAGGCATCGTCGAGTTGGGATTGGAGCGTGCGTTGTTCTTCTAGGAGTGCTTGGTGCGCTTTATCGAGGGCCTCTTTCTCCAGCTGTATGCGGCTGCGCTCCGACTGAAGTTGATAGTAGTGGTCATCTCTGTTCCGGTGAGCTACAATCATTATGACAGTGGTGAGGTAGATGCTTACTCAGTCCTATTCCGCTCCCTGGTAGACCGATCACCTGAAGTTGGTCCGACCCTGTCCATAACCTGAATGACAACAACGTCAAGGAACATCGAGCCTTGGAAGAGTTCTTGTTCACCTGCTCGATGGCCTTCATAAGATGGTGTTGGTTCGCCTCACTCAGGCCCTGGATTTTCTCTATGAATTCCTTGTTCTTATCGCATTGAACAGCAATGGCAAGCGTGAGGCGACACATAATTAGAGTAGAAGGGACATTGTAGTCCTTTGCTACAGCTTGCAAGTCGGGCACTTCGAGAGCGTCTGTAGGCTGTCCAAGGACATCGGAGAAATACTGTGTCATGAGTCGATAGACCCGCTTCGCGGCATTGAAACGCAAGACCCAGTTGTCAGATGGCTCCTGAGAAGCACGGGAGGGCTGGTGAAAGTATTCTGCATCTCTAAAGTGTCTCAGTAGTCAGAAGGGATGATACATTCGATGGATCGGCACACATGGTTGAGAGAATCTCGAAAAAGCCTGCGCCATCACTCAGGTCCGTGGCGGTGGTGACAGATCGATGCAGGTTGAAAGTAGAGAAGAAGGCCAGAAAGGCGTCGAGTTCCTTGTTTTGCGACTCTGTCATGTCGCAAGGCGGTGTTCAAGGTTGGGTTGCTACTAAATGGCAAGTCAATGGCACGCATTGACAGCCAGCGCTTATATAATCTATCTCTTTATCCTGCACATCGGGCAACTGCCGAAACGGGCCTACAGAAATATATGGGAGCCCATGGGATGGGGATCACACAGGCGCGTACATGGGCCATGGACGTCACGGTATTTCTCATTGTCATGTCCTACTTTGACTCGTACACTTTTGCATAGGGCACGTTGGCACGCTTAAAAACTCTGACCATGCATCTTTATGTCATGTTATCTAATCCTCCTGGTGCTTCTTCAAGTCGCTCAAGTCTTTTGTTGTCGTGCTGCAAATAATTAAATTCGAATGAGGCAGTTCAAATATTACGACAGATCCGCTCACCCGCTAGTGGACCCGAATATGTCTATCGCATCAATGCGAGTTGTCTCTTCTCCTCCATGATTAGAGCTGACAAAAATCTAGCGAGTGACACACGAGTCACTCAGAATATCCGGTCGAAAGCAACCCACATGTTGCCACGCACATGCAAGCTGTTCACCGATTGGAATCGCACAAATCTCAAGTCAATCGGCTGGCCCTCTTTCACGGCGTCTTCAGAAACTTCTAACACTTGAGCCGCCTCCGGTTCTTCGGCATCTTCAACATCCTCAAAGCCTATGGCATTACGGTTGATCAGCAGTTTGATCAACTTGGGCCCTTTCAGTGGATCGGCAGTGTGTAGGACAACGCTTCTAACCCTGACGGCTTGGTTGAACTGGTAGCGCGGCTTTGTAAGTAACAACTACTGGGAAGTTCGTGGGTGCGAGCACAGACGTAGATGTTCAATAGAAGTTGCTCGTCCGAGTCACTCAACAGATATGTGTTTGGGTCGGCGTTCCTAGTCTTAAAAGGGAAGAGACCCTTTATATTGTGTCCTTGGGTTTCATTGAGGCAATTTGATTGGGACAGGTCCAAAAATTCGAGTAAGGACCGAGGACTGGATCCCTGCCATGACAATTGAGGCCCATCGATGCTCAAATAAACACATTACCATTACTCGCCTCGGAACGGGTCGCACTCATTTCTGGTATGTAGAAACTGTATTGCAGTGGATGCCTTCCTGAGGATTGATTGATTGATTCGCTGAGGGGTGTGACGATCAACTTCAAGTTGAAGACGGAACCGATTCAGAGCAGAGCAGAAATGTGCCACCATGATTGATCGGCCCGCAGCGGCCCGATGTCATTGTCCACCCATCAACCGACACAGTACGGCGCCTCGTTGCATCTCTCATGCCAGTTAGAAGGTTCTCTCTCAACCTATCGGGCTTCAAGGCTTCAAAGGGGGCAGTGCGGCTCTTGGCGGATCATGAGAAGTGCGTGAGGTCAAATGTGAATCAGGATTTCGGTTCGGTCAACCCCCCAGGAATTCTAGGCCACTAGCCCTTCGGCGTATTGCAAACCAGGCAAAGCCGGTCAGGAACAGCAAAACATCCCTGTTTCCATCACTACGATAGAATACCCCTGCATACCGGCTCCGACTCCAGCCCTGGGCAGGGCATGCTTTTGTATTTTGTATATGCGGCGCCTCATAAACGCACGATCTCTCTCCCTGCCCAAATGCTGTCTAACCGTTGACCTGGGACCCCTAACCAGTACGAGTACGAGAGGTCACGGCACAGGGCAGGCAATGTGACGTGAGTGACTTCTCGAAATGACAAGTCCAGGATCACGGCACAATGTCCCTGGCCGTTCTATGCCCCAAGGGTTATGTGTTGTGTATGGCATCGAGATGCCTCAGGAATTACGAAGCCCGAGGGATTTCATCAAATACGACGGCGCGATTCCTCATTCAGATCGGGCTCAATGATTCGGTGACTATTGGGTTTTTCGACGGGTCGCATGATATTGGGAACCAGGACAAGGGACGACGTTTACCAAGGGACAGAATCTATGCCCCCTAACGATAGTTCTTGAAGAATATCGACGAGGATAGGAACAATAGCCCAGCAAATACATAGAAGACTCTACCCTCCTTCGTAGAGTCACCACCCGATAATATGTTACGAAGTGGTAGGAAGGCAAGACCGACGAAGAAATTCGCAATCCCTTGGTATGAAGTCAGACATACTATTCAAAAAGCGAGGAAGCAAAGAATCCATACAGTTCAACGAAAGTGCCACCGATGACAGAGCGGGGACAGCCTGCGCCGCATTCAATAGCTTAGCATACATTGATGATAGAAATTAAGGGACATACGTGAGACGGGGCCACTTCTGAAATTATGATGAATGGAACGGGTCCCAGTCCAATGGCAAAAGACCTGGAAAGTCGAGTAAGTGGCAGGGGAAAGGCACAACAAGTAGATACTCGCATAACGAAGATCAGCACAGAAATGCTTGAGACAACCACCATTCCCGTGTCTAAACCATAACCACTAAGAACAAGAGAGGCAAGTGCTCCAACAACCGACGCAAGGAGCAGAGGCTTGCGCCCAACTCTCTGTAGCCTCGTTGATCAGTTTGTAAGAAAGGTGTGTGTGGTTCTTACATCGATAAGAAAGATTGGTGGGAAAGTCATCAAGACATTGACCAAGGTAATTCCAAGAGAAACGTATGGTCCTGCGTCGGACAGGACGCGCGAAAGGATATCGTTGCTATAATAAAGAACTTCCTGACATGAGTACTAGCTGACGCGAGATTCCTGCTTCCCTACTTGCGTTGATACCTATGTCAACAATCAACAAGGGAAATCAACTATAAGTAGATTTTGTTACCAGATAGTTGCTGAGATATCATTGCAGAAGAAACCACTACCAGGGGTCGGCGAAGCTCAAGACTCGTCAAAAGATTCAGTATTGAAACAGATGTTGGTTCTCGGCGATCGTCAGATTCATGTTGAAACCCCTCAGGGGTCTCATCCAGTAATGGGTCTTCAACACTGTGGGCGAAACCTAGGAAATGGATATTAGTCCAAAGGGAAGCAGGTATTGCAACGTGAAACGAGGGCCACCTGGTTCCTGGAAGAGAAGCCCTTGCACAGTACGGGAGTCTTCTGATTTGCCATTCCGCTTCAACCATACTGGAGTCTCGATAATGAACCGGCTCAGACATAACTGCACGACCGAGGCAACGGAGGAAAACAACAACACAAATCTCCATAGAGTTGGCGTTGCCATACGCAAGCCAAGCAGTTGAGTGATCATGATGCCCAATACTATGGCAAGCTGGGTGAGAACACCTGATTCCGGTCATGAGGTGGGTCGTCTTAAACTAAAACCAGAAATCCTACCGACACTACCCCTTATATTCGATGGGGCGATTTCAGCGAGAAAGATAGGTCCTGTACACAGACCGATACCGGCACCACAGCCTGTCAGAAATCTGGATGCTAGTGAGTAAGGGTGGCGCGATAGAATGAGATAATTGCCTTCCGAGCAGCAGTAAGAAAGTGGAAGGTGCAATGCCCATCAAGCCGGAGCCAACTGCCATGAAAAGCCCACTGATCTGTATAGCAGCCTTCCGCCCGTGACGCTCCATGACGATGTTGGCGGTGGAGCTGCCGAAGAAGCCACCTGCCGTGAACATAGATGTGACGAGGGAGAATGTTGCATCAGACATAGGAATGCACGTCGGCAAACCATGGGTAAGAAAGGGTGGGGCAGCTCGACAGGTCAATGTGGCTTGAATTTGATTTAGAGCCGAGATGTGATATCCATACTAAAGATAAAGGAAGATGAGTGTCCGCAACAAAGACGAGTGAAAGTAGAATACCTGGAAGGATGCCACAAGGACCCAGTTGCAAACCAGCCAGCCGTAGGGCGTGAACGTGAGCTTGGTCGTCACCATAATGTGTCACGGGGGTCCGCTGGTAATACCAATACAGTACTGTACCACCGTGTGTTAGCACACTCAACACCAAAACTCCAATAAGTAACGGCGGAGGTCTCGAGACTCCACTCCTGGCAACCGTGCTCGGAACCAGCCGTTCTATTTCAAACGCCGCTGAGGAGGTCCGTAGAAATGTCTGGTCGTTCTCGGGTGGGGGTTTCGGCATGCCTGTACCTTCCAAAAGTTTGTGAAATGCAACACGCAGACTTGGCACGGCACTTGTCCTAAACGTGAGTCTCACCACAGTTGGTCGTCGCCCACTTGACCCGATAATGCTAAAGAGAGGAAGCACGAAACGCGAGAGACCATGTGGTTTACCCGAAACGCCGTAGTGCACACAAAATAAGGTGTTGGCATCATGTTGCTAACAAGACAAATGACACTTTTGGCAGGTACCGTTATAAATAAAACTAGCACCCGTATGAAATCGGCCAGGGGAGGGAGTGGCAATATAACGATCCCCGCAAAAAAAGTTGGGGCTAGTGCGGTCCCTGGCAACTGAAATGGAAATTTACATATGGCCACCCGATCACGGGATCGTGGCGCCGTGTAGCCCATTCATTGGACGTCATTCAATTGAACATGTCATCGAACCTGTCTCGCTCTTGCAGTTCCCCAAAGTTTCTCCCCACAGACCCGATCGACACGGGATCGAGGTATGTTAGTTCAATGCTCAACAATCAGATCATTGTGACTTTTTTAATGGACAGGATGATATATAGTGTTATATAATTGAAAATAAAATAAAAATGCCAGATTTACGATCATGCACATCCATGGTCAGGCGAGACGGGTCAGGGATCGACACATGACCCACGGAAGGAAGAATGGTATCCAATTATCAATTCCAATTCATATGGACTTCTCTTCCACGGGGTCGGTTCTAAAGCAATGCGTCAGGTCATGCCCTTCCCGTTAACTTTACTCCCCGCCATTATTTTTCGGGTCTCTCAACCGTGCATTAAAGTCTTCGCCTTCCCCACAGAGCTTCCTGCTGGCTGAGAGCTCGTCCTTCTGTCCCCCCCCTTCTTCCCTCCTTTCCCTTCCCGTCTGAAACCGTCGCTCCTTTAACAGTCCTGTCTTTTCGTAGTACGATTCCCTAGGACAATGCTCCGACACATTCTTTTGGTATCAACAACACTCATTGGAACTACACTTGCCGCTACTGCCGACCAATGGAGGGGGCGCTCGATTTACCAGTAATGCTCGTTATTCTTTGTGGGTTATGTCCCTGTCTCGCTGATATCAGTGCAGACTCATTACAGACCGATACGCCCTCCCCACCGGTGCCAACCTTAACGCTTGTAACGTGTCTGAGCAGACCTGGTGCGGGGGCACCTGGAGTACCATCAAGGACAATCTAGATTACATCCAAAATGCTGGTTTCACTGCCGGTGAGGCGTTCCGTCCACGGACATGAACGTGCCCGTTCAAAATGCCCTCTAGTCTGGATCAGTCCCGTCTCTCAGAATTATCAGGGTCCTCGAACTGCATACGGTGACCCATATCATGGGTATTGGATAGCGGATGCGTCTCAGTTGAATTCGCGCTTTGGCACTGCCGATGACCTCAAAGCACTCTCAGCTGAACTACATCGTCGAGGAATGTCCGTAACCAATGCCTATGATGCGTCGTTGTTCTCACCTTACTTTTTCAGGTATTTAATGGTGGATACCGTCGTAAATAATGTAATGGCGACGTCTGTCACGCCTGATTACTCAACATACATGTTGAAAGAGCCGGTAACTCTAGTTGCACCCTATCCTGGAGTGTCTAATGACACACTCTTTAAAGGCCCAATATCATCCTTACTGCAAGATCGACTGGACGAACCTGACCAGCATTCAAAATTGTTGGCTAGGTGACACAAATGTTTCTCTCCCAGACGTCAACACTCAGGATCCGACCGTTGCCTCGACTTACGGCTCATGGATCAGTAACCTTATTCAGGAATATGGTATTGACGGACTACGTATAGACGGTGCGTCGGTTCTGTTTGTATGGTCACTTTCATGTAATGAAAAATTTATCGTTAGCCGCAAAGTGAGGTTGATGCCAATCGAAATCTTTCATGCATCCTGATCACCCCACAGACACGTGGAGGCGTCGTTTTGGACACCATTCTGCGAGAGTGCAGGTGTGTTTTGCCTTGGAGAAGTATTCGGTGACGATATCGCGTTCGTACGGCATCCCCTGTGTCTATGAACCGACTAAAAGCACAGTGTTTATCTAGCTTGGCCTCATCCTATCAGCAAACAATGGACTCTGTTCTCAATTACCCGCTTTACGATGCCATCGTACAAGGCTTTAGCATTCCTGGTCCCGGAAATCTCTCAGGTTTAGCAACTGTCATGGGCCAAATCCAAAAAAATTTCAAGGTTTTGCCCTCCCCCCATTGTGATTCCTGTGGCTAACTCATCGGGATAGGACCCTACTGTTCTTGGAAACTTTTTGGAAAACCATGACCTTCCCCGATGGAATAGTATATCCGTGGATCCTCAGAGCCTCTAGTACGTTTTCTTACTTGCCATCCACCTCTCATTTGATTCCTTGACATGGCCTAGTAATGCCATGATCCTGACATTCATGTCTGACGGGTAATCATCCTTATGAGTTCTTTTTCAATCGGCGTGCGCTCACTGCGGACAGTATCCCAATCGTTTACTACGGTCAGGAACAGTACCTAGGTGGTAGTGGAGATCCCGTACGTCCATGAATTGTTTGGTAGGACATATTTATTCAACGGCATATAGTACAATCGTGGTCCTCTCTGGCCGACTGGATATCAAAAGACTGCGGCATACAATCTGACGGCAACGTTGAATAAGGTTTGTGGGTCTGGGGTTGTGCTCACTGGAAACCATTTTTATTGTGTTGTGTTCAGCTACGAAATTACCTCGTAAACAAGACAAACTGGGCACAATCACGTACTCAGGTCTTACAAGTGACTTCGCAAGGCCTCGCGATAATGAAGGGGAATGTGGTGACGATCCTGACAAACATCGGCTCACCGGTAAGATTTGATTCGAAAGAACTGGATTTATTCAGGCCTCACAGCGTGGCGTACACAGCCGCAAAATGCAAGCACATTCGCGTATACACCCTGGCCTAGCAGCTTCTCGAGTACCGAGTAAGTCAGAACTATGTATCAACGCAGGTGTGGGAGTAGATTTGATAAATTTACCAGCATTTTATCCTGCAAACAATGGGCTGTAGGAAGTAACGGAACTGTGGAAGTGCAATACACGAAGGGAGGTTCATCAGTAATTCTGGTTCCAGATGATGTTCTGGACGGCTCTGGGCTCTGTGGTGGTTCGATTGCAGGGAAAGCTGGGGCTAGCAGCTTGTCGAATGGCGACAGACGGAGCGTAAATATACCCATTGCGAGTGTTTTCCTCGGAATTTTGTTATCATTGTTTTATGTAGTGGTGTAGTTAGTTGTAATGGAGAGCTGGGTTGTACGTGGATGATTAATTGAGGCGGAGATGAAGAGAAATCCCACAAACGGGGTTACGCGCGTTTGTCGGTGACAGTCACGCTTCCCCTCCATTCCAGGCTCACCGTCTCAGACGGCGTGCACAACGCGCTTTCTCCTGCTCCCCAAACCCATCTCACACACAAAACGGCTCCAGGCAGCGGAAGCGGCGGTAGAAGGACGGAGCCTTCCTCAGCTCGGTCTCCTGCTATGGATAATCCACCCAACAACAACATACACACTATCGTCAGGGCACAAATAGTGTTCTTATTATCGACACTGACGGAGGACAACTTTGACCGGAACCAAGCTGAAATCCGTTCGGTGTGTCTTTAAGCCTTTTCGGTCACGGTTTGACTCATTCCTATATCCTGTGTTCATAGTTATCCGAACAACATGGGCTCGAAACCTATCTGCATTTTATCCGGCGTCTAATCGTTCATTCCCAAGCCCGATTACAGTCTACAGCTGCGCCGTCAGCGTTCGACACCTCTACGTCGTTGACTTTCCGGCTGTTGGTCCAAGAGACTCAGCGACTTGCACGGGACCCTTTTTTAGCCGACCGATTTCGTGATGGACTGGATCGCGGGGAGGGTGACATATTCCGCCATTTCGATCTAGCAAGATTTGCGGACCGAGTCGGGCTCCGTCCTTTGGAGCGTCTCGTACTGGCATCGTCGATTGTAACGGCCCCAACCCGTAAAGAGCTGTCTCTGCAGGCAGCGTCCATGATCCGGGTCGAATTCGAGAACGCGGTCCTAGCCCTATGTCAACACCCGTCTTTTGATCATGCTGATCTTTCCCCAGCGCAGGTGGCCAAACTCCTCTCAAATCTGCTGGAGTTGTCGACCCACGAGACGCCAATTCTGGACGGCCCTCAGCGTCAGGCTCTCATTGCTGCGGCCCAAGCAAAGTATGGCACGGAGGTCGTGGCCCCAATTTTGCAGCAGATCATCCCTCGCCTAAGGTTGGGCAGCAGCGTTGTCTTCACCTGTTCCGTTCTGATTGAATGACACCTGCAACCAGCTTGCCAGCAGGAACGACCCTCGTTCAGGCCTTCAATCAACTGGGACCCGAAATTACAAGCGATACAGACACCGTCCGAGTACTGATGCATCGCTTCGGCATCTCAGAAGCAAACCCTCCGAAGGATGCTGCCATCATTGAGTACATGGTTGTCTTAGCGCGTCTCGCGGCAGATGGTTCTCTCCTGGGTGATGTCGGGTCATTCGTCCGGGCGCTAGGCAGCTTTGTGAGTGGTTTTCTCTCAAAAGCACTCACCGTCCTCACGTGCATGTAGTCGAACTCCATCAACTGGGCCGAAGTGATCAAAGCCTTCGATATCCCCGATCGTTCTGGGGTGGATACTGCAACTTTGAAGCTTCTCATCAACATCCTGGTCAACGCTCCTCGGGATGCCGATGTCCACGCTGTAGCTGGTTTCTGGAGCACGTGGCGTAACTCCTTGTATCAATTGCGGCTGTTGGATGCTCTTCTTTCGCTTCCAGCAGATACGTTCAACTTTGTATCTCTCCCTGGTCATCGAATCGTTACGATGGACGACGTAGCTAGCGCAAGCCCCACCATCAAGGCGTTGGCAGCCAATGTCCAAGGTTCGACTTGGAACTCTTTAGACCTGTTCGAAGTGTTGGTGCGCCTGGCGGATTCGGAGCAGGCTGAGGTCAGAGGTTTCGTTCGGGAAATGTTAGACAAGGCCGTTCGTATCAGTGCTGAGCTGGTTCATATGGGTTTACTTGAGGCTCCGGTCAGTTTTCGGTTTCCTCGTGATATCATTATTCTGACATATCGTCATCGGCAGCAAACCGAATGGAATGAGATCCGTACCGAGTATTCGCAGAAGTTACTCACCATGTTTTTGGCTGGTCATCCAAATCATCAACTAGTCTTTATGAGGATGTGGCAGATTCGCCCGGCGTATTTAACGAATGCGTTTGCTGCCTTCTACAAGGAGAGCCCTCTGAATATCACCAGAATTCTTGATGTCGCCCAAGATCTAAAGGCAAGAACTCAATGATAGCTCCAGTCATGTAGCTGATTGGCATGTAGATCCTAGATGCGCTCCTTGATGTCAAGCCATTCGATTTCGCCCTCGATGTTGCCGCCCTAGCTTCACGGCGAGAGTATCTCAACCTCGACAAGTGGCTCGCTGACAACGTCGCTAACCACGGCGCCGAGTTTCTACACGCGGTGATTGAATTTCTGGATGCAAAGATGGAAAGTGAAAAAGCAACTCGCATGTCGGACCCTGCCGTGGAGAGTCGCACGATGACTTTGAATGCGCTCACAATCACCATTTTCCTTCGTGTCCTGCGGCACAAGTAAGCATTCACGTCGTTCCCTGATCCGTGTGCTGACTTTGCGTTCAGCTCGGGCATCATGCGTCCCAGTGATGTCGACTATTGTCTGGAAGTTCGAAATGCCTGTCTTCAAATCCACCCTCGTCTCATGCGCCTCATGAACTTGACGCCGGGGGTGGACTCTGAACCAGGGTTTTCAGTTGTCAATTATTCGCCAGAAATAGAACTCGAAGTCGACAGCATCTTCAAGCAGATGTATGAGGAACAAATTACGATCGACGATGTCATTGCGATGCTGCAACGTTACAAAAACTCGTCGAACTCCCGTGATCACGAGATTTTCTCTTGCATGCTCCATTTCCTGTTCGACGAGTACAAGTTCTTCCAAACTTGGTACCCTGCTCGCGAACTGGCGATGACCGGATACCTATTCGGGTCTATTATTCAACACGAGTTGGTGGACTACATTCCGCTCGGTATTGCAATACGCTACGTCATCGATGCTCTTAACTGCCCTCCGGAGACCAACCTTTTCAAATTCGGGCTGCAAGCCCTGTCCCGATTCGAGTCTCGGCTATCTGAGTGGGCACCTTTGTGTCAGGCTCTTCTCGACATACCACATTTACTGGAAGCACGCCCTGATCTGGCCTCCCACCTACGGCGTGCGCTGACGGACGATGGGGACAATATTGGAGACACACGAGTTGCCCCAGTTTCACGTACTACAGAGCCTTCAGTCGTCTTCACCGCCATCCAACCTGACCGCAATGACGAAGCCTTCATTTCCCCGCCGGAGGAGACATCAGATAAAATTTTGTTTCTCATCAATAACCTTGCCCCTGTCAACGTCAACTCAAAACTGGAAGATATGAAGGTCCACTTCAAGGACGAACATGCGCGGTGGTTTGCCAACTATCTGGTTGGTCAACGTGTCAGTACGGAACCGAACAACCACCAGCTGTATCTCCAATTTCTTGACGGTTTGGATCGCCCCTCACTCTTCAGCTTCATCCTAGAAGAAACGGTCGTCAAGTCGGCCTTGCTGCTGAATGCGGAAAAGACGGTGCATTCAAGCTCGGAGCGTGCTATCTTGAAAAACCTTGGCGCCTGGCTAGGGTCGATTACACTTGCGCGAGATCGGCCGATCAAATTCAAGAACATCTCTTTCAAGGACCTCCTGGTTGAAGGATACGACGGTGGTCGACTTATTGTTGCCATCCCTTTCGTTTGCAAGACTTTGGAGCCCGCAGCCAAATCGACTGTGTTCAAGCCCCCCAACCCATGGTTGATGGCCGTGATCAGCCTACTTGTTGAGCTGTACCACTTCGCAGAGCTCAAGTTGAATCTAAAGTTCGAGATAGAAGTTTTGTGCAAAGGTTTGGGGATCGAGCTTGACGCCATCGAGGCCACGTCTATCCTGCGCAACAGGCCTGTTGCTGACTCACTCGCTGGGCCTCCGCTACCCGATTACGTTGGGGACATCGATATCCTGCCAATGGGAGGTTACGATCCCAACTCGCAGCTCACCGCAAATCCACAAGTATTACCCCTGAGCGGTTCAGGTCCTGTTGAATCCCATCGAACAGTCGGCCCCCAGCTAGAACAGATACTGTCGGAACTAGTGCATCATGTCTCCATTAGTCCGCATCTCGGCCCTCTGGCATCCAATGTGTCCTTCAAGCGCGCGGTCCAGTTGGCCGTAGATCGCTCCGTTCGTGAGGTCAGTGTCTTGGGTTACTTACGTTCGTTGATATTAGATCTCAAGGGCACCACAGATCATTCTACCGGTTGTTGAGCGTTCTGTAACCATTGCAGGGATCTCGACCAGAGAGCTTGTGACCAAGGACTTTGCTACAGAACCAAATGAGGAAACTTTGCGTCAAGCAGCCCATCGTATGGCCCAAAAGCTGGCCGGAAGCCTCGCTCTGGTGACTTGCAAGGAGCCCTTAAGGAGCAATCTATCGAGCCATATCCGACAGTTCTTGGGTGAACAGGGATTTACAGAGGTATGCCTATTGATTGGTATGGCCACTCCGCCCGATGTTTATGCACTTCTACAGCAAATTGCACCCGACCAAGTTGTGCTTCTACTTGTCCAGGATAACATTGAGCTCGCTTGCCGTGCTATCGAGAAAGCGGCGATGGACCGTGCTGTGGCCGATGTAGACGAGAACTTCGCGCCATCATACGAGCTCCGTCGGCGCCACCGTCAGGTAATGACTAGTCCAACCTCTTGTCTAGCACCCGAGCTTATCTTCGCATCGCTAGGCAAACCGTGGTCAGCCCTTCTGGGATGTATCTGCGCTGAATTCCAACTTCTCTGGCAACCTGCCTGATCCTTTGCGAATCAAACCTACCGGGGTACAAGCCAACCAAATTAGTGTCTACGAAGACTTCGGTACATCCAACTCGTCCACTTTACGATGATTTCTAATTTATCGCTCAACTAGGGGTAGATGCAAAGCGAAACTGGTCGAGTAGACCATCATCGACAGTGTCCTATTCCCGTAACGATGCCCCTGCTTATTCCCCGTCCCCTGCTGTCGAGCAAAGCGTTGCTGTTCCTGTTGCCCTGACCCACCCAGAGGCAATGGACCGATTCACCGTGAGTGATCCGTCGGCATTTGACATCACCCCTATTAATGCTATCATAGAATCTGGTGAAGGACTTAGAAGCTGCGCTCGGTCAACTTCCCATGCAATCCTTAGCCGCGCTCCCTCCAAACCATGACGTCCGACATGTTGTCAGGCAGATCCTCTATCTGGCTGCTGAATCGTCAGATCGTCACCGTACCCCTCTTCTGATTTCCCAAAAGATTGTTCAACTCTTGTACAAGACCTCGCAGCAGTTGACCCGTGAGGTCTACGTGGTCCTTTTGGATCAACTTTGTCGGACATTCGAAGATGTTGCGAAGGAGGCTATCACATGGCTTATCTATGCCGACGATGAGGTCTGTTCTGCTTGTGGTTCCGTTCTGCACTGTTCTAATAAAGTCTTGCACAGCGAAAACTCCATGTTCCGGTGACGGCCACTCTCCTTCGCAGTGGCCTGATCAGCATCACTCAGCAAGATCAACAACTAGCGAAATTCTTGTTTGCTGACGCAAAACCGACCCTACAAAATTTCGCCGCGGGTCTTATCAGAGAATGCTTGACCTGTGACCCACCGCTAGCATCGCAGAGTCAGTTCAGGTTCACGATTGAGGTGTTGGGCCAAATCATGCAGACAGGGAAAGCAAATGAGGAGTGAGTCCAAGGTTTCAGACTCGTCGCGCGTGGCAGGGTGCTGACTTCCGCGTAGAACCCAGAGATTGCTGGATGATCTTCAGGGAGTGAGACGTGGCCCTGGTGGCGACCATTTTCCCCAGCAGATGAATGGCAAGACCGACGCCGGGCAACTCCGAGAAAAGCTGTTCATGTGGTTCCAGCAGTGGGTGAGCATCTTCCAACGCTCCCCTTCACCGGAGAAGGCCTTCGTCCCCTTCATCACGCAATTGACAAAGCAAGGCATACTCAAAATGGATGACGTATCGTCCTTCTTCTTTCGAGTGTGTGCAGAATCAAGCGTGAACAGCTACATCAAGGGTGCCACATCTGGCGATTTCTCGTTCTCCTACGCGTATCACGCCCTCGACGCCATGTCGCGACTTATCGTATATATCATCAAGTATCACGGTGACGCATCTGGGGTGAACAACGACCAGGCGAAGGTACACTACCTGACCAAGATCTTATCCATCTTTGTCCTGGTACTGGCCAATATGCATGAGGAGCAAGGCTCGGCATTCCAACAGAAACCCTTCCTCCGCTTTTTCTCCAGTTTAATCAGCGATCTACACAGTATTGAGGCAAGTCTCGGCTCTGCGTATTTCCAGTTGCTCCTGGCGATCAGGTATTATTTCATGACACAATATTGAAATAGCTTTGAACTTATACCTGGACTAGTGACACATTTAGCTCATTGCAACCCACATACTTCCCTGGGTTTGCATTCTCCTGGATGAGCCTAATTTCCCATCGCCTGTTCATGCCAAAACTTCTCATGTCAGAGAACCGCGAGGTGAGAGCGACTTCACAGATTTTTCGACCTTGGCTTATTGTTTCCCAGGGCTGGTCCGCCTTCTACAAATTGTTGTTGTCACTCTTCAAATTCCTGTCTCCCTTCCTCAAATCGACCCGACTTCGAGGTTCCTCTCGAGACCTCTATCGCGGCTGCCTCCGACTTTTACTCGTACTCCTCCATGACTTCCCAGAATTTCTAAGTGAATACTATTTCACTTTGTGCGATGCCGTACCCCCCGGTTGCACCCAGCTGCCCAACATCATTTTAAGCGCCTTCCCTTCCACTATCACGCTTCCCGACCCCTACCTCCTGAATGGCGTTTATGATTCTGTGCCAGAAATGGGACCAATACCACCAATTCTGTCCGACTTCACAGCCGGTCTCAAAAGCGGAGACTTGCGCTCCTATCTCGACCAGTATCTCCTGGGTCGCGCCTCCTCGTCTTATTTGCCCTCCTTAAAAGGTCGTCTTCGGGCGTCCACGGCTGATGACAGCTCAGAATCGTATGACGTTTCGTTCCTCAATGCCTTGGTGATGTACATCGGGGTCTCCTCTGTTGCTCAAGCCAAAGCAAGGAGCGGTTCACCCCTCTTCAACCCATCTGATCCTGGTGTGGTGGCTCTCCGGTATCTGGCAAAGAACCTGGACGCCGAAGGTGCGCTGAATGAACTTTATGGCATGACATTCTCTCTGACAATCCATTAGGCCAATATCTATTATTCAATTCCATGGTGTTGCACCTCCGATACCCGAACGCACACACGCATTGGTTTAGCTCCCTATTTCTTTATTTGTTCCTCGACGCCAGCGACGATTCCCTTCGGGAAATTATGACGAGGGTACTCATAGAGCGCTTCGTTGTCCACCGACCCCACCCATGGGGTGCTCTGGTCACGTTCATTGAGCTTGTCCGGAACCCCAAATACGATTTTTGGAGCAAGGGCTTTGTTAGGGCTGCGCCTGAGGTTACGCTGCTCCTTGATGGTGTAAGTCATCATTTTATGTGGCCAAACTCTAACTTATGTTGCGGACCACAGGTCGCGAGAGCCATCTTTGTATCTTAAAAGGAAGACGGTGCTTAAGTGTCCACCATCTGTCCCATCTACTTTTTTCTTCATTTCTCTCCGGGCCGTTTACTACGCACTGTATTGTATTTGCAAGCTGTCATCCTGCTTTCTACGATCACTCTGTTCCGTATTACGATCACCACATACGCCTATCGTCCCCTCGTACGCCTTATTAATATTGCCAGGACATCCCACTGTGGTATTCCCAACAATTTCCCCAAAGTCTGTAAATTGTGAAAACGTTAGGCGTGGATCCTTGTCACAGATTAGAGATTAGAAAGAAATTCAAATACCCCGCTTTCTCTATCCCAGCTGCGCCTTGTTTGTCTGCCCGTTTTCCGATAACCAGCCAATCTGTTAGGGCCATCCCGGTGCGTATTGGGAAGAGACGGGCGGCTCGTTCCAGGCCTGATTGGTCGTGCGCGATTATGAACAGCATCGTGGAGGAAGGTGAGGATTCGTGTGGATGTGTGAACATAATACCTACAAAATAGATCAGCGATGTGAACGAGACCATCGTTGCCGTGGGATAAATTACCTTGGGACAGGCCACTCAAAGTCTCTCCCTTCAGCTGCAGCACCGGTAGACTACTTTCGCTGTCCGCGATGGCAAAGGCGGTCCTCCCCTTCGCCAAGCATCGACGTATGTACTGGCCACCGGGGCTCCCAATGACGATGATGTTCCCCGTCCCCGTCCTTGCGTTGGCGTCGTCATATCGCGCCTCGAGGATTTCCGCTTCGTGGGCGATGTCGGCATCCAGCTTGAAGTACGTGAACAGGTCGTTGGCGAGTCGCCGTGCGATCGACATTGCGCAGTCCGACAAGACGCCTCCGGAAACGACGATTTTGAGCCGTCCTGGAGAGCGCAAGATCGAATATGGACTCGTGGAGCGCTGTGGTGTCGGTGGCGACTCGGCGGCAGCGGCGAGGATCTGCGTGGGGTCATTGCGGGTGACTTAGTACGAGTGTTGTCAGAGGGGAAGACTGGAAACAACCCTACCCTCCATCGGCCAGAATCATCGCGTTGAAAGTAATGGAGGCGGGAGTCGTCCGCAGAGCCATCATCGGGGATTGAGAGGGTGCAGCCATCGATGTCCAGTCGTCGGATTTGGCTGGGTAGTTGAGTGGCTCCGACGCTGAAACAGGCAACGTTGCATGTGACGACCGAGGCGGCGCTATCGCCTATTTCTACCGTTAAGCGCGCCAATCTGTGCAGAGATGGATGGAAGCCACAGGTTTAGCATACGTATAAACACTCTAATGTGATTAAGTGCTCACCTCCCTGGGACAAGCAATCTCAGTGTGCGCCAACCGTGAAGAGAACCAGTCTCGGCGGGGACCGCGGTGGTTAGCGTGAAAGTGCGGGAACGTCGATGGGACGGTCGCCCTTCGCCCACGACGGAATCTAGGAAGGCCTTCACTTGCGCGCTCTTGAAGACGGACGGGTACCAGTGGCCTTTCCCCGGCTCTTCACAAAAGCTACACCCCGTGAGGGTAAAATCGAACCAAAAATGCGAAGGGAGAAACGAGCGTACTTCACATTCGCATCTGCGGCCCACGTCTTCAAGACGCTGACCAGTTCCCTTGAGTGCCAAGTGGGTACATTCCCGTCTACACCGCTACGTGTGAGTGAGACGATGGTCGTCGGAAGTACTATAATTGAGAGCGCACCCATGTATGGCCAATGTAGTGGTGTCCACCAAATTCGTCAGGAACAAGTCGTTGTCGTCCGGAATGAAAGCACTCTCCAGAATCGCACGCAAGAATGGGTCGATGAAATGAGCCGAACTACGACAATTGTCGGTTAGCTTAAGGTTGGTTGAGGTGAGGTTGTTCGGTACACTGACCGTGAGTGCGCCAAGGAGACGTAGGCCTGAGCCTTGATGAACCCAGCCGCAGGAATCACTATAACGCGTTATCTTAAACTATTCCACGGAGGGAGATGGTTGTTGTTACTTGCTACCACCCTGTCAGGGTGTCTTGCAGCATTATACCATGTCCCTTGTCCCCCGTTTGAATGACCAATAATGACGACCTTTTCCGGTGCGATCGCCCACGCCTTCCACTTTGAGAACGATTCAAGGATGCTCGCAAGGGCAGAGACCGTGCCCCAAACATCGTCCGCGCTGGGTCCGTGCCAATCCAAACCCTGTGGGTTTCTAGTTACTCCATAGCAGGGTCAATGGGGGCATATAAAACGACATGCCCATGAAGTTCTTCCCGAGGGTAAGATGAACCAGCTCCATTGTTGGCGGGGCATGGCCTCGGCCCAGAAAGGTTGTGTGAGAATATCTACTCCTGCACCATCTGTCTTCGCAGGAAAGGTATGAGAGGTGGCGTGAATCAAATTAATAAAGATACGAACGCAAAGCGACTATCGGTGAGTTCATCGTCTCAAGGGCGGCATTTGGATCTGTCGGAGTGAGTACGATGAATCCGATAGGTGCTGTGTCCGCAGAGAAGTAGGTTGCTCTGATGGCCACTGCACTCGTCTCCGCCCAGTGACCAAGCTGGGAAATGGGCACTCGGACTTCAACAGTCACCGTGGAAGCACCAGAGGTGGCATGTACGTCGAATACGAGTGCATCTCCGTCAAATGCCTTGGATTGTGAAATTCGGATCGGAAGAACACGTGTCTGTCCAGGAGCAAATCGAACATCTGCGAGCAGGGTGAGTTCGATCCCCTAGAACAAGACAAGGATAAGCGAGGCGTCCCGCAGCTTTGCAGGTGCGTTGGGTTCTTACTGCCTCGCGTAGCTGCGGAGATGGAGAGAGGGTTGTGACAGTCCACCAGCTTCTTGATAGACATCTCAACCCAACGCCTAGCGCGTCTCCGAATGCAATGCCTTCGACAAAGTCTGGGGTTACGTCGTGGGAGGTCTCGCGCCTGATATTTATGGAGGGAGACTCGAAGCGCACATTGACGGATATGCTGAGTGTAGGTGCCTCGGAACCAGCCTCATTGGGGTCACCAAATAACCTGATCTGAAACCACACGCCTCAGCGACGGATCAACGATCGACGGGAATGTAGTCCAAGCACCTCATAATCTCCGCTTACGTATAGGTGATATACGGTGGGGGACACTGTAGACGGTACCGTTGGAAGCTTCACCAGGTGCGGGGGAGCACCGTCAAAGTCATATATATTGCCTGAATACCACTCCGGTATAAAGTCGCATCTTTGCTCCCATCCAACATCAGCAGGAACGATGGTGAAGAAAGAACCCCGTTCGAGCTCCACTAGAATATTAGGGACATCCGGCATCTGTTGTTTTGAATCAGAACGAGGAGGGAGAACAGTGAGGGTTGTTCGCAGGACGGCATGATGTTGTAGGACAGCCCATCCCTCGGTCGCCCGTAGGGAAGCCCAGCTATGGATACCCGTGAGATTAAAAGATACGCCGTGATTGATTGGACGAGTGATTGCGCACCGGATGTTAGGGAACGACACTGCGAGATTACCATTAGGGTTTGCTAAAGCCCTTGACCAACGCACAGGCCCATAGTCGGCCAGTGAAGACGGATATGATGCATCGAGATCAACAAGTTCGGTTACTATCCTGAAAACGTCCGAAGGTGAGCGAGAGGTGATGGATATGAGATACGCACGATCGAGGGGAAAGGATGGTGAGAGAAAGTGTTGCTCCCTCGCATGGATCGGGAATGGACCGAGAACCTATTGGAAGAGACGGGGATCACTATCAATATAAATGGAATGGAGCCAAGGACGTGCATCCCAGGATTCGGTGACATTAAAGGCCCACTCGTCGGTCGCTTGCATTGATCAAAGCTAAGCTCGCGCGACATGGGCGTGACCTACACGCACACTTAGAGTTTGTCAGTTCACACACACCATCGAACATCGATCCACTTCGAAATGTCTGGTAGACAGGGCGGTAAACTCAAACCTTTGAAGGTAAGGATCACGCCTCATGAGAATGATTCTTGATCGCTGAGCTGTCACAGGCACCAAAGAAGGACAAAAAGGATGAAGACGACGATGACGCTGCTTTCAAAGCGAAAAAGAAGGCTGAAGCGGAGGCATTGCGCGCTGCGAAAGATAAAGGTCCGTGAATGAATCAATATGATCACTCAAGGTCATGGCTGACGTTTGGGGATGTACAGCACAGAAAGGTAATGAGATGGGTACGGCTAGGATTACAGGGCTGACGTGGATATCCATCGACAGGTGGCCCACCTGGAGGTGGCATCAAGAAGTAAGGTATATGTATTACGATGGTTAAATAGTCGAGCTCATGATGAGTGTTTAGGTCTGGCAAGAAGTAGAAGTGAGATGTGGAAAGCAGGAGGAGAAATACAGTAGAGTAGAGCGCTGTGTCACGGTTAGCGCGACGAGGGTTTGTTGTCGAGAACGTGTGAATCTGAACCCGAACCACTCTTGGGCCCTTCGTCCACCTCTTCCTCACCCTCACTCTCGTCCGTGGTGTCTACAATGCTGGCCTCCGTCCAGAACTTGCCTTCTAATAAGGGCCCCTCCATCATTCAACAACAGCCTCAACTTGGTCAACCACAACAGCCTCAGAACTCTGATGTTCCTCCTCCACCCCTCAACGGCCAAGACTTCACCCTCTCAAACGTGCTTCATTTTCTTCAATCTGAATGGCGAAAATATGAACGTGATCGCAATGAGTGGGAGATTGAGCGTGCTGAGATGCGAGTTCGTCGTTTGTTCTCAACGAAATGTTGGCCTACATTTTCATACTCTTTGTTCCTCCCAGGCTCGCATCGCTCTGCTAGAGGGAGAGCGCCGCTCCTTCGAGAATATCAAAGTCGACCTTATGCGCCGCATAAAAATGCTGGAGTACGCTCTTCGGGTCGAGCGGTGTGTACCAGTCCTCTCGTCAGCTTCGTCAATGGACGTGACGTGTTTCACGCGAGCAGCTCGAAACAACTCTCACAATCCGCCTCTCTCGGATCCCAATCGATACCCCCCGCAAAGGTTGCCGCTCTGCAGTCCGCTTCTCAGAGGGACGAGACGTCTAGCCATAAGGATGGTAGCAGTCCTAGCTCTCCTCGCAGTGAAGGTATCCCCGATTTCTATTCATCCATTTCTCTTGCTCACACGACCAAAGACTCTCCCCTACCCCCAGAAAGGGGTCCGAATGGTACCTCGGCCGCTGGTTCAGCGAGAGCGAGTGCGTTGGCAGGGCCGTCATCTTCATCTGGGTGGACGAACACCAATGGCCCTGCCTCAACTGCTGCCATAGGTAAACCATCGCTTGGTCGTGACCCCAAGAGCCGTGCGCGCAGCAGGGAGTACCTCAAACAGTACGCGCTTGGGTTGAACGTGCTTTCGCGTTTTTTCTTACGTCTCCTAGATGCTTGCAAGAAATACAATATCTCACCTCCCCTCAAGCGTTGAATCCATTGCCCCCCCGACAACTTGTGACAAATCCATCTCTTCCCGTCACCCTTCCCAACGTTCCCTCATTCGACCAGATGGGCTATGGTACACGACCACGCAAACTCATGCCTGAAGTTGGCAAAGATTTCCCGCTCATGAATAACATGAACGTCATGTCAAACCCTTCACCTTCTGCAGGTCCCTCTTCTACAGGGTCTCAGGTTTCCGCTCTTGAGCGTGCGCCTGGCATCGTATCATTGCCCTCGCAACAGAACTCGTTGGGTCAATATCAGTCATCTCAGCAGCCAAGTAGCCAGCCCACCTCGGTGCAATCTGGACAGACATCAGATGCGGATAAAGACAAGGACGAGTCCATGTTCGAGTCGCAGTCACGCACATCTATTTATCGTCCTGACGATAAAGGAGAATGGAGGGAAAAGCTGGGGCTGTCGTACACAAGCCCCACTGGTGGACTGGCGGATAGCGCTTGGGACCGTCGTCCAAGGGAGGAAGATGAGGATGTCAAGGAGGATGATACCGAGGTTGAAGAGGACGAGTCGAACGTACTCGGTGAAAGCGAGGGCACTAAGGTCTGGAGAACCAAGAGAACACTAAGAAAGTAAGCACCCTCGACTGGCCTATTCTTGTTGACACAGTCCTCACGCACGCATAGCCACCTTGATGCGGCCCGGGCGATTGCTTTTCATCCCACAGAGCTCTGTCTTGCCACTGGCGGCGACGACTGCACTGTGAAAGTCTGGCGAACAGATGTTTCTGGCCTTGCCTCGTCCAAGTACGCAAAAGCTTCTTTGTTGGTCTCAGCATGGCATCACTACTCACATCGTTCCGATGCAGTTCTCGCCCAGTTACTGAGGTTGAACCACAGCTGACCCTTCGTGGCCATTCAGCGGCTATTACCCGGCTCATCATTGCACCCTCCAAGCAACTTATCTATTCTGCATCTCTCGATTCAACAGTTCGTGTTTGGGTGCTACCGTCTTCAACTCATACCACCTATGCCCCATTCGATGCCTCACGACTTCGCGGAGAGCTCATCGGACACACGGATGCTGTTTGGGATCTCGCGCTCGTGCGCGACGAGTGCACTCTCATCAGTGGTGGAGCAGAAGGTGCTGTCAAGGTGTGGGATGTTAGCGATTCGTCCGGCCGTGGTTCCTTGCGACTCTCTTGGACGTACAGCGGCGTGGACTATGACGGCGAGGAATCCGACGATCTGCCAGGCGTGACCGCGGTCGAGGCCATCAAGGTCGACTTGAAAAAGGTTGCGGTCGCGTACCAAAACGCGACAATCAAAATATTCGACATTGTGCACGGGAAAGAATTGGCTGTTCTGCACGGCGAATCAGGGTCTGGTAGGTCGTGTATCTCGCTGTTTTTCCCCGTCTTACCTTCCCTTCAGATGGTGGACTTTCACAAGCGAATAGCATCGTATCGCATCCAACAATGCCACTTCTTATTACCGCTCATGAGGACAAGTACATCAACATGTATGACATCAACACAGGTTAGTCCCCCATTACCAACGATTGGTGTATCCAGCACTGAACACTTCCCAGGCCAATGCACGTACTCGATGCCTGCCCACTTGGACGGTGTGACCTCCTTATCCATCGATGCCGCTGGCTTCTCCCTAGTATCTGGCGGTCATGACTGTTCAGTCCGTTTCTGGGACATACTTGGTACCAAAGCATGTATCCAGGAGATCACGAGTCATCGCAAGAAGGCGAACGAGGGCGTGCTCGACGTGCAATTCCACCCATCTCTACCGTTCATGGCCAGTGCGGGTGCGGATGGCATTGTTAAACTATACGCGTCGTCATAATTCGTATACCTCCACCATACTTATTCGGGTAGACCGCCCACTTAGCTTTACCATCTGCTCATTATTGTATGCCAGAGATTTCATCCAGGAAGCACGGCTGTCATCGGACCTGCTTGAGCGACCTCTGAGCACAAACTAACCAATGTCTGTGATTCAACCAAAAAAAAGGCCTCCGCAAGGAGGCATACTTGAAATCAGAAAAATGACAGCGCTATGGATACATTGCAGATCCGGTATGTGTATCGCTACATGCTATAGTACACGGGCTGCACGACGTGCTGGGGCCGAGACGAAAAAGTCCATCAGTGAAAAAGAAAAGCGTGGAAAAGCAAAAAGCTAAATGACTACGAGGGTGGACCCAATCAGCGCAATGTTCTCGAAAGACAGCCACAAGAAAGACATACTGATCCTCATGCCCTGCTCGGCAGTCAATACCTCTGCGCCGAGACCCCTGGCTCGTACCAAGGCCTCCACTTGGTCTCGGATGACATGGCATATCGGCCGACTATACTTCTGCTCCAAATCTTCCTTGCAATGCATGATGTACACACGCAAGCCACTGAGTGGTGGCGGCGGCGCCGGAGGCGGGTCAGCAGATCTATTCCTCCGGCGTTTCTTCCTCTTGGGAACCGTCGCCACCTCGTCAGCTGCGGTCGAGTTGTTGTTATTGTCGTTGTTGCTGCCGCTACTGCTGGCCTTGGCGGCGGCAGGACGCGCGGCCACGACTTGTTCCGCGAGGACGGCGAGCTCGTCGACGAGGTGCTCGGGGCTGAGGTGGCCGTAGAGCAGCTCGTCCGGCCTGCCGGACGGCCACGAACACTCTATGAAGAGGGCGGAGAGCGTGGCGGGTATCTTGGGTGCTGCGGCGCGCCAGACGGCGATGTTCTTCGGTTTGGTTTTGGAGGAAGAGCCGCCGACGAGGCTGTCGGGGGAGACGTCGCCGAAGAAGAGGAATTCTTGGCCCGTGGGGTCGTGCCGGATGAAGAAGGCCGAGGACTCGTAGTCGCCTAGCGTGTCGTTCTTGCCGTGCAACACGGGCATCGCCTTGACCGAAACGTCCGGAAAGATCGTTCTGTACCCCTCGTCGAACTTCAATCTGGTTGACATTTTTGTTTATTTTATTTTATTTCATTTTGTGATTGGTAATTTCGGTTCCGTTCGAGTTGGATATATGAGCGTGAGAGACGTGTTAAACGGAGGTTTAATAGCACGCACGGGTCATAGAGAAGCTTGTAGGCGGCATCGTCCGCATCCCACGACGCCAGGCTGGGCCATATTCGATCCGCAAAGATGGTTTCCAGGGTCTTGAGCGTGTGCTGTGGGGCGCACACGCGTTTCCTGGGACCCTGAAGCGATCCCGCGGATAGGACGAGGCCGTTGACATGGTCCAGGTGGGCGTGGCTGATAACGAAGCAACTGCGGGGGGAGGACAAGGGAACGAATAGAGTCTATCAGTCGCGAAGAGAAGAAGGCCCCACTAACTGAATGAGCGAATAGACTTGGTGCGCAGATAGATTGTCGAGGAGGGCGGGGTCTCGGGTGAGCAGCTGGTGCAGGGTTCCTATCCCCGAGCCTGCGGGGCGAAAACGAAGGGGGAAAGGGTCGGGTCAGAAAGCGGTTTCAGAAGGGGTTGTGCGGCGTGGCGTGTGCGAGTTTGCGCCTCACCTGCTTCGAGGGCAATTATACCATCTTTCCAGGATGCGTCACATGGCTTAAATAAGTACCTATCCGAGGATGCGTTGCGATTGGGAACGAACGATTAGAAACGGACGTGCGTCTTTCGCGAGAGGAGGAAAAAGACGAGACGAACGAGGATAGGTTGGTCTCATAAGGCCCTCCACCGCTGCCCACGACAACCAAGTCAAAGGTGGGCATGAGGAGATGGGGGAGGTGAAGAGTTGACGATAAATTTCGCTTCCAATTAATATTCGAGTCGGCTCTGCCCGAACAAGGACAGGGTCGGGTGAGAGCGCTCTCGAACGACATATTCTGACTTGTCACGGCACGTAGACAGAGCAGAGTGAATTATCATAGTGGGAAGCAAACAAGGGAGTGACTCGACAGACAGTGACTCGACAGACAACGAACGAGGTGAACGAAAGTCGAAAAGGTAATTAAAGGACTAGGACAACATATAGAAAAAAAACAAGCAAAGAGAACGAAATCCTTCCACAACAATTATCCCCTTTCAAGCCTTAGGCACTGCGCACGAGGCTGTTCAACGCCCTCTGGAAGTCGTACGAACTCGCCTCGAGTGCAGTCACAGCCTGCGTACGACTGAAACCCATACTACACAGCTGCTTCACAGGCTCAACGTCATCATCCACGGCAGGCGTCACCGTTCTTAGGTTCTCGTCAGTTATCGGGGCCAAATACTGTGTCGGAGGCAATGCGTCTTGTGTCTTTTTCTTCTTCCCAAATGGCAAACGGATCTAAAATCGGGACAAGTGTCATCTTTTCTATCCCAGGACACAGGACAAGGTCGCTTACGCTGAGTTTCGAGTGCCGCACCTGCTCCTTACCACTCTCCTTAGAGGACGATGAGGGAGGCCTTCCCTTGGGAGATGCCATACGTAGTGGGGGAGAGCTTGGAGGAGGAGGATGCGAAACCGGGAAGCCTACCGCCGCATCGCGGGGGGGTGCGGATCCCCGAACCGGGGAATCCGAGGCAAATGCGGACACTGGTGACTGTGTCACTTGAGGGATCGAAGATCCCCGGGACGACACAGTCCCCAATGCACTACCCTTTTGTGAGTGATCGAGACTGAAGGCGTCACCAAGCGAGGAGCTCGCAGTATCCGCAATGATTGGCGGTTCACTCGGCGCAGCTTCGGTTGTGGCAGCAGGTGGAGGTGTGGCCGTAGAGGTGGATCCGAAAGCTTGGTCAAACGAGAATGGCTTGGATTCGCCGAAAGCTTGGACAAACGAGAACGGCCTGGTTTCGGGGACTGGGGGAAGGACGGGGAGGCCGTCAACGGCGGGTGCAGGTCGAGCTGGGCCAGGTGTGCTTTGCTGCGGGCTGAACGCGTTTTCGAAGCCCGAGTCTCGCGCGGTGGTGGTCAGGGGTTTCACGGCCCCGCTGGTGCTCGGTGGCGGCGGGAACGCCGTTGAGTTAGAGGGAGACACTCCCTCGGCTGGAAGGGAAGCAGTTGTGTCTGCCTTGGCAAAGTCAAACTGGTCTTCAAATGTGGAGTCAAAAGAGAGGGTCCCTGTGGCGGTAGATGCTGTGCTGGGGAAATCGCCAAACGCCTTGTCAAAGTCGCTCACGGTCGCGGCCTTCGGGGTTTCGGTTTCTGAAGATGCTGTAAACGGCGAAGTTGAGACTGCGAAAGGGCTGGTATCTTTTGCTGGAATAGGCGGGAAAGGATTGGTACTCTGGACCTCAACGGCAGGGGCAACTCCTGTCACGGGTGGGAATGGTGTCTCAGCAGTAGTCTGTACCGTATGACCATTGGTGACTGGCGTTTCCTTCACAGCCTCGACTCTATTCGAGGTAGGAGGGGGACGACCGACCAGAGTAGCAAGCGGGGTTTCATCTTCGCTATCGTCGTCGCTTGAGTCGGATTCGTTCACATCAAGCTCCTTGAGTTGTGTATTGATGTCGGTATGAGCGTCCAATGCTCGGTCGGTTGACGGCGCTACTGAGGCGGCAGTAAGAAGCGGAATACTCTGTAAGGCAGCCTCCACTGTCGAGGTGTTGGCACTTGTATCTAGCGCGGAAGTCGGTGGTGTCATAAACAAGTCGTGGTCGCTGGAGGGTTCTGACACCTCTTCGTTCGCTGGAATCTTCGGTTCACTAACGGCCTTTGCGGAGAAGGGCTGCCCATTTATCTCAGACCCAGTCGTAGGCTCTTGCACATCAGGTCCAGGTCCTGCTCCTTCACCGAAAGCCTGATCAAAGGTAAATGGATTGTCTGTTGTGGTACCTTCATTTTGCGTCGGGACGACACCAGGAGGAGTGGGCACGGATGTATTGGCGAAGGGAAGGAATGGCGATTGCGAGCGCGAGCCGGAACCCGCAGCGAGCCGTTCGAATGGATTGTTGCTCTTTGTCGCAGCCGAACCACTATTGGAGCTAGGACTTCCTGGTGAGCCCGGCAGTGGTTGGGCTGCAGAGAAGGTGACACTGTCCGCTGACAGCGAGGGTGAAGGAGCGAAAGGGTGCCCGTTTGCCGTATTTTCCGCTGTGGACTCTCTGGTAAGTTCTGCCTCGACGATCTCTCGCTCCTTTGTAGCCTCTTCGACTTCCGCTACTGCCTCGTGGAGCTCCTGCGCGACCTTGGCTCTCTCCGCTTCTCTCGCAGCGAGCTGCTTCTTGGCGATCGCCAAAAGCCCCTTCTGTTGCTTCGCTTCCTTTTTTGCCCTCTCGACCTCAGCCTTGGTGACTTCGATCGTCGAACCCGTCTCAGTCATTTTACGCTGCAGTTCGCGTACTTCTTCCTTGTCACGAAGCAGGCCCTGCTCCACCTCAGCCTTTTCCACTCGGATGGCACTGAGATCGCTCTCGGCGCGAATGAGCTCCTCTTTGGTCTTCTGAATATCAGATGACTGGTTGCTGGAACGTTCGCGGAGTGTGGAAAGAAGACGGGATTCAGTTTCGTATCCTGCCTTCGCAGAACTTAGTTGAGTTTGGAGGGCGGCGAGCTGGGCAGCCTGGTCTCGGACGGCAGTCTCGAATTTGGTCCGCTCTGCAGTCGTGTTCTCTAGTGAGCGGGTCGTTGACTGGACCTGGTTCTGGAGATTTCCTATTTCGGCCGAACGATCATTGATCGTGGTAGAAGACGCGCCGATCCCTGCATCGTCGTCATCATCGAGAAGCCCTCTACTGGGTGCTACTACAATGAACCGTGAGCGCTATGCCCCTCGAAGTAAGAACGAGGCATACCAAATGCAGCCTGTTGGATCAGAGGTGGCGAGATCGCCGATGACTGAGTAGGAGGCCCAGTTCGCTGGGGCTGCAAGATCGATGACTGAGGATGAGAGGCCACAGGAGAATCGTCCCATATCAGGTCATTCAGCGATTCCGAGGGAGGTTGTTGGAACGAAGGGCTTGTGGGTGCGGCTACAGCTCGCATCGAAGGTGGCATCAAAGAAGGTGGTAGTATGGTCGGTATCTCATTTCCGTTAAGCCTCCCTTGTATCAAGTGGAAAGCTACCGCAAAACCGTCACGAGTGAGACGACCATCGTTGTTAAGGTCGGCCAGATCCCTATGCATAGTTGTAAGATAAGACAGCGGAAAAGAACGTGACAATGAGGCTAACCAAATTGCTGCGAGGTCACCCTCCGGTAGCTTTGACTGAAGCATGAAAGGCACGACAACATCGCTCTCAACATAGCCGCGCTTTTGCTTGTCCAAACCATCAAAATGCTTGTCGGAACCAGCCTTCTCAGCCGGGGTGACATCCCAGGCTAGTTGGGATTGGACAGTAGAGACAGCGGAAAAAGCCCCAAAGGCTGGCGCGTTCCGGGCTGGACCTGATGTAGAACCGGTTTGATGCTGTGATGATTGTCCCGTCATTTGATGCTGCAAAGGTTTCCCAGAAAACTGGGGCAGTAACTGCTTTCCTATCATCTGAGGTTGGACTACTCCAGACCCACTGTTTGGAGGGAAACTACTAGGAAGGATGGGACTGAAAGAGCCACTATTTCCGGTAGTATGCAGAGCGACAGCACCGCCCGGTACAGGTTGATCAGAGGCCATTTCATACAAGCCAGGAGGAAGGGTAGTCGGGATAAAGGGGAGTTGGCCGGACATGGAAGCCTGGATGAGATACATGGCCACGATAAAGTCGGCCACGTCCAACGATCCACGGTTCTGGGTATCCGACAAATTCCTGCGAAGGATACATGAACACTAGTGCTTTGCGGCAATGAAAACAGACCACACCATATTTGGGAGAGTTTTTCATTTGAGAGCTTGGACCTGACAAAAACCTCCCGTGCTTGCTCACCTTGGGAAATAGATTGAGACGGGGTTAAAAAGACGCGTCTCATCACGCACCTGAAAGAATACCGTTTACAGGGTTACAGCTGTTGAAGTACCGCGTGAATTTCGCCTTATCTTGGGCAGACAGTGGAGGAGGAAGACGAGAAGTGACCGGAGACTTCGGAGAGGGACTGACCGCCCTGCGGGGTTCCGAGGGTGAGGAATACCCGGTAAGGAGGGCAACAGGGCCGGCTTTGTCGAAGGTGAGCTGTAGGTTCCACAGTGAGATAATCGGTCACACTCACGTTTGTTGACAAGGTCTGCTGAGAGGGTTTCGCCTCTCTGGGCCCAACCAATAAGACGGACAACAACAGAGACACCCTTACGAGTGAGAAAACCCTGGTGGTCCGCGTCTGCGATCGCCCAGATTTGACCCAAGACATTGGCGCTGAGGTTGGCACTACCAAAGATGCGAACGGCAACATCGCCGGTGATGACGCCAAACTTCTGGGGGTCGTGCTTGCTGAAGATTTGGTTTACGAGAGCAAGCTCCCCTTGTGTCGGGGAGAAGGGTGTAGCCATGGCGGTGAGGGAGGGTCGAACGACGTCAGCGCAGCAGTGTTACAAGTTACAAGCACAAGCGTCAGCGACCGCTCCCGCCTTACTCCGGCCCTACCGAGCATCCACGTGATCCTGTCACGTGCCCTTAACAAACCGCGTTCTTTCTTTCTCATTTGGATCTGAACCAGACCAGAACGAGCCCTCTGTCTGCTACGAGCTTGAACCCCATAGCATGGAACAGATCACCACCTCTCTTACCGCGCGCACTGCTCAAAAATCTACAGTCTCAGGTTCTGGGAGTGACGCTGCTGGAAGTGTCACCAAGAGGTTTGTGTCCTTTCCTTGCTTTTGAAACGCAACGCGCTGATTCGCCTTGTCAGACTGAGCAATGAATTGATGACTTTGATGGTGAGCACCCGTTAACTTTGACCTCTAGTACCTCTCACCAATTTCCCAGATGTCTTCTTCTCCTGGAATCGTACGTTTCAGATTCCCTGATTGCCAATGCTCCGTCTGAACCTGCTTGCGCATCGGTCTACTAGTCAGCATTCCCAAAGTCCGATGCCAACCTATTTGAATGGATAGGCACAATGGAGGGACCCGTAGGAACGGTGAGTGTGTTGTTCTCTTGTAAACCTCTTCATAATTTATAACAAATTTCTAGTATTACGCCGGGATGTCATTCAGAATTTCCATACACTTTCCGCCAAATTATCCTTATGTACCACCTGTCATCAAGTTCGAATCCCCATGTTTTCACCCCAATGTCGATATTGCATCTGGTGCCATTTGCCTTGATATCCTTCAGGTTTATATCCCGATGTCATAACGTGACCTTCCAAATTGACCTTGTACCTCAGGACAAGTGGTCCGCTGTCTACAGCGTCCAAACCATCCTTTTGTCTTTGCAATCTCTTCTTGGAGGTGAATAACCGTTTACTTCATAAAGTGTTTGATCTCTGAACTTTAATTCAAGAGCCGAACAACGCATCTCCTCTAAACACGGACGCATCGAACCTTTGGGACTCTCCCGAATGTGAGTGGTAACTTTTCTGGTTGTGGACTGTGCTTGATAATATGAATTCAGTGTTCAAAGGCCAACTTCAGAAGCATTACCGACCGATTAGTGACGAGTCGAAGGCATAGAGTGGATAGAGGAAGGCTATATACCCCGCAGTGTTGTGTAATCGTACTTTTGACCTCGGGTCCTCGGTCTTTGCTTTGTCATCACGTTGCTCTCCAACTCGTTTTTACTCGTCCCAATCAATCAACACCACATCCTCTCTCCTTTTTCGCTTTCAATCTTGGGTTGATCCCTTGGTATCGGTTGAGCCGGTTTTTTAATTTTTCGGAATTTCTCAAGCAACCCTTTTTTTTCGGTTTGTCGCACCCTTGTTCAGCTTGGCGTGCATTGCTCAACAGGTCACCAGAACAATCCATGCCCCGTCGACCACCTCCGACGCCTCTCCATCTTGTTCAAGGCCCACTGCCGCCTCGTGGCATATCCAAGTTCACGATGCCATCGATACCGAGACCTATCTTTCACCCGCAAACGGTGGTTGGGGAGAGACCAGTGCCCCGCGAACGGGTTCAGTCTAACAGAGTCGGAGTTGCGGCTAGAGAGACGGGGTGGAGGGTTCCAAAGTCGCCATCACCGTGTACAGTTGGAAGGGCTCGTGTAGGATCTGTGACCACACCTTTTGGGGTGTTGGTAAAGCCTCCCAAGGCCGCGGGGACGGGGTGACAATGTTTGTAGTACGGACGGGTGTGTTGTAACGGTGGATTACGGCCTGGTGTCAATCGGGTTGTGCCGTGTATGGGCAACGAGTGAACAAGGGAAGGAATGGATTCAGAGACCGAACTTTACTTTGCACTCTCCTCGATTGATTGACAACTCGCACACGTCTCTACACGCCTCATTTGTACGCCTTTTTTCGCATCATCGTATTTTCTTTCTGTTTCTTGTTCTTTCTTCTATTTTTTTGTGATCCCGGATATTTTTCACCCTCACCAACCAACAATCGACAATCATCCATCCTTTTATCCCTGTCCCCCTCAATCGTAATGACCAGCTCTTCTCCTACTCCGGATATCGCCTCGCTGTCACTCTCTTCTCAACCACCCCATCAACGTCTGCACGATACTTACGACTTCGACGGCACCGGCACCGGCAACGTCAGAACTCAGTACCACTTCGCTACTTCCCCTCCTGTTCAACCCAGTCATTCGCCTTTCCACCCTCTGAGCATGAACCAGTCTCCTCTCAAGACCAAGACTTCTCGTGCTGGCCTCCCTTCTGTACGTTCTCTTTTTTTTTTTCTCAAATTGATCGGCTTTTTTTTTTCTAATATCATATATCCCCATATGCATCCTTCCTTTAGCAATGGCTCGATGGCGGTGCTACTACGACTTACCCTGACAATCGCTCTCTGTCATCTCCTAATAATTCTGATCTTTCTTCCGGTGGAGGCTCTCCGCCTCTCCCACACATCAACGCGCCCCCAAACCTTCCCCCTCCCAATCAGGGCGCGGAAGACGAGATTATACCCACGGCTATTGTCATCAAAAACATCCCCTTTAATGTCAAGCGCGAGACCCTCTTGGACATCATCGTATGTCCTCTGCCATTATTCGCCCCTCTTCCCTTTAATAACCTTGAACAGGCTTCCCTGTCCATTCCAACTCCGTATGCATTCAATTACCACCTAGATCAGTCTGGCTCTTTCAGGGGTCTCGCTTTTGCCAATTTTCGGCAGGCCTCCGATGCAGATGCCGTCGTTGCCGCCCTGAACGGATTTGATGTCCAGGGTCGCAAATTACGCGTTGAGTATAAAAAGGTATTGCAGGCCGGAGAGAAGGAACGAATCGAGCGGGAGAAAGCCATTCGGCGCATGCGTTCCATGCAGCTTGAGAAGGAACAGCAGCAAATCCAGGCGACGCCGCAACCGCATTTCGATGATTTTCCCGTTATTACATCTCCCTTCACTCCTCAACGTTCGTACTCAGGCACGAATTACCAATCTACGCAACAGTATTCCCCACCCTCGGTGCCACCTCTATCGACCACACAGCCATATGCCGTCGAAACGCCTCCGCCCACGCTACCCGTCACACCTAGTCCTTCTCTTAAGGGCAATTCTGCTTCAAATGAGCTGGACCTCAATGACCCATCTACGTTGGAGATCTACTCGCGTATTTTACTTTTCAAAGATGATCACATGCGAGACGAACTTGCGTTTTCCAGGACGCTCTCTCCGAAGCAACGACGAATCGTGCATCTGGTTGCCCAGAAGCTCGGCGTATATCACTATTCTATCGGCGAAGGTGATGAGCGGCATGCGGTGGTCACGCGCATCGACCCAGAAAAGGTTCGTTCGTAGTACTTCGTCTTCACCGGGTTGCGCTGACGCGTGCACCTGACCCACCAGAGACAACAAGGCAACCACCACCATGGCTTGCAGCGCATGCCTTCCGCATATCTCTCGCCAACCTCACCCACATCTGGCGGCATCCCTCCATCCTTGCGCGTGAAGAAATCTATGCCCGATATGGGTGCCCTCCGCAGCACACACGCTCCCCGACTAACTACGCGCTCGTCGAATGGTAACATCCGTGAAGGCTACGCAACGATTGCTTCTCCCTCTCGCCGCTTAGGGGGGGGCTTTGGCTCGCTCTTCGGAGGTTCCAGCCCGTTTGATAACCCGCTGCCACCAGTCCCGAACTTGCCTGCGAGCGTTCTCAGTTCTAGCATCGGCGATCGGCTCGATCGGCTCGAAAGTCCGACTAGCGGCGTCGTACGACAGCCGCGTGGCCCTGGTATCAGTGGTTTCGCCAGTCGTCGGGAACGTGTCGTGGCTAGTGAGAGCGCAGTAGTTCGTAGCCTGGATACCCGCTCTCACGAGCCTCTGGAGATGTGAGATGTAACGCAGGATGACGGTCAAAATTTAAGAGCTGCTACTTGTAGGCATGTCCGACAATGGCATACCATCGTCAGCCTTGCGAGGGCTTTTAATTGTCTGGCATTTCAGTTATCCTCGAATCGAAATTTCACGCTACTCTCTTGTTTAAACTTCCAGATCATTTTGTGTAACTCATTAAGCCTCCAGACTTGGCTCTTTCTTCTTACTGGCTGTCCCCCACTTTCCTGCTGCGCAAGAAGATGTGATCTCTTTAACTCTTCCCTCTCCTGACCGTGTTGATATATAAAATACTTGTCTTTTTACATGCATTGGTAGTTGTGATCTTACCCGGTCCCTGCATTTTTGGGTAATGTGTCGATAGAGATGTCCCTCCGCCGGATAAGCGCGCCGCATATATTCTGCCTTTCTTGGACCGTCATGCCCACCTCGTCCCTCGCCCGAGCCGCTTTCTTTGCCCTCGGTGCAGCCGTAGGTGGAGGCGCTGTAGCTGCATTGAATGCCTCCAAGAAAAAAGAGGCAAGCACCGCAGGCTCAACTGAGGTGACCAGCTTGAAAGTACCCCGCAACCTTCCTGTTGTAGAGGTCGGTGTCGCTGGTGATCCTCGCTTCTCTGCTGGAGCAGTGACTGCAGTCGGTCCTGTTCTTAAATACGGAAACCCTGGTACGCACGTCACGGCTCCGGATTTACACACACACTCTCTCTTACCATCGGGAATTCGTTGTTGCGCAGGCCCTATTCCCGACCAACTTGTGCGCCAAGCGTACGTGGCGGCGTATGATCGTCGCATGCGACATCCTGCTTGGGTCAGTATATGTGTTGAATAATCCCCTCCCCTTTCTCCTGCTGACGGAGGAAGACGTGTTCTCTTTTTATTGTTCCTAGACGGCAGAACATTTGACACTGACTTCTCTCGGGAAATCTCGCCTCGAGGACAAGACAGCGAGCAGTGAGACTGGAGATCGCGGAAATTCGACGTTCCAAGAGGACGAGTCTCTACCGGCGCCGTTCCGCGCAAAGTTGCAGGATTACTTCCGCAGCGGTTATGATCGTGGACACATGTATGTAGCGCGTCCACGTCACAGTGGGGCGTGCGTTGTGCCTCCCTTTCCGTTGTTTTCTGAGAAGCCTTTCTTTTTGGACATGTAGGGTGCCAGCCGCAGATGCGAAACGGTCGCAGGTGATGTCAAGGGCCCCTTGGGCTACTTTCTCTTTTCTGATCATGCGCGTTCTGACTTTGTGGCCCGTAGGAAGCCATGGATGAGACGTTCCTGCTCTCTAACATCGCCCCGCAAGTGGGTGTAGGTTTCAATCGCCACTGTTCGTCCGCGAGCTTTCGTTCTTCAGGTTTACCGGCGTGCATGCTAATTGATTCCCCCCCTGCCTTCGTAGATTGGGCCTACCTCGAAGATTGGTGTCGCCGGTTGACGGGTTCGTTCGCCGATGTTTATGTGTTCACCATTCCATTGTATCTCCCTCGCAAGGAGACGGATGGGAAATGGAGAGTCGTGAGTGGACTCATCCGACGTCTTCCAGGAGGGTAACCCTTGTTGCTGATCTGCCGCCTCCACACACATTTCAAAGTCATATGAAGTGATCGGCAACCCGCCGAATGTCGCCGTTCCGACGCATTTCGCCAAGGTCGTTCTTACTTCGCGGCCGTCATCACCTTCGACCCCTGACGTCCCAGAGATCTCCACTGGAGCATTTGTGCTCCCAAATGCTGCCATCTCGGATGAGACGTCATTACAGAGCTTCGTTGTTCCCAGTATGTCCGCACCACCGTTGTTATCGTGAACATGTGTCTGACTTGACACCCGTCAGTTGACGCCGTCGAGCGTGCCGCTGGTCTGACTTTGTTCTCAGATGCGATCAAAGGACAGTCGAAGCACATTTGCAAGTCGACCCAGTGTGAACTCATCGTACGGCGCTTTGACGACGCACAAAAGAGACCAGAAATGAGACGAGCAATTTCGTCCCCCCGGTGACATACATGCTACATTTTGGGCCAAAAGCTTGTGCAAACGACATTTGCTATGCTACGCATTAGGAGTTGCTTATTATTGATGATAGCGATCTAAAAGTCGGACAACATATCCTTAATACCATCCCAATACCGCTGATCTACACGATTTGAGATCTCCTTTTTGGTGAGCCAAGCAAAGTCGGCGACAGATTCCCCTGGTCGGACTTGACCAGCCATAATGTGTGCTTTGAAGAAAAATACACAAGTCTTCCAAAACTCGCATGAGTTGCTTATGACTGGTGAAGGTGAATTGAGACGTACTTTAGAGGTTGCAGCTGGGTCGGTAGGTGGTGTTGGAGGATGGACTTCATAGAGACCAATTGGTTTACGACTGACAATCCATGTGTCCATGGTCTCGCCGCATAGCTCCTTCAAATCACGCGCCGCGGACTAAAGAAGATATGGTTGGAGATGGCCAGAGAAATGTTAGGGACTCCTTACCTCGTGCAGCAGCTCATTGTCCGCAACAGCAATCTCAGGAAACTTCCACACAGCAGCCTCATCCGCCTTTTGCTTAATGAGGAGGTAGAGATTCCGCTGGCCCTTCCTGTCCAGACTCTTCACGTCGCCGTTCACATCGCTCGCGTGCACGCGAGGCGCATGCGTCTCGTCTTCGTCGCGTCCGAACTTCTTCAGGTCCTGAGCGGTCACGCCCGCACCGGGTGCGAGCGGGTGGTCCGCGCCAAAACTGGGGCCGAACGCCCTGCGGTCGCGTTTGCGCTCCTCGAGGTTGAACTTGGACTCGAGGAGGGAGCCCGGCTTGAAGTAGAACTCGTGGGGGAAGGGGTTGTGCAGCGCGCGCTGGACGCGGGCCTGGTAGGCGTAGTAGGCGCGTTCGAAGGACGTCGGCGTGCGGGTGAGGATGGGAGAACGGTTGAGGATGACGGCGGTGCGTAGGCTCGGACGTGGGCCGTTTTTTAGAGGAGGAGGAGGGGTTGGGGTTGTCGCTGCTACGTCTGTTGCTGTTGCGAGGCCACGACGAAAGATGGGTGTGCCCGTTCTGAGCAAGGATGCCATGGCAGGCAGAAAGGACGGAACGGGGATGGGACGGGTCACCCGAAATGGATAACACGCTCCAGGCGGCGGCTAGCGGCTACGATTGGGTCCAGAGCCGGCATTCACATCCACCATGACACTGAATCTCGTCTCGAATTCATATCTAGAAGAGAACACGGCGAAGATACGTGTTAAGCAAGTGCCGTGGGAGGTGCGTCTTGTTGTCTTCACCGTCTCTCACCTCATCCGAATAGAGCGAGCGAACCTCGATTAGGGATATCAGCGCGCAGGACTTATCACCCTCGAGGAGCTCGCGCTCATCAAGAAAGTAGACAGGCAACCTAAAGCAAAGTCAGAGTCCCTCCTACTATCTGATGGCCAGACATACGCGTCACTTTATCTCGGACTGCTTAAGAAACTCCAACGGGTGGACACTCTGCAGTCCATTCTCGTCCTCATCGCGGATGCGCTCACTGGTACGTCCCGTCGCACATGGGGTTTTGCGTAGTCTCTCAAAATCTATTTTGCAGACCACGAAGAGCGTATCACCCTGTTTACGGGGGCATCTGCGTCTGAGCCCGATCTACCGTTTGGCCCACTCCTGCGGTATGTGCACACACGAATGGGTTTCGTTTGAGTGCCTTCACCTGTGACATGTCCCACCCAGGATACTCGACATGCAGGACGAATTCGTACAGCTAAAGACGTCCCAGATTTTGACCGTTCTCCTAAGGTTGGTCTGGTCACTTCCCCATGCTCGGTGCAGAGCTTGATGCCGTCCTCATACTTCAGCGCAGAGAAAGCACCCCTCCAACAGTGGCAACTACAACCCCTCTTAAATCATCTATCTGGATGCGTACAAGGAACGTCTCAAAATAAGCGAGACGTGGCGGTACAATGCCTCGAAGCCATTCTGCCCCGACACGAAGTTCGGCAAGCCGTCTGGGCGATCCCTGGTATCCTGAGCGGGTACGAAACCCCATGATCTGTCGCGATGGAAGAGTCTTTAAACTTTTGCTTCAGATTGGTGGATATTCTCGAGGCGAACAATAGCCCTCAAATGAATTATCAAGTCGGGTTCTGCTTCTGGTTATTGACGTTTGAGACGGAGATCGCGGAGCAGATCAACAAGTAATTTGCGCCCACAACAGCTCTTCTTCTGGTCATCGCGTTACTCATCATTCGTGCAGGAAATACGACGTCATTCCCCTCTTCATCAGCGTAGCCCAAGCTGCTGCTAAGGAAAAGGTCGTGCGCGTTAATATAGCGACGCTTCGCGTGAGCAAATTCCGAATTACTCTGCGATGTCTTTCCATCACTTCGTACTCATCTCCTCGAGGATGGTTTAGAACCTCGTCACGAAGGCGCCATCCGCCAATCTGCCAGCGATGTTGGTCGCTCAACTCCTTCCGTTCGTGAAGAACCTCGCGACACGTAAATGGTCGGACGAGGATATCTTAGAGGACGTGCAGTTTCTCAGAGACGAACTCGAAGCAAGGTTCGAGAGCCTGACGTACGTCCCGTCTCTCCCCATGATACGCACGTCAGCGACTAACCCAGTCTGAAATGAAACAGGACGTGGGATGAATATACCTCCGAGC
>Ga0307512_10000251_pt1 | contig 76303 bp, 62 predicted proteins | sample 14_EM_MG_FD_200267 | JGI IMG/M metagenome (GOLD analysis project Ga0307512, IMG submission 200267) | Populus trichocarpa ectomycorrhiza microbial communities from riparian zone in the Pacific Northwest, United States - 14_EM | ecosystem: Host-associated > Plants > Roots > Unclassified | place... | reverse complement strand
TCCCCCCCTGATCTGTTCGGAGTCTCACAGCAATCGATAGCCTCTAGCACAACCAACCACACAGCTCAATCAACCACCCCCAACTGCCACTTTTCTTCGGTACTCAACTTTATTGAATGGTGAACTCTACTGCTTCTTCCTCCTCCCCAACTACCCCGGCCATCAATCAGCACTCTGGCCTCACGTCTCAAGCAAACGAGGAAGGCTGTAACGATGACCCGCCTCCTATACCGCAGCCTCCTGCCGGCGGTACCGGACATGCATCCGATATTCACCGTTTGCCGGCAGGAGGCTTTCATCTCCCCAACAATCAACCCGACAACTTGACTACACGGCCCCAAGTTACGGGAGAACACATCTCTACCGGAGAGTTCGCCACGAACTCCGGCGTCCACGGCATCAGAATTCGCGACTACGGTGCCTCGTCGTCGAGCTCCAGCGTGGAGCTGCACGTTACTAGTAGTAACGAGATTAGCTCTGAGACTGCGGTAACGTCCGATGCAGCTTCTACCAATTCCTCGACGACTGCAGTCGATCCTCCCTATGGTGACTCTGTAATCGATATTGCCCCCGATCGCTACGACAGAAAGAATCCACACACAGTGGAAGCTTCCGCGGTCGCCACGGTACTTAGGGTCAACTTGGCCTACGGATTGACAACGGCGGATGCGAACGAGAAGTTTCATCAAGACGGCCCGAATAAGCTGACCGGCAATGGAGGGATTACTTGGTACGGAGTTCTTTTGAGACAGATTTCCAACAGCTTGACCTTGGTATGTGATCCTGTTACTTTGTTTGCTACATTCCAGTCGTTTTGATTTTTTGCGGGGACCCACTGCCAATCTCTTCCGGTTTTCCGCAATGCGGGAAAAGGTGGTCCGTTGAGGTTGGTTGGTGGTACGAAACTTAAACCTCACTTCGGAGAGTTTATACCCCCGTAACCCGCCTGCACCCTTCGTTTCACCTGCGGATTGCTGCATGCGTGATCATTTAATGTTCCCTGTTTTGTACGACTGTCTTGTATTTACTTACCCCCCCCGGAGAAGAGACTAATCCGAAATCCCTCACTTGCCCCGGTGTCCCCTGTTCCCTCACATTCGAGCAGCTACTAGTGTTGTCGTGCGGGTGCACAGGTGACTACAGTGAGTGTCGGCGGGAGATGTGGAAAACAATAACCACTTTGTATGGAGTCGGTGGCTAGACTCGTTCTACCACTTGCTGCTTCCCTTCTGTGCTGATGGTTAGGTCCTGATTGCTTGGGGAGAATCATGTTGTCGTTTACATTTTGTCTGCGTTATTGCATCTAGAGTACAGAGAGAGAGGACCGAAAATCCAAACTCGAAGTATCATTATTATTTCATGTTCGCGTGACAGAGAGTGTGCTCTCGTCATCATAAACTTCAAACTCGGAGCTCTACCGGACGATGCAACGAATCGCTTGCAAACGAATGATATTAACGTTTATCACAGGTTCTGGTCATTGCCATGGTGGCTTCCTACGGTATGCTGGATTATATCGAAGGTTCCGTCATCGCGGCTGTCATTGTCCTCAATATTGTGATTGGATTCGTCCAGGATTATCGTGCAGAAAAGACTATGCAGTCTCTTCACTCTTTGTCGGCACCTATCGCCACAGTCATCAGAAATCACGGCAAGGTCGAAAAGATCAAGGCCGAAGAGCTTGTTTGTGGTGATATTGTCAAAATCCACGTCGGTGATGTCGTTCCTGCGGACCTTAGGCTTTTTGAGGCTATGAACTTGGAAACGAATGAAGCTCTGCTCACTGGAGAGAGCTTGCCCATCATGAAAACCTCGGAATTTATCGTCAAAGATGCAGATTGCCCTATTGGAGACCGAAACAATATGGCCTGGGCTTCGAGCACCGTCACCAAAGGCCGTGGTCTGGGTCTTGTTGTTGCCACGGGAATGAACACTGAGGTCGGAAGAATTGCGGAGCTACTTAGAGGAAAAAAGCAGAGGGAAGGCGGACCTTTTAGGAAGTTTGTAACCAAGATTAAGGACTCGGGGAAGAATGTTCTGGGTCTCGTTGGTACCCCGTTGCAAGTCAAGCTCAGCAAATTTGCGCTGTTCTTATTTGGCCTTGCTATATTACTTGCGGTCATCGTATTTTCCACTTCGAAGGTTTGTTTTCTGTTATTTCGTCGGCGGACTATGCTAATGCGTGAACAGTGGAGAATCAATGATGAAAATTTGATTTACGGAATCTGTGTTGCTGTGGCTGTCATCCCTGAGTCCCTTATTGCGGTTCTTACCATCACAATGGCTGTCGGCACGAAAACCATGGCAAAAGGACACGTTATTGTCCGTAAGATGCAAGCACTCGAAGCCGTTGGGGGTGTCACCAACATCTGCTCCGATAAGACTGGTACCTTGACCCAAGGAAAGATGATTGCCCGCAAGGCTTTCATCCCCGGGTTCGGTGAGCTCAAGGTCGAAGGTGTCGAAGGACCTTTTGACCCAACCAGTGGCAAGGTTTTTCTCGACGACACTGTCATCGATGGAGCATTGGTTAGTAAGAATAAGGCATTGGAGCGTTTCCTAGAAGGTATCGCTATCTGTAACTTGTCGACTGTGGTTCGAAACGAAGAAACCGGTATCTCCTCCGAAAAACCCATTGGACAGTGGACTGCACAGGGTGAACCTACCGAAATCTCTCTCCAGGTTCTTGCCATGAGGTTTGGGAAGGGTAGGGGAGATCTTATGGCTACTGGTGACTGGGAGCTACTCGCAGAACATCCTTTCGATTCGACCATCAAGAAAATGAGTATTGTCCACCATCACAAGGGCCGGGATACCATCGAAGCTTTTATGAAGGGTGCTGGCGAAGTTATTGTCCCCACACTCAACATCTCGGAAGTTAGGAAAGGAGAGATTATGGACATGATCGAGCGATTGGCTGGCGAGGGACTCCGTGTTCTCTGTGTTGCCCATAAACGAATTGACCGTTCCGACGCTGCCAACCGTCAAGTTGTCGAGGAAGGAATGGACTTTTTGGGGTTGGTTGGTCTTTATGATCCACCCAGATTGGAGACTAGGGATGCTGTTCGCCGTTGCAAGATTGCAGGTGTCGAGGTGCACATGTTGACAGGAGATCACATCCGAACTGCCACGGCCATCGCACACGAAGTCGGTATTCTTGCACCTGCTATGCCCTCCGCACTCGCCAGTACCATGGTCATGACTGCAGGCGCTTTCGACGCTTTGACAGAATCCGACATCGACGCTCTCCCGGAACTTCCAAAGGTTATTGCTCGATGCTCTCCCGCAACCAAGGTTCGCATGGTCGAAGCACTTCATCGCCGCGGCGCTTTCTGCGTCATGACCGGTGATGGAGTCAACGACTCTCCCGCGCTCAAACGTGCCGACGTTGGTATTGCCATGGGACTGAGCGGCTCGGACGTGGCCAAAGACGCCGCAGACCTTGTCCTCACCGACGACAATTTTGCCTCCATCGTACGCGCCGTCGAGGAAGGACGAAGACTATTTGACAACATCCAGAAGTTTATTATGCACCTTTTGATATCGAACATCTCTCAAGTCGTCCTCCTCCTCATCGGTCTCGCATTCGAAGACTCAGACGGAGTCTCCGTGTTCCCACTTTCCCCTCTCGAGATCTTGTGGGTCAACATGATTACCTCTTCTTTTCTCGCGCTCGGCCTAGGACTCGAAGAGGCCAGTCCAGATGTCATGACCCGTCCTCCACACGACTTAAAAACCGGCGTCTTCACATGGGAAGTCATCATCGACAAAACTCTCTATGGTGTAACAATGGGTGCTCTCTGTCTAGCCTCATTTGTAATCGTCATCTTCGGCGCCAACGACGGTAACCTGGGAGTCAACTGCAACCATGGTTACTCAGAGAGCTGCGAACCCGTGTTCAAAGCCCGTGCAACAGTTTTTGCAGTGCTCAGCTTCCTGCTCCTACTCACGGCGTGGGAGGTCAAGCATTTCACCCGCTCCCTGTTCAATCTTAACCCCGAACGACATACCGGTGTGTTTGCGGTGTTCCATGCAGTGTGGTATAATAGGTTCCTCTTCTGGGCTGTTGTTGCCGGGTTCCTGATTACCTGGCCGGTCATATATGTGCCGGTGTTTAACACGGTGGTGTTTAAGCATATGGGTATCACATGGGAGTGGGGTGTTGTTGTGGCGTGCTGTGGCGTGTATCTTGCGGTTGTGGAGGGGTGGAAGGGGATTAAGAGGTGGAGGAAGTGGGGTAGTGCCGGAAGGAGGATTAATAGGGATGTCGAGTTTGGGGATGTGTTGGTGGTGGGGGAGAAGAATGATTAGGTGATTATTTGATGGGATTGATGAAGGGTGAATGTTTGAACGTCTTTTTGTGTTCTTGTGTTTTCGTGTTTTGTGTTTTTTAGTATTCTACTGTCGTTACTGTGTGGACTCATGGTTTAAGGGATAGGTTAGGAGGATGTGGAATTAAATTCGTTGCTTGATGTGTGAATGGAGTGATGTCGAGTGAGCAAAGGAACGAGACTAGTTACGTGGACGAGGCCACTACTTATATCTTCTTGTGCTAGCAAGTGAACGAGGCAGCGCTTCAAAGTCCGTTCTTAGGAGGCTCCGGCGCTTCGCTAAACCGCTTAAACTCCAGATACTCTTACGAGTGACGGACACGTAACATAGGAGAATCAGCGCATGTTGATTGATTGTTGCACTAAGGGGGTCGGAAATGTGCTTTTCGTGCCCGTTTCCCAATACAAATGAGAAATGAAAAGGCACCGGTTGTATGGTAAAAAGGGCACCAGGAGGTGCTGGAACTCGTTTTCGTGCCCTTTTGAAAGTCCTAATGCCTTTTATTGCGTGTCCTTTCGGCTTGCGGCTTTGAAAATGCTGGACAGGTGCTTAAATCCATAGCGTTCTACTGTTGTGCTTTTGAAATAGTTGCGTTTTTACGACTTAGAATACCACTGGAAATGCCTTTACTTGTGCCTCTGTGTGAGTACTGACAGATAACCACAAATGATAGGTTGTGATTGTTCTCGATTGGCTGCGAACCGTATACGTACTTCCTTTTACAACACCCATCGCCACCTCCTCTGCCCACACCTAACCGTTACCACTACACTATTACTACCGCCCCGCTGCCGCCACCATTTCCACGCCACCCTAGACTGCACCAATGTTGGAGACTTCAACGACAGTGCGTGGTGCAGAGGGCAAAAGCTACAAGGAGGGAACTAGTAGTGGCAAGAGTGTTAAGATGATGGGTGACAGAGTCGGTGCTTCCACTAATAGTTAGTCCATTTGGTTAGTGTGGAGTGGCGAGGATCCTTGCTGGTTTTGTTACACTGGGAGGGGAAAGGCATCAAAAGGCGCAGAGGATAAGTGCGGAGAAAACTCAGAAAATGCGTAGGGGAGAAAAGGCATGGGGAAAAAAGGTACGGAGAAAAGGCACGGAGAAAAGGCAGATGGAGGAATGTCACCAGGCGACAAGTCACGGAGAGGAAAGCCACGGAGAAAAAAGGCTAACCCAGTTCTTGCACTTATGTGCATTTATTTTCCGTGCCTTCAAAGAAGTACATTTCCGACTCCCTTAGATTTAGACGCGGTGGATGTTATATGGTGGAGGGTATTGGATGCGTGCTGGCTTGAATTGAGGTGGTGTTGAACGTAGCCGGTGGAAGACATGGATGATATTTACGATAGAGTTGTGATTATTGATGGAGAGAGGAGTCATTGTGAGTTGATTGAGTTGTGTTATACATGCGAGAGTTGTATGAGTGGTTGCATTGCAACGGGATTACTTTGTCAATTTATTATGATGTGTTCGTTGTCTGTGCTACCTGCAGTTTGTTTCGGTGCAATTCGTCGCTGAGTGTGGTGCTAGAGGAATATTTTATCATGAGCTAAGACCCTTGGCGCGCAGCCATGATTAAGTAGCGAGCCCCTCCGCGTCAATGAAAGCATATCCTGCTTCACGTCACTTGAACAGTAAATAACAATATCATCAACAGACAGAGATACAGCAAACTAAATGTTGTCTGCCAATCGTTCGGCCGGACGTGACGTTCACATTTACGATGCGAATGATTCCGCCAGGTGCTCGGAGGCCTCAGCCTCACAAACGGTGTGACAAATGCCAATTTCTACTTGATGGTAGAGATCATCTTTATCTTCGGTATCAACTACTTTCTGCGAGATGAAGGCGGCATAACAATTCAGAGGGACGACTATCCGCTGCAGCCCGGCAATTTCTACATTGTCACGAATGGTAGTTTCCTTCAGCGGGTTACATCATTAAGTTACTAATTCTAATAGGTTCTATCACTGTCAATGAGGAGCCTTGGCTAGTGCGTACAATTTGGTGGCTGGTGGAACTCGTGTCGCACCGTTCCGTGATGCTGTCCGTGACCGAGATCGTCGATGTGTTATCACAGGACGCAGGGTAATCAGTATTCGAGGTGCCTGGGTTGGGATCCAGACTGCCCACATCTTTCCTTTGGCATACAAAGATCACTGGATTCGCCATAACTACGGTCGCTGGATCACGATTCAACCGGAAACTGGAGGATTCATCAATTCCGTCCAGAATGAAGTGACAACCGACATACCACATTCAAAAAAAGTTCGCTTGTAAACTGCGACAAATGGTATCAACTACTAACTAATTAGTACTAATTTGAGTATATAACTTTAGGTATGAGTAATAGTGGAGGCACAATTTGGTGGAAGGATCTCTTGGAGTGGGGTTGGTACTTAGTAGGAGCCCTGTGTTTGTAGTGCTGAACATTCGACAATGGAAGAGAAATTATGGCAGGTGCCACTTTTGCACTGAAGTGCAATTACTAGGTTTTCAATCTGCACTATCACCTGAAAGTGGGTTAGGGACAGAGGGTAGAAATAATGGGGGAGGGATGGGTATTTAATTAGTGGGGAGGTATAAAAATTAATGGGTAAACGGTTACTTTGTAATGACTGCAAATGGCTTGTAAAGATCAGTCATTATAAGCGGAGTTGGTGACACATCAAATTCTAATGACAACACATCAAAATTTCAATGACTATACATCAAAATTAAAAATAACTATAAAATCCAGCCAAGTTCCAAGCAAACTAAATTCAGAAACAATTACTCTGAGTCCAGTTGCAGTTTTACAAGCGAACTTTTTTTGTTGTGGTATGTCGTTGCCGCATTTTAGTTTTTGAACTTTTGTACTTCGAGGCTGCCGCCCCGTTGCACTAAGAACGCAGACCTCATGCCCATCACTAGGTATGTTGGGGAACCAAGACTTTAGCTTTGAAAAAATTAGTGTTCAATGGAGGCATTTGCTCGAATACATTAGCATGGATCGCTGTTGATGAGGTGGGCAAATGATAGAAACGTTTTGCTCGAGGTCGCCATTGTGGGTGCCGGTCATAGTGCTTTTGCGGACAGAGGTGACTAGCTGGTGTTTCGGAGCTGGTGTTTCGGAGCTGCATGGGTGCCAACCCAGCATGTGAAGCGGTTGCACTGTTGACTGGAAAGAACGGATAGTAATATACCAAGATGGGTGGCCATAACTCCAATCTTTGCCGTTGTCAAAAACATGGAGAAGATTCTCCAAGAAAAGATATTTTTAGCGCTTGAAATGATATGCGTATGTCCATTCAAGTTACTTTTGGACTGACGACTTTGCTACTTCAGTTTCTTTTTGCTCGGCTTATTTGTATAAGAGTAAATATAATTCATGCGAAGGACTGGTCGTTGTGGTGTAAAGGCTGAGTATTGCGTAATATAGAGGAGTGGTCACCTGTGCTATTTTGTAAATAAACCTCGCTAAACTCTGCTAAACTGGAGACTAAGTACTCTCGCAGTACTTGAAGAAATAAACGGATGGGATTTTCCCTCTTGTCTCATACCCCCTCTGAAATCTCGAGAGTTTCGGCCCGTCCGTATAGACAGTATCGATCATTTTCTAGCGTCCAATGCGTGCATCAGCTCTCGCTACAGAACACATAAGTTGGGGGAAGATCCCCGCCGCGTTGGAGATCGGCGTTTTGAGTGTGCTATAGAATTCCATGTTAGGTTACGGTATTCTAGTTAGTCATGTGATTAGTCCTTTGTGGGGGTGTTAAGTTTATTTCAACATCACATCTCGTTTTCGTCCACTTCATTATAGGCATCACCACCCTTCAACAACACCAATTCCTTCGTGTGTTGTTCTCCTATATTCCCCCTCTAATTCGCTCGCTCGCGATGATTGTGTTCCTGAGAACTTCTTTGCATCATTGCGAAGGCAATAATCGAGCTACTTTGTCGCCTAGGACTCGCTGTACTCCTACTACTGATGATCGCTGTTGAGTAAAATTGAGGGATTAAAACATACTGCCAAAACCGAACTGTCCAAATACACGCAGCGGGTACGGTGCTAAAACGTTCACCTGCAAAACTGGCACCAATCGACGTCGAATTCAAGTCAAAATCGATTGAGGCAGAGCGTCAACACGCCGAACACGGGATTTCCAACCTCATGTTTTCACAATGGTAGTTAGTATATCCAGAGAGATGCAAATGCTATCCGAGAATGTAGCCCGCACCTCCGATCATGAAATATCTCGCGCACTGGTACTAGTGCTGCGAAATATTGCGTTAACGAAGCCTCGAGAAAGGCTATGCTAAGATTCTCCTTTTGTTTGCGTATTTTTCTCTGAAGTATTGTGTCTATGATACTTTTGGATACGTCATATACATATTCCTTGTACCTAATGCAAAGGACCGGGATCTCTACTAATCTACAAAGCAGCTGCAGCAAAATAAGTACCCACGTACAGTGATGTACTCTATGCCTTCGAATCACATTGTCCATTCCGAGCCGAGCCTCTCCACTCATAACTTCCCCACCTTCCCCACCCACACGAAGAATCCTTACACTACACCTACATTAGTATTGTCCTCAGCGCCACCTCCGCGCCCATAACGCCTTAAAGCGATTGCTTCGAGTTTGTTACCTTCTGAAACCCCCCACATCCTATCGGTCCAATGAGTACACCAAGATTTGGTGAAGTTTGGCGGGGAACCACGATAGGAACCACCAATGGCACCAAAAGCGATGAGAGCGGATACCGAACCCTCCCCAACTCCGCAACCGAACCCGCACCAATACAAATCATCCCCGACGGAGACCTTATCCTCCACGTCTCCTTAGACACCGAAATCATCCGGTACCTCGTATGTTCGCGGGTTCTGTGCTCTACATCGGCGGTTTTCCGGAAGATGCTTGGAAAGGACTCAGACTTTGCAGAGGCGGTTGCGTTACGGCAGTCTAGAGATTCTGGGGAACCTGTAGTCGTACGCTTGGAAGACGACGACCCGGAGACAATGGGAGTGGTGTTGCGAGTACTGCATGTCCGTAACTACCTCGTTCCACGAAGGATAACATTGCAGAGTATGGTTCACGTCGCCGTGATTTGTGACAAGTATGGATTCCATGAGGGCTTGCAGGTGATGGCAGGTGTATGGACGGACTCTTTGAAAGCGGATAGGGTCTCTATTGCTGCCTACCCCGAGGACTGGCTCTTGATTACTTGGATGTTTGGTCCTGAAGATATCTTCACCCAGGTCTCGCGAAGCCTGATCTTGCGGGGATTAGAATCGAGCGATGGCCTAGTATTTGGCGACGATCGCTTGTCTTTATCTGAGAGCGTACCATCTGCAGTATCTGGTATTTATGAAAGCGGTCAAAAGAAAAAAGTCACAGCTAATTGCGGTAGATGAAATTTATCTCCGGCGTCAGCAAAGCGTGGAGTTGATACGAGCGTACATCAAGGATCTTGAGAAGCGTTATTTTTGCGAGGACTATGATAAAAATACTGTCTGCAAACTCAACTATAGACCTAGCGCTGAGTGTGATGCTCTACATGCAGGCCATCTATACCGCACCTTCCATTTCGGTGGAGCTCGCACAGTGTTTTCCGAGAGCACTCCGTTAAACCAGATTATGGCTACAGTAAAAGACATACCGGTTTTACACTTTTTCTGCTGTGCGAACCGCGGTTACTGCGATAATCACCACGAGAGATGTAGCTGGGTTCCTAGGCTGCGACAGGAGGTAGATGATACTCTCAGAGATGTCAAGGGTGTCGTCTTTTCAAATTTTCCCTCCCGTACGTGGGGGTCTCCAGGGCCTTAACCCGCAGTGCACATCTCACTCCAGATACATCGTGGTATGGTTTTTTCGTTGTGGGAAGGATTAAAGGTTCATAGTGAGTGGCTTGCTTAATGGCATAATTGGTTCAGGTAGTCTTATTCAAAGTGCTTACCCCCAAGCTGCTGTGATGATTGTATAGGTCCAGGTGGATTGCAGAGATTGATTTAAAATATAAACTCAATTGCATTGAGCGCGGTTTATCTTAGTTTTCTTTGCATCACGGAGTTGGAGGACTCGGGCTATGTATCATTCTCTGCTCACAAGAATGTGTACTTGGGGATTTTCTTCATAATCGCATCGAATAGCCACAAATACCACACTTGCAATGGAGGATTCAATAAATCATGTCGCAGGATAATCCCACTGAGTAATCCGAATGCGCACACAAATCTTAGTCCTGGTTCATCCGAACATACCAAGCGATCAAACATTCTGAGAGGAACTGACGTACAGGCCCTCATGTTGAAAGATGGTACGGACAAAGGGTTCGGGACTTCTTTGAAGGGAATTAAGCCCTAATGGTGTTGTGTGTAACTAAATATCGCGTGATCGCCGCACATTTTAGCACAAATATCACTCGACGATCACGTGCAAACCATCTGTTGCATGTGTACTTGGATTGTGAGTCTCAGCATCGTCTGATGTCTTGTATGAGAATGAAGACTTGTATGAAGATGGTGGCTGTATGAGGATATGCATCAGGACCAGGGTGATGCGTCTCATGTCAGATGGAGCATACGTGTACGCATATGGGAGATTATACATATACGGGCCTTTGGCCCTCGAGATAGAGAAGTCAATTAACAAGTCAAAGAAGCATCCAAAGTAACACCATCAGACAGGATTCTTTTCATCAACTATAGATATATTCAAAGGCGAACGAGTTCAAGTACATTACCTCTAAATCTTGGTAGGCTATTCTGAGACTACCAAAATATAGCAGAGAAAGCGCTCCGAGGGTGGTTAGTGCAAGTGGTATCAATGCCCGAGACTTGATAGGTGTTATCGCATAAAAGACTAGTGGGGTAACGTTGACGTATGAGGAAAAACTAGTAGACTCAATGAATTTGTGTATTTGGAGTTACATTAAATGTTACATCGAGACACGGGAGGTACTTCATATACGCTTGAGATATTCCCTTGGTCTCTAGATAGTTATTTCTGAAAGTTATGATCACTTCGTACTAGTCGCTTTGACCGTTCCCTTATTAATAAAATCCGCCACTATAGTTTTTTATTACAGTCTTGCCGGAAAATATCATGGTCATTCCTCCAGGCATTCTCCCCCCGTATCTTCTGAAACTAAGTAGCAGACGAACACTTCTAGTTCCGCTCTGAATGATAATTCATGTATAACTGCCCACGTATTCTAAAAACTACAGCCAAGCGCATTTGCTAGCATTAATGTAGCTAGTGTGAGAAGCAAAAGACTAGCAGCTACGGTTATAGAGTTACGAAAATGATGAGGCTCTTCCGTAGCCTCAGAGCCTTAGAGGTGTTGTACGCCAGAAACGGTGATTAGCCGTTAATGGTTTCAAGCATCAATGTCTGCTTCGGGCGACCTGGGTTAGGAGCGTTTTGGAACAATGGCTCATCTTATTTAGGATCCTACTTAAACTTGTGCTCAAAACGGCAACCAACCCAACACCGCTCCTCCGGGTTTAGTGAGGGGCAAACACTAGAAACGGCAGCTAGATATATCTACGTAAGTACCTACTGACATAATCGTAATTTTTAGAGTCATGCGTCAGTTCCAGATTAAATGCCGGAGTTGCAAGTAGTGTCATAAAACAAAAAGTAAGCAATCCTACGCTCTCCAATTTAATTTAAGAATGATTAAGAGTCAATGATGATGCTAGCGATGTGAGCACCGCAGACGTGAGTGCGTTCATGGGGGTATGACATAAAGGCTCCTAACACGATATCTAGTGGTCGCAGTAGATAATGATGTTAGCGAGCACAATACTTGTCAACCTGATACCCATTGCCATCTGCCCGATGCCCATAGTCGCTGAAGTCTCCCTATACATATAGGTTTGAGAGTAATATCATACGTATAATTCTTCTGGCGAGGATGTGGAAAAGAAAGTCCTGACCACCATTTCGCGCTTGAACCATCATCACCGCAATGCCACTAACTGCATATCATATATTCAAGCCACTAATCTTTATAGCGCTCCATCTTCTCGATACTGAAATCAGACTATCGAAAAATCTTAGACTAAAACTGATGGCCTAGTACAGTACTAATCAAGGCTACCACCGTTGGAGACTTTGTTGCTGTCACCCACCTACGGAACAGAGCCAGCACACTAGATCTAGATTACATCCTCAACCCGAGCATTCCAGATATCCACAAGATAGGGCAGAAATTACAAATAGTAATAACCAATGTTTTCATCACCACAAAGTATTCCGAAAAAATGGGCTAATCAAAGCGTTAGTGTGTTCGTGATTTGCAATCGTCGGATTTAGGATTCTTTGGTATAGCTACCTCCAAGGTTACTATTCGTAGGAGGTACCCTTGAATCTTAGCCGGACTGTGCACTTTATCCTGTACGTAACTTCGGTACGGGATTCGAGTCGCCCATAATAGTTTGTAGGGGGTCGGGCCTTGACACGTAAATTTCGTCGGTTGGTGGTGGTGGGGATGTCTAGAGTCGTAGGCGGTTTTTAGTTAGTGACTCTAGTTTGCAAAGCTTGAAGATCGCAATAGTGCCACATGTAAAGATCCTAAGAAAAGCATAGGCCATGATTCACTGAGATTAGAGGTATCACAATATTTAGGTCAAGTTTTTCCAGATATTCGTTTGAATTGCTACGGGTTGTATCTGGATGAAGGCGGATGTGCCTGTATACGTTCTTATAAAATATCACCTAGGTCGTCTCGTGTCCAATCCAGGTAATAGTAGATGCGGGTTTCCAGAGCCAGTGTCTCACTCGCCTGGACGATGCGTTTTTCCCATTCTTCTGCTCTGGGACCGTCATGGCCAACGCGCTTTTTGCGGCAGGAGAAGTCGTACCTCTATCCTTCTATTCGTCTCTTAACTACCCTAGGTAAGGGCAGTTCATTGTGTTTTTGATGTTGCATGTCAAACGCAAAATAGAGATGTTAGGCTATGCGCATAGAGTAAGGAGAGCATGTGTTCCGACTCATACGCCAAGTTTTCCGGTTGGCCAACAGGTCGACCGATACACCAAATTGTCTTCTTGGTGAATAGGTCGACCTGTACACCCACTGACTGAGGTGCCAAGTAGGAAGTTGAGATCACTGTAGCTCACTTCGAGCCACAATTGTTTCTTTTCAATTATCAATCACTATTGCAGTTCTCACCACTGTAATATCCTTTGCCTCTAAAGTCCGCTCAAAATTCGCTCTATTTAACTATATCTACCATTTCAGCTATTGCCTCTGGGTCTGCTTCCACCGCCAGTTCTGCCACTGTTACTGCTTCTGCATCCACCGCTGCATGAAAAGGTCTGGAGTATCTATCATCTTCAGTGCGAAACAGAAACCATGAAATAATAATGTGTCGAAATGTGCAGCAAAGAGTATGATGCAATTCTAGGTGTGTCTTGGATTGTTACACCGATGCAACTTATTTCGAGCAGTGAAGATAACCAATACCTACTCAATCTGTACCAATCATTGGAATCATATAACTTGATATAGTAGATGGATCAGATATGTTGATCTCAACAGGAATGCCTGGTATCAGTCAGAGCTGGAACTTTGCCATGCAGATGAGCATGACTGGAAACCTATCACCATTTACAACCCATACTAAAAATGTATTGGTACTTGGTAGACCGTGACCCAAAGTCAGAAGGAATAAGTTAATATACTTTAGCGAATGGAAGAAGTGTAATAGTCTAGTGGGATTTCATAACTTAATCAATTGGTTGACCTCTTGGTTAACTGCTTTGGCAATGGATTGACCGGTACACCAAATTTCTCATTGCCCAACAGGTTGACCGTTGACCTATTGGCCAAGTGGTCAACTCTTTGGCCTATGGGTCGGCCAGTTGGCCAACGGAAAAATTTGGCGTATGGGTCGGAACACATGTATTGATGATTATGTGGTGGACTTGTACAGTAAGTACATTGTACTCTACAATACCACATGCTTCAAGCACGTGATGACATCATACGGTGATGAGATTGATGATATGATATAAGACAAGATGGAGATTTAATTTCAGAAGTTAGCTAGTTAGGAAATCGTCATCGTCTTCTCATCACATTTCAGTCTCTGGACCAAATAGACTGGTGTAGTTGATCTCAGACTCATTCCACTCACTTGAGCGATAGTTATCCGGTGCTGCTACTCAACGAAGACCATGTTAACCTCCCTTGAGCCTAGACATTCACCTGTTCTGTAGCGGCCTGTTCTCTAGCAGCTTGTTCTCTAGCGACCTTTTTTCTAGCGACCTGTTCATCCTGTAAGAATTTTTCTTGTTCTCTCTTGCTTTCTGCCACATCCACGAAGATCAGCAGCCCGACAAAACTAACTACGCTCAGTGGCATGAGGAAGTAGAAAGGTGATGAGCTGTTGTTATGTGGCGAGCTGTCGATAATTGCACTAGAAATAATAGGCCCGATCAGCGACGACGTCTTTCCGATAATGCCGAACAGAGAAAAGAACAGGAACTCTTTTCCGTGAGGTGTGATTTCTGATATCTGGAAATTCCATTGTCAGCAAAGGAGAAGGAAAGGCTCTGAGAGGTAGTTGGGGGCCAAATTTACCATCGTCTGCGAATAGTTGTACCATGGGCATACAAAAAATCCAAAATAGACTTGATAACACCAAAACTCCCAGCGTTGATGGAATCCGACGGTTTGAGTCCAAATCCCAACCATACCATAACAGTTGAGCAGCACGACCGCTAGTGCTGTGGTATTAAACGTTGACTTGGTGCTGAACTTCCATTTGCGTTGGACCAGCCAGTAAGAGTAAACGCCAGCAGCTTGAGCCGCTACACTGACAATCAAGAGATACGCTAGGTTAAAGCTGTTGTAGGCTTGGGCCTCATTTTGGAGGGTCGATACAACGGTGACTGTAGTGTTCAAGCTATCACCGAGGAGGAAATAACCTGGGTACCATCTTCAGCATACACATAGATAAGACTCGATAGCTACCATACCTATCAGATATGCTAAGCTCTGTTTCAACTTCCAAATGTCGAGTGCCGCTCGATAGATTTGCCAAATGCCTGCTTGAATAATGTTCATCCCCGCCGGAGTCGGCTGACCCGGCCGTCGTTTCTCCAGAATGAACCATGGTACCGCAAGCATCAACTCTGCCGCACCACCGAATGCATTGAATATTGAAAGACCCCAGTTGTTATTTTCAGTATTTGCATTAGAATGAACGGCGGAAAATATACCGACGCCCACGGCTGTGATAGCAATTGCTCCAGCTGATCCCACAGCAAATGACATGTTCGATATTTCGTTCCGCTTCATGCTATCCGCAAAATCGAATTCAGCACGAGAGATGGCGCCGGCTTTGTATGCCTCCACTTTTTCTTGGAGCGCATCTGTGCTCCTTGCAAGACCAGGAAAGCTAGGTTATTAATTATTAGTTCAGCCTCGGACCCAAGAAGGGAAACTCACGCTGCTACCCAGAAAGTCCAGCATGTCTGAAATGAAATCGCTATATGCTCAATAAGCGTGCAAATACTTCCAGGGACGAATTGTTACTCACAGCCAATAATATACAATCCAGTACCCACCATCCACTTATCGGATGTGTGAACATCAAGCCATGCAAAGCTGATTCCAATCCCAATGAGTCATAAAAATCAGTATATTCGGCCTCCACGTTCCAAAGTCTATAGAAGTTGAGTTTATGACTATCAACATTATATGATAAATGGGAATTGGGGTGCTATTACCTGCGAAGCTTCCCACGACTAAAAACAATGCTGTTTGGATAGCGAACGCGATCCCATTGGAGAGAAGAACAATGCTGTTGACAGAACGATCTCTGAGGCCAACGAGAGAGTGTGTTATCTCTGAATGTACGGTTTGCAAACTTTTGCAAGTCAAGTAGAAATCGCTTACCTTCCAGCAAAGGGCAGAACACCTGAGTCTCCTGAAGCTTGCAAGAGGAGATTTTGAAACGCAGTAGGAGCAAAATTGGATAATGTAGCACCGGAGTTGCCAATAAAGTATGTATAATAAGACCAGATTTCGGAGCGTGTGGCCCTATACTTCTTATCGATATGATAATGGGCAGGCAAGTCCGTGCAGGACGGAGAAGATGAGGCCTCTTCCTCAATTGCCGTGACCAAAGGCTTCGAGTGCTTATGGTCATAAGTCTGGTCTGAACTTATCGCACTAGAATTGCTATGGGGTCTAACTGCACTACTCGAATTGATAGCATCTTTGATGGTTTCTGTATTTTGACCCAGCATCGCTGGTTGCGGGAGTATGTATGGAGGATCTGACAGTTCGAAGTGATATCTAGCAATGCAGATAGCAACAAATATGCTGCTGTTGATGCTGATGCTGATGCAGATGATATGGCAGACCTGGCGAAATTTGTTGTTGAATCCACGCCAAGATCGTGGAAATAGAACGTACAGAAGCCTAAAACACTACTCCCGGACAACTTTTGACTATATATATTGGATCTGAGCCTCGTAGCTTCCCCTAAATCATTAGTTTAGGAACAGCAATATGCGATCGGGTTGTCTGCGTAATGTTCTGTGTAAAGCTGCAGCGACACTGAGAATATTGGTTAGTACCCCGCTCGTGGATTCTAGTGTCACAATGTCACCTCACAGGGTATGTTAGTGGCCCGTGCGACGCTAGAAACACAGGGTATGGCAGCGGATTGGGACGATCGCAGCATATTACGACGATCGCAGCATATTAAGACGACTGCAGCATATTAAGATGATCGCAGCATATTGGGACGGTTGCATTGAACAATAGTCTTTTTTCTTACAATTCTTTGTGCTATGCAATGCATACACCCTTCTTGTTGGTTCCGTCCGAAAATGGCGTTACCACGGAGTTTGTTCTGGGTTTGCCAGGCATGGTGCTCGAGTTGTCTGGTGTTGATGGAAATATTGCTGAGAGATAGAGTTTATTATTGGGTGTTCTTCACTGCCGAAGGAAGTGCAGGATTGTACTGCACTCATCTCTGTAGGTTCAGCAGCTGGCAAAGTGGAGATCCGAGACGCATTTACTCTATACCCAAAAGCAAATCATGTACATTCCGATAGCCTCACCGCTAAGTCCCTCAACACTGTCACGCTCATGAAAACCCAGCTAAGAAAACAAAAAATCAAGAATCAGTTGCTGAGCATCGTCAATTGTTGTTTACTCAGATCCCCAAAACTTCTCTCCATCAGTTTTCTTTTTTTTCCCCGCACGGCTGAGGATGCAGGTAGAACCCGAGGAAAACAGTGCGGGGGTTCCCTGTTCTTCCTCACCCTTAGCGATAAACATGGATCCTTTAAACGTAGGCCTTAAATGGTACATGAAGGTTTAAACGGAAGAAACGCGGTTCCAAAAAAGTTAAAGCGAAAGTTAATGAAGGTTAATGAAATTTAAACAAAAATTAACGAAAGTTAAACAAAAGCTAAACGAAGGTTAAAAGTAAAGATTTCTAACTATGTATGCGACATTGTGCGTGTGAATTCGATGATACTGCGAAGCTCTTCCTTGACATGACGTAGCCACTAGAAAGAAACACCCGTAGTTGCAACAGCACAAAAAAGTCCAAACAAATCCATAAATTCAACACAAAGTTGATGGAGGAGGTGTTGACCCGGAGGTGTGAGGCAGAGATGAAAGATAAGCTGAATCAATTTAATATCTACATACCGAATGCTCAAAGAGTGGTACAAAAGGGATATGAGAAGAAGAGTCGAAACATATCACTACTACTCCATTCAGCACCTCGAGCTGTTTTATACCGTTCGGTACATTGGGCCTTGAGTTGGCCAGACCGGCACAGAACCTTCCGATGTAAGAGGGACCGATTGATGTGGCTATTGGGTGTTGCCGACACTCTGTGCGACAATGTCATCAACCTGGATCGGAGCGAGCATCTTAAATAGCTACTAAGACTATGGGCGACCCTATCAACACGTTCCGCAGCGCCGGCATTTGCGAGTTGGGTCCTGAATTCATCTCCAGTCTCTGGTCCACAAATATTCCCCGCGAATTCGAAAGGCTAGGATCAAGCACTGGGATGGAATCAGTACCTCTAGTATCCACCGGAACCACCAGACGATGGGATTTGCAGATTGATACCGGAAGACATTTTATTGTCTTGGACTTGAGAGAGGCAGGTGGTTGTTTCCGTTCATTCAATCCATTGCAGAAAGGTTCAACCTCTGAGAGGGAGGTCTCGTGTCTGTAGGTTGTGGTAATATTTATTTGAGGGCTGTAGAGGCGTTTTTCGGAAGTCTGATCCAGATGGTAGTAGCCGTAGTGAGAATTCCACAGGAGAAGGGAAGTGTAGAGGTAATTATAGAGTCGCGTTGGGATACGATGTGAGCCGGAGGATGCAGACGCTCTTTCGAGTTCCGCCTAGCCGCGTTAAGATCAGTGTTCCTATGCGGCCCGGCCCGGCCGACCTGCATGAAGTCGGGCCTGGCCTGCACTAGCGGCGGCCCCAAAAACCAGGCCGGCCGCCAAAATCCAAGACATTTGTTTGAACCACAATGAAATATCCTCCTGCCAAATAGACATAATTCTTTGGTATGAGGCAATACACATTGCTACAAAATGAATACAAAGTTAAACACTCACGTCATTGTAGTCTGCGAGCCATCTCTTTCCTCTCTTGCTCACGCCATTACAGTCTGCGTGCCATTCTGTTCCACTTCTACTTCTCCTCTCATTCAACAACCCTCATGACCAGTCCTTCCGCTTGTCCAATGCGCAGAGTCGTTCCTGTACCTGACTGTATGGACAATATCGAGATGCTTGTTCATGTTTCGAGTGGATCCATCTGTAGAGATATGTAGGTGCTTGCATTCGAGGACCTAGATAAATGTAAATCATTGTGTATACGACTGGCAGAATTAACCGGAATATTAATAGAACTACTCACAACGTGCACATCTCCACCGCAACTTCCCTGGTGACTTCTCGTATTCGATGCCATTGCATGGGGACCAGCAGTATCACTTTCGATGCTTAGGTCATTTCTTGAGCGTCATAGACAGTGTAGGAATGGAAGCTGATTGTGATCAGTATTAAATGTTTTCTCACATAGATGGAATTCGAGACAGAGCTATCACCATCGAATGCAGTATCGAGGTCAGAAGGATTTGTGATGTCGGTGATGGGTGGCGGAAGGGAGGGTCATTGTGGTGTTGCGGTCAGTAGAGTATAGGTACCGAATATTCGCATTCCAGTAAGTGCCAAAGCTCTGTTTATATATAGCTTCATTACTCTCAATAGAAGGGCAGCTAATAAGGAGGGCAAGCTTTGGTTCAGGGGTTTTACAAGCTTCAATGCAGGCTCTGGCAGGCTTTGACACCTTTGGTGCTTTCCAGGGGTTATTCGGGCTTTCTGCAGGCTTTCGTAGGTTTACACAGATTTATGCAGGCTTTATGCAGGCCTCGAGAATATGCAGGCCGGCCGCCAGATATCTACAGGCCTGCCCGGCTTTATGGTTTTACGCAGATCTACGCAGGCTCATGCAGGCTTTATGCAGGCCTTGAATATATGCAGGCCGGTCCGGCTTTTAAATCACAGGCCTAGCCAGCCTGCAGATATCTGAAGAGCCCGCCGGCTGGCCGGGCAGCTTAGTAACACTGGAACTTAAGATAAGGATTGTGGATTGACAACATCGAATCGGAGTGTCTTGTTGCAACCTCCTTTGTTGCGCACACGGAGAACTTAGGTATAGAGAGGAGAGGAGAAAGACTTGAGATATATAAAAGAGTTGTATGCCTTGAGCCTTGCCATCAACCCCGCTTCAAGTCAGCTTGCCTCAGATCTATATTATATGTAACATCCCAAGCTTCATGTTTCAGCCCATGTCAGATCTCGGTATCTCGGAGGGGGGTGGACGAATAACGTCTCCGATTTGGTGAACAGTTTTAATTTTCCGGTGTTGCCCCGAGGTTAAACGGTTCGGAGAGGCAATGAGTCCCTGAACTCAATACTGAAATCAAAAAGAAGTATTTGATTACAGTCTATGTAGATAATAATTGCTCTGCACTTGACTGAAATTGTTTATGTGGTGGGAGAGCCCTCAATGCTGGCCGATGCATAGGCCGAATTCGCGAACCCCCCCCCCCAGTTGTTGGATCTATCCTGCACGACATCGGAGATATACCGGAGCACCTCCACTACACACAAACAATTCCGGTCAAGAGCAGAGCAGTTATTATTTACATAGACTGTGACTATAAACTTATTTTTTTATATTTAGTGTAGAGTTTGGGGGCTTATTACCTCTTAACCGCGAGATAACACCGGGAAACTAATCACCAAATCGGAGACGTTATTTGTCTAGCTCCCTCTGGGATTTGGCAGGGCTGGAACATGATTGCACGAGGTGATTATAGAACGTAGGTGCGTGGAGAAAGTGAAATACCCTTAGAGTCATGATAGTTCGGACCATGGAACTGCGCTAGAGCTATGCATGGCGCTGGATTCTAATTTCTCCCAGGCCCACTCGACTCTATGTCCTTAGGTGCGCTCAAATTCATGCTCACAGGTGGACTCGTCACCAAACTCCCAAGTTCACACGACTCCATGCTCTCAAGTACACTTGACTCCGTGCTCCTGAGGTGGTTAACTCCAGCCTGCTTCAAAACAAATTAGCCGTCGCTCGAGAACAGCTTAGCGGATTCATGATCTGTGAAAACGAGCAGCTAGAGCGCATTGAATAGATCATTTGACGTCAAAAAGCGCCTTAATCAGATCACAACTGATGGAGTTGACGTGAGGTAGTGTATAGTTATTCCAGAGAAATTCCATCAACTCTACCACCCACCCATGCCAACTCTATGAATATACTTCCGATTGAGACATTTGTTGATGTCAAATGATCTATTCGATGGGCTCTAAATGGTCGGGCTCTCAGATGGTGAATCCAGTGTTCTTAAGCGGCCCGGCCGTACTTGTACTTACCTACTTAGGTACTTAAGTATGTACCTACTATCATAAGCATCCAACAATAGCAGCTAACCTGCGCTCAAAATCCAGCCGCTTCTTTTAGCCTCCGGCAAGCAGCTTATGAGCAATGAGAAAATCTGGGGACGAGAGCACAGCTGTCCACGGTTACTGAATGAATCATTGCGATATTATGAAGCTATTAGGAAACCAACGACATACTCAAGTGATAGCTGTTGAAATACTGATTGCTAGAAGCCTTGTATTCTTAAGTACAGGTACATTCGTGATCTTATATACGGCATTCAGAGTATGCCCTGTACGCATGCATGCGCACTCAGCTGGTATCTCCAGCTGAGTCTGGAACGACCATCATCTTAGGGAGATTATGCATCAGCCCAGCTGAAGCCGTACGCCAGGAGGTGGACCATATATGCAACAATAGCTAGTTCAGATTTGTCGAGTGATACAATGTGACATACATGAATATACTTACTAAGTGCTTAAGGGATAGGTAGAGTTAATTTCGTTTCCAGGTCAAATTCTGATTCACTATGCCATACCGGATGTAGAGTGCTCTCGTCCCCAGATTTTCTCGTCGCGCGCAAGCGCTTGTCGGAGGCGAAAAGAAGTAGCTGGATTTTGAGCGCAGGTGTACAGTATCGCGTGCAGACTTTTAAACATTTGACATATTTGCAAACTTCACAAATGACAATTCCGGCACTTTATGTACCAGACTTCTCTAATAATCATAACCAAAGAGCAATTCCCTATCATGCGATATATGAAACAACCTTTCCACCGCCGCAATCGCTTCACTTGGTGTTTGGCTCTCCACCCTATAGCCTACACCGCCACCCTTCTCTATATCACCCTTGGTACGAAAATTCATCTGGTGACAACATCGGCATGTTTCGTATTGGCCGTCTTCCAAAACTATGACGGACATGTGGCCAGGATAGCAATCAGAGTAACCACAAGACTGAAGCTCTCCGTCAGAAATCACACGTCCCGTTTGCCGCTCCACGTTACCATAGATGCCAAATTGATACCCGCAAATCTCGCTAGCATTATGTCCACAGGCTGTTAATGAATCTTCCCATATTGAACCTAGCTGCCATATATATGCATAGTCGGATACTGTATATCCCAGATTATTTTGAGCCCTAATGTCTCCACCCGCCTGGATCATAACGGAAAGGGCCTCGCGTAGATAGCTTATATCTGGCCTATAGAACCTGATTGCATGGCACTGATAAACAAGGTGGCCGAAGCGTTCGAACATAAGATGGAGAACAGTATTGCTGTGGTGGTTTTTCGCATTTGAACTAGCACCGCAATCTAGAAGGAGACCCAGTTTCCCGGCAAGATGCTCAGGCTCGCAGCCAATTAATAGGAGCAGAGGATTATTACCGCAATCATCCATGACTTCATCCAAGGAGAAGAATACCCTGTCCCGATCAATAAGCAAGCCCAATACCTCCTATGCCTGGTTAGTGCAGAATGAGAAGCGATGTAGTAGAGTGTACAATGTCTCCAGATAAGATAGCATGCTGGAGTGCACTTGTCCCTTGACCAATTGCAAGCGTCGGGTCGGCGCCGGCGTCTAGAAGCAGCCGCTGAGTTTCTATATAAGGGCTAGGACAATGGTTGTCGCGAGCCATACGATCGAGATCGGTGTTGCCATTCCAATGCAATAGAGCAGGACTGATGCGGTCAATTTTCGTGGTAGTTAGTAGCGTTTCTCGCGGGTTTAAGCATGCATGGTAGTCCCACGTACAAAAGAACGTCAGTGCCGCGTTCGGCCGCAATAGCATCTGGGTCAGCCCCATGCTCCAATAGAAATTTGCACATTGCTGGCTGATTCCCAAAGCACGCATACTATGCTGGTCAGTAAGCTAGAGCATACCGGCAGGTGGGAAAATGGAACCTCACATGGAGTAGTGTCCGTCCGGATGTATCACAGACTCCTAAAGCAGCTTGTCCAAGGCTGAGAATCTCAAGAAGACTATCCATGTTCCCGCACTGAACGAAACGAAAAACGTCAGAATCCTCAGGAATGACGACCGATAACGATAGTGTTGGTCGAAGCGCGAAGCATCCAGTCTCTACAATTTTCTGCTGAATAGATAGTGATATCCGAAGCTTGGGTTCGGTATTGTTTGCCATGAGAGTTACAGTACCCGCAAATATCTCTTCACTGGTCGTTGTGTTCATCCCTTCCCGGCGGTGTCGAGCAAGCAGAGCAACGCTCCAGCTATCGGTTCTGAAACTGCTATACCGGGTTTCACAGCTATATCCTCCCCGTCCAGGTCTCAACGGCAATAGGATGCGTGCTAGTACACCTTCAGTAACCCATATTTTCCATAGTGCAATGGCTAGATGTACAAACCAATTGTATCGAATGCAATCGACGAAGCGGCTATGAGCATTCCTCTCATCCGCTTTATGTCGTGAGATTTAATCTCGGTTTCGGGTAAGTCATCCGTGCGTCTTCGCTTTCTCTCGTTTCGCTGAATGGCGCCATCAGAGACAACCATTAGTATTGTCTCTAGGTCTGTAATGATCGATTGTGCTTCATCAGAATGAACAGAGGTTCCTTTCTTTGCTGCAAGCCTGCTGATTCGTGTGATGCTCTCGGAAATTTCGTCACTTGCTTTCATGCTTGTCGCCTCTTTGGCGGCAGGCTTATCTCGCGCATCCATTTGTACAGGAGTCGGTTGGATCTCCTGTAGTAATCCAATTATGGTACTAAACTGTTCCGTGGACAAGCTGGCGAGCTCCTGCATCTTATTTTGCACATTTTCTACTCCCCTAAGCGCCGCTTCTTGCCGCTTCTGACTTTGAATTTGAAATGACTCGGATTTGTTCTGGTTTCCCTCGGGAGTATGAGCCGGAGCGTCGAGCGTAGGTGTAAGTTCCCCGGAAATTGCATGGTAGTAAGAGCCTTTTGAAAGTGGGCTAACAGTGTCAAGCGTTTTAGAAGATTGGTTAAGAACGGAGGTCGCGGTAGTCGTGTTGATTGGTGGGCCAATTATTCGGTCATCAGTATCTGGATTTTGATCTAACGCTATTCCTCTGGAACCAAATCAGACACCGCAAAACATGACTTGTGGAGCGTGCCGCACGGGGCAAGACATTCCATCATAATTCACGGAAGAAAACCTACATTCCCATTACTCCTAATTGAGCGGAGAAGACATTAATATAGCGGTCCATATTTTTGGCCATGCTCAAAAAATCTTCCTCGCGAATCACTGCCTTAAGCCGTTTGCGAACCTTTGCCCACCGTTTATCCCCGGAGATGTTGCGTAGTTTTGATATTTTCGCTTCAAATACTTGGAGATCATCGGCGCACCGCGAAGTTAACGCTTTTAGTTCATCAAACGCGCCTCCTCTAGTCCGATTTCCGAGATCTCTGAGTTGTTTCAAGAGCCCACGTAAATCATCCATCAAATTAGTCAGCTCGTGGATATGTGCTGGTCCGTCTTTGATGCCACCGAGAACATCCTTTATAACCCTGGTTGATTTTAACGCTGCTGTGACGACGGCGATGATTCCCGCGGTGAGACTGAGGGGATCCATTTTGTGGCGGGTATTGTTTCTTCGCGGTTGCGTTGGGGGACTGGAGTTACAGACTGAGACAGGAGAGCTGAAATCTTGGGGAGACGAGGGATTTTAAGAGATTCTATACTTCGCCAATACCAGTCTAAGCCACACCGTCAAGCGGGGCGCATTGTATGTAGAATACAGATTCAGACGTCATAAATTGCTTTTTTTCGCAGGTACTCTTAATCCACTAAGAGTGTACTTGCTTCTTTTCTTCTTTTGGTGCATGCTTCTCAAAAGTTAGCCCTTTTACTCTACGGCCTCCATCGAGCACTCGACAGCAGTAAGGCTAATCACGCGGCGTTTAGTATTCAGAACTAAGTGGCGGTATCATATGGTCATGCTGTTGCATCCTGGTCTGTAGCCGGCTACTTTTCGCTGCACGGCTACGCCCCGCCGTATCTAAGGCTGCATCCTATCCTCAGAATCGCCTCTATAAATGGAGCTTCGATAAGGTGCTCTATCTACGGATGGGACTATTTCTACACATAGGGACCTCTCGCAGATTTCGCAGACGGGGTCGGTGCTCCATATCCCTCCACATAAAATCGGCCCCCATCCATTACGTCCAGAGTCAAAAATTATTGTTACTTACCTAGGTAATGAAACTAAAACGACGGCAATGCTTATACCTAGACGGATGTGCAAAAACGAGAATTTAAACTCACAGGGTTGGTATAGCAGTGTTTTTGGTTCTTACTCACGCTTTACCAAAGACAGAAGTGTGAGCCTACTACTTCGTCAATTTTTTAAGTATCCAGAAATCCAAAACCCTAACCCTTGCCAGTGTCATACCAAGAGTCATTATAAGCGCCCACGCTAATCAATACTAGTAATAATAATGCACAGCTTGATAGTTTATTTGTTGTAAGACCTTCATGCTGCCAAAATCCAAGTCATAGTTCGAATTTCCTCCACAATACTGTAGCACTGAGATTACTTACATGCTAGGCTCTTAATAAGTAAAGTATGCTCTAAGCACTCAAGTAGTCTTGAAGTGTGTGGTACACTTGCTTTAAGGGTGAGAGCACAGATATGACACAGGAAGAGATAGTGCAATAAGGGATTAATTGTAGCCTAACTCGCTCTAGTTTATTGCACAAATCCTTGTTTTTCACATCCGTCTATAAGTATTGCGGTAGTAACAGGTTCCTCTCACGGGATACTAGTCCCCGTTTGGGGGGCGAGAGCAGCTGACATGACGGCCTGTAGCGCAGATTTGCCGAATATACTTCTTACTGAAGTACTCTTACTATATAATACCAGTACTACGTACCTACTTAAGTAGGTATGTACACACAGGGACAAATTAGTCATCCCTGGTGGAGGTGTAGACTAGTAGCATAATGCTGAGTCCGAGCAGATAATGGTACACTCCCTTCTGTTTCTTATGACCTTGTCCCCCCTTAGCCTCGTTTTAACCCTGACCCATGACAAAATTGGCATGTGGAGACATAAATCACCGGCCCCGTCTGTGAGAGGGGCTCCCATGTGTAGAAACGACCTCATCTACAGATGGGATAATTCTACGTAAGGGATGCAATAATGCTTCTCCTGTTGTCTTTAACATCCTTGATTATGCGGATGCAGTTACAATTACACCTCTGCAGGTAGGTAACATAGATCGAATTAGCACCAAGTTGATCTTAGTAGTCAGTAAGTTGAAATTTCAGGCCTTTTGGCGCGTTTCTTATAGTAAGCTTAAGGGCTTCTTGTAGCCAGGTTCGAGATACCCTCCTTTGCAGAACACCTGTGACTTCCTGCCCGCCTAGGTTTGTATGCCTGATGTTGGAAGATAGAATGGGTCCAAAATCAGCTAGCACGAAATACATGCGAGTTAGTGACAAAATCGTCGAGAATCGCTCCCCAGGCGCGTAATGTCAACTCGTCGGCCATGAAACATACCAAACAACATCGAACCGCCCCAATTGCAACTAACCTGAATTCCGAAGAATTGGATATAGGGTCTAGAATCTCATCTTTTGTTCTACCCTTGGATACAATGAGGGTAGTTATGTGCATACCCGTAAGCAAAGTTACGGTATGGAAGACTAGACGGGCGGGCACAACTGTTACACCCCATTCACGGATTTACCCCGTCCGCGGATGGGATGGCACTTGGTGTGATCCCTGAATGGGGCTCCCCATCCACAGAATCTGTGAACGGAGTAGTAACGGCTAGCGATTTCCTACCCTATGAAAATTCAAAAACACCGATAACATAACCATAATCACTAGGTGATTGTCTTGTGTCAAGAGATAGTATACTAGTATTACTTCTAGACTTTACTCACAGTGAATACTACTTATGCTACTACTCCTTCCATAAACCTAGACTACAGACAAGAGCTTGGAGCAGGGCAAGTGGAAAGCATTTTCACTGGGCTATTTTTTTTCACTAATTACCAGATATGTAGTTGAAATTTGTTGGGAAATGTATGGTTATGATGGTGGTGGCGGTTGCAATCAGAACAGCTACCAACAAGCTCTGTACTGGGGCATGGTGATGGTGATGTGATAGCGGGAGTACAATTTGTATGAGTGATGACGCATGGTAGTACTGGTGATGGTGACAACCACTGTTCCACGCCCCATTCACGGATTCTGCCAATGGGGCGTAACACAACCACAGATGTTGAGCGCCTAAACCGAGTGCGCGTAGTAGATTCCTGAAAGAAAGGTTGGATATGAGTCTGAGACAGAAGGGCTTTGACATCTATAGTTGGACAGTAAAGACGAACATGAGGTCTCAACTGGACTACGTACTTAGGTATGCGCCAGTCGAGGTAAATATCACACTGCCCTTCATAAAATTTATAATCAATTAACTCTTCACCCCAAGGAAACAACAATCCCCATAACTTCCTAAGTAAAGTGATAAAAAAAGGTTTCCAAAGACTGACTCGTTTCTATTACGCACTCCTAAATAATGGCTATGAAATGTATGACATAGTAAAACCCGGGAAATAAGATTCTCATAGTATCGTTCCGTACTCCCCACGACATGACGCTTCTGCCCTGTCTTTCATATTGTATCTTCGTTTCCGGTGATGGCTGACGATATAGCACGATAATCTGATAGAAATATGCACAAACTAAAGAGTCCCAAAATAGATCCACATTTCGATATGCAACTTCTGTCAGCCCACTATGATGTCTCGTCAAAGATCTCTTACGACCTGACGCTGCTAGAAGCTATGTCTCGCCTTTCTATAGTAGAGGAACGTGGGGGCTGGAGCTTGAGTATCGAGACTATGGCCTGGTGCCCATTTGCCTCTGCCAGGCGCAGTGCCGTCTTACCATTATTCATTTTAGCTTCGATATTGGCTCCACGGACGAGGAATAGCTGGGCCATGACCGTGCGTCCTTCCGGGCAGCCTCGTGCAGGGCCGTCATCCCGCGGGTATCGTCCTTGGTGCCGTAATCGAGGAGCAGCAGGGCTCTAGACTTATGTCCCTGCCGAGCTGCCCAGTGCAGAGCCGTCATTCCTTCGGTATCCGCGGCATTGATTTCGGCGCGCAATTGAAGAGCAGCCGAACCGTGGACTTGTGCCCGTTTTCAACTGCCCAACTCGGAGCCGTCATTCCCTCGATATCCTTCGCACTGATGTCGGCGCCGCGGTCGAGGAGCAGCTGGACTGTGGATTCATGCCCATTATTAGCTGCCCGGTGCAGTGCCGTCATGTAGTAGAACCCCCTCATGGCATTGATGTTCGCGCTGCGGTCGAGGAGCAGTCGGACCGTAGACTCGTCCACCTTCCGAGCTGCCCAGCTCAGAGCCGTCATTCCCCCACCACCCGCGGCGTTGATGTAGGCACCGCAGTCAAGAAGCAGCCGGACCGTAGGCTCGTGCCTCTTCCGAGCTGCCCAGTTCAGAACTGTCATTCGTTCGGTATCCGCGGCATTGATGTCGGTGCCGTAATTGAGGAGCAGCTGGGCCGTGGACTCGTGTTCGTTTTCAGCTGCTCCGGCAGTGCCATCTTGTTATCCCTTTCCTTGGCATTGATGTCAGTACCGTAGTCGAGGAACAGCCGGACTGTGGATTCGTGCCCATTCCGAGCTGCCCAGCTCAGATCCGTCATTCCGTCGGTATCCTTGGCATTGATGTTGGTGCCCCGATCGAGGAGCAGCCGGGCCGTGGATTCGTGACCGTTCTGAGCTACCTTGTGCAGCGCCGTCATGTCGAAACTCTGCTTGGCATTGATGTCGGCGCCGTGGTCGAGGAGCAGCCGGACCGTGGACTCGTGCCCGTTTCCAGCTGATTCGTGCAGGGCCATCCTGTTACTTTTCTCCTTAGCATGGATGTCGGCGCCGCAATCGAGGAGTAGCCGGACAATGTCCTCGTGCTCATTTTCAACTGCCCAGTGCAGTGCCGTCATCTTGGAATGCCCCTCAGCATTGATGTCGGCTCCCGCCCGGAGTAGCTTTCTGACTATCTGGATGTGCCCGTGCGCAGCTGCGTGCAACAGTAACCCGCACCCCCGAATAACCGTGTTGGCAGATAGTCCATCCTGCAACAAAATTTCAAGTACGTTGCTTCTTCCATCGCGTACAACATTATCTGGGGACAACCACTGCTCAAGATTGTCTTCAGGGGGATCGATAGCTTTGTGCTTCAACAGTTGTCTTGCAGCTCTTTGGTAGCCCCTCATTGGTAGTAAGGAGAGAAGTGACCCCCATCAGGTTCAAAAATTGGTGCGCCGTGTGTGCCATGTGGTGCTCCTTGTAGGAAACCTTCGGCTGCTGCTTTAACCATGGCGAGAAAAGGTCGACTGGGTTCAGGGTCGTCATTCTGAGGCTGGTATTGCTCCATTGCAAGATGCCCGACAACGTCCGTGGTTGATAATTCCATGGCGATTAGCAGAAATAAGGCGCAGTGGGTCTCCAAACCCAAAGGCTGGAGCTCACTGATAAAGGGAAAGAGGTATTGCCTATATACGAGCAAAATGACATAGAGTAGTTGCGTATCTGTAGTAGGTATGTTCTGTTAGCTGTATCTAAGATAGAAACTGAACGTTGGTGATATCGAACCTAAAGATGTCGGTAATATAATTCGTTTGCCTCCTACAGAAGTAACGTTGGAATCGCACCCGGGAGTGTTTGCATTTAAGGTTTCCACTACTGCCAGGTTAGTGTAGAGTCGCTAACAGCAGCTCCTGTTGCTGCTGACATACCCGTGAAATCTGCTAATCATCTCCAGCTCTGATCATGGATAACTAGGCGTGGTGGCTTCTGCTTCTTGTTTACTAGCAGTAGTACCAATGACGGAATAGCGGTTTTTTGCTGATCGGTCTGGTATTGGGCAAATCTGAGTTATAGGTTAGATCTGTAGCTAACTATTTAGGTTGAGATAATGCTAGGATTTTGTCTTTGAAACATAACATGTTCGTCTGTCATTATCCAAAATCGTACTTGGTCTTCCGATTTGGGTCCAGGTTGTATGGTCGGTCTGCCTGCTTGCGTCTCCCAAATTTGTAGGTCACAACCGGAGATCTCAAGGCTAGGAATCTGAAGATTCACGTCGGAAGGCCTCTCTTATGGTCTAAGAGTATATAGGTTAGCAGCTTCAACATTTTGTAGCCAATATCTTTACGTACTTCTGCGAGCGCTTCCATTTCGCTCCGAACAGAATCGTCGAGATAGCTAAGCTGGAGATGCAGTACAACAGCATCGATTAATATCCAAGCGGCCTTGATGAGGTTCAGATATCTATGTCACAAAACAGTTCCGAGTCCGGTTCCGAGCCCGGTTCCTTTGGGTGCAGCGATTGAGTGAAGATCTATTTCAGACTGTCAGTATGAGTTAGTAGTGCTTTAGAAGAACGCCTATAACTTACTTTAAGTAGCCACCATCTTCCGGCCCCAATCCATTCATAGAGCCCTATCGAGGCCCAATGCTGCGAAACCTGGGCTTCCTTTTTAACGGCAGCACTAAAGGACGCTTTGAATACTTTGTCATACCCAATCCTGGGTGGCTAGAAACACTTGGAAGCGATAAGCTACCAGTCTCTGATCTTTGGACATAGTTTTTGGTTTCATTGACTCGCGTCTCGATCTTTGATAGTCGTGGTTTCCAGGCGCTGTAGCGAAGAGCTAGGATAACCTCATCAATATCGATTCCTGACACAATGCTGAGGGACCGTACTTGCCAACAGAGGTAAGCAACAAATTTATCACCCCGTTGTGATACACCAACTACGAAGTACGTAGGCACGAATTAGTAAGGGATTTGATGCCTCTGTCTGGACTCGGAAGTTCGCACCTTGTTTCTGAGGGCATCCAGATCCGGAGCGTCCACGGAAAACCTGAACCTGTCCCGAATTTTCTTCCACGTGGGCCGTGTGGCAGCACCCAAGAGCTTTTCATACTTCTTGGATACTCTCTCCAACTCGTTCAGTGTATCTGCAACGCGGCTCATCATCTCGTTGACCATCCGAACTCGATCCTCCCCGGACCGTCTTAAAATCCACTCCTCGTCATTGATCTCCTCGTGCAACAACTCTATCGCCGAATGCAAGGTATTGATTTCCCGCCGGAGTAGCTCAATCTCTTGAGGCGCGAATCGGGCAACGCGGTAGTAGTCTCGATAAAGCCTCAACGCAAGCTGGCCTGTTCCCACGAAATCTCCTACACTGAAGCCAAAAGACATCACAAGCTGCTGTTTCGTTCTCTTCTATAATGTAACTGCGGTTCAGGATAAGCTAGTGTTGAAGGTGTTAGTAACTATAGATATCGCGAGGCTAAAGATAATGCAACAGAATGAGGCGTCGTTCTTGCACATGTATGCCAAGTCTTGTGTAACACAATCTCGAATTTTGTTGATTATGTACTACCAGCTGTACCTATTATAGTGTTCAATGACTTTCCGCAGGTTGGCACAAAAATTGCTCCCCACCTCTAGAGCCCAACCAACTCTTAAGCTTAAACGAAAAAGGCGCAACCAGCTTTATGATCTGGCCAAGCTGGATATGGCGATCTGAGACTGCAAACTGTGTGGATGAAAGTATTCACGGACAACGGAAGAAACCCCAAGCACGTACCATATCCAATGCCCCTCCAAGTGACTTGGTCCCACTTTCCCTCCAATAGGTGGTGCATTTCTTCATTTGGTTCTTAGGCATATATCAGTGGTCGGTGGATAATATTCAAGTGCATTCGTCTTTGGAGTACAAAATCGATTGATCAAACATGACTATGTGCGGTTAGCTAACCGACCGTGGACCAACTACAGCACGTGGGAGGGGTATTGAAGCTTACCACTCTGCCAATAACAAAGGAGACTATCGGAAGTGCTGACGAGGGCGTCTAAGGTGTTGTTGTCTGAACTGTAGTAAGGTTATAGTTGTAGTGAGGGGCTGGCGCTAGGTAGGCGATAAACGCTAGGTTTGATGTCGCTAGGCGGGGCGAAAAACTCGAAGTTTACCGAATGGCGGGTGATGATCAGAACTAATCCCCGCGGTAACATAGAAATGAAACATATGCCTGCATATTAGAAGAAACAAAGCATCTCGTATGTCTTAACAATGCTATACACACTGAAAATACAGATATCTCCTGTATAACGTGGTTCGTGTAATAGTTAGTTTTGGAGGAAGTCGAGACCGTCGCCAAATGACATTCTCCAAGCCACGTACCAGAGCAGCTGATAGCCGCTGATGCTCGTTGTTCATCTATTGGTACAATAGCACACTCTCTTAATCATAATATCATCAAACCCCTACAAATATCTGACCTTACGATTCCATTACTGTACATACCGTGTCACTGCTCCTACCGTCGGGACGCCACTTCTTCGCTTCCTCCACATCCACCTTATAATTCTATAACCAACACACATCACTCGTATTCCTTCCCAACGGTCTCCCTCTTTGTGGAAACCCCTTCTGGTAGCTAACACTTTTTATAGAACCCACGTTTCTTCCTCTCCTCTCTTCCCACAAACTCCCTTTGCTGCTTCGTTTCAGGCTTCTTCACCTTCTCCCAACACAACTCATACCAGTTCTTCTCCGCATTCCCTAAATCCCGCTCCCAACACCGCCCCTCCATCAGGTCTCGCATGAAATCGTTCAGCTCGTGCCGCTGCCGCAGAAGCCGCCATTCCGTCAGCTTAGGACAGCTCTCAAGAATCTTCAGCGTCCACCAATTGAACCCGAACTCAGAGCTTGGGTGAACGAGGGTATAGAGCGTGTCTGAGGATAGCAGTGTGTTCAGTTGTTCAGAGCCAAGTGCGCCGGGAATACCTTCACCACCGTGCCAGCGGATTGCGGCAATGTTTTTGCAGCTGCCCAGGAGCACCTGCAGCTCGATTGCGGAGAGGGAGTAGACAGTGAGTTCCTCGAGGTGAGGGGTATTTTCGAAAACCGAGGCGAGGAAACGCTGCGGGAAGATGAACGGGAGTGCAGACGGGACGGCGGAGGAGTCTACTTTTAGCGTGCGGATGTTTGTAGTGCATGATATGGTCAGCACGTTACGGTGTGCAGAATCGTCGTCGCCCTCGCCATTGACTGTGATGTCGAGATACTGCAACGTTGGTTGCGAAAATATCATGTTCCACTGTTGGATAGACAGCCGCGGACACATGTCGAGGCTCAGTGCTTCCAGGTGTGATGGTAGTGCGGTGGGGAAGAACCCCAATACCCCCAGCTGTGTGACCTGCCCCAGAAGATCGACGAGGAAGGACCAGTCATACTGCCCCAGCTCTGGCACCCCGTAATCGCGGAAGACGTTGAAATAATTTGAAGGTTCGATACAAGTAAGATAGGAGTATTGTATGTTCTCTGCACGTTGAACCAGCGTTCGAAGAGCCTGGAAGTATTCGGCAGAGCTAGGGTAGCCGAGGTGAAGGTGGGCAACAACACTAGGGTTGCGGCTAAGGTGCCTAATTTAGAGCGGTGAACCGCAGTCTAGTAACGTTATCCGAAAGGACGGATTGGGGCAGGCTCAACGCGGTTCGGAGGAGGGTGATTATAACGAAGCAGAGCTGGGTACCTATTGGGGTGAGCGTGCGTCTTCCAAATACTTCCTACATACCTTCATTCTGAATCCAATCATGCAGCCACAGCTCCCGGAGCATGTGCATCTTCGGCAAGAAGCTGGCAAAGACCTCCACCCGGCCGAGGCGAGCCGTCGAGAACTTGTCTTTCCGTCGACAACATCAAGGTTGATTCTTCATGGACGCGCTGTCCATCCTCGAATACCCGGATCGTCCGGATATATGAAAGAAGAATCTGATTGTGGGCAAGACTGCGATTGAGGGTGCTGAGTTTTTGGTCGTTGTGTTGTAACGCGCGCGTGGAGGGAGATGTTGGCGTAGACAGATGGCACTGTCAGCATATAACAGCGGCGGCTGAGGAAGACGCAGGTGTACAGGTCCCGAGGGGAGTAGGAAAGGTAGGAGAGAACTTGGTAAAAGAGCTCGGGGACATCTGTGATCCGGGATGGGCGGGACATGGGTAGTCGATTGAAGGTGAGGAGCTCGAGAGTTAGGTGGGTGCCAGAAAAGGAGTTCCTGGTGTCTCGGAATTCCCGAAGCCGAAGTTCATGTTTGAGAACATTGAGGTAGATATGTGTAAAGCTCAATTTGTAGTTCAACTCGATTGCAATCTGAAGTGTTTTGCACTACTTTTGTGTATTTTTTAGGGCGGATGTGCAAGTATGATTGGGTGTTTGCCGATAGGTTGTATCGGTTAGATGATCGGCGTTTGTTTAGCGCCCCACTTGTCACCGCTGCGGATTAGCCGCCCTGCCTATGTCACATCGATTTCAACTTCTACCGGCATGCTGACGTCGAAATGTCTTATGTAGTTAGATTTAGGTGGATTCGCCACCCATTTATGCCCCCTTTATATGCTTTTCATACATCGCGAGAAGTAAGTACTTATGTACACGAGATATCACTCATTTACACCGAATCTCACTATGTTACTGGTGTACATGTGCCGGAGACATGTTACAGGTTTGATACACGGTGCTCCTGCAGGGGCCGATGCCTCCTGTATATATCTCGAGTCTTTCTCCTTCTCTCTTCTCTGTACCATAGAATACACGCACACGGTTCTCCCCAACTTCCATATCGTAACACGCTGTCGTAGGTTGGCATCCTATGAATGAGGAGCAAATCGCGATCTGTCCCAGAAACTATTGGCTTCGAAGTGGCCTCGAATGACATCCTCGGTACCCTCATTTCTAATTCCAACCTTCCCCCAGTAAACGTCCAAGAGTTCCTGACCAGACTAGTACGAGAGCACCTATTATCCCTATGTTAGCTCAACATACAGGTACATCAACTTAGGTAGGATTAGCCACACCGCGTTGAGAGAAATCACTCTGTCTGCAGCAGGAGCTTCATGCAAGCCCCAGCAGTATTCGAGATCACTCGTGCTTTTCAAGCAGAAAGACTATTACTAGCCGAACATGAGTTAAACGGCATCATCCTCCGAAGAAAAATCGAAGAAACGCCTGGAATACATCGGATTACAAGATTCAAAAGAAATACCAAAGCAATACAATTCAAGACCAAAAGAAAGATATCCCAAACCCCAATAAGGTGAAATAAAGGAATATACCCGCCATGTAATATGAATTGTAATCGTTAGTCATATCAGTCATATTTGTAGTCTACAGCCACCTCTCGCACAAGTTGGTCTACCAGCGTCCAGTTGGCGCTTAATTTGCAATGACGAGAATGCAGACTACTTAAGTAGCCGCTTGGTTCCCAATCTACTAATTATCAGCACCACAAGATGAAGCAATAAATTGAGTTTTAACATATGTATATACAGAATGATCCATTCTCACCGACAACTACCTCCTTTCAATTAGCTAGAAGAGACACGCTATTGAAGTTACTTGATTGCCTGGCTATAAGGTGGGAGCGAAAGTTAACTATACATTACAGCTTCCTTGTCCGACTCTTGTCCGACATCTATCCGGCATCAACCCATACGACTAAGACACATCCCGAGGTATCTCCAGCACAAGCTCCCCGTCATCGGAAGAAAATTGCTGTAGCAAAGGAGGATACGACACTGGTCGCTGGGGCAACATATCCTGAAGTGCGAACCGGAAGCTATCTTGGTGAGGATTTGCGGCATGGGCACGCGGAATGCTGCGATGCATTGATGGCAATGGAAGGTCATTGTAGCGCAACGAGGTGGTTTTGTACCATCAGACGAAACGACGGTCTGGCCCCGACCACTGGAATCCACTTCGGCCGCATTTGTTGATGACAAGCCGGACCCCTGCTCCCAATTGGCTGGTAGAGAAGAGCTCTCTTGCAGAGGTAAATAATTGCTGTTACAAACGAGGGCATGACACTGATTGCGAGGACACCATACCGCGACGCGCTGGCCAGAACTCAACTTGGTGAGGATGCGTGCCAAGTACCAATGACTCATGGAATGATGAGGTACAGCGATTACAATTGAAGGTAAGTGTAGCAACACGAGACGATGTTTTGAAATTTCGAGGTTGCTCAGGTGATTTATTAAGTGGATCGGTTCGCGCAGCTGGTATGTGTTTTTCTGCATACTGCTTATTGTATTCTGAAGGCGGAGTAGACATTCTCGGTTTGCCTACACCTATATGGGCACTTGTCCCACTCTTGAAGTTGCGTTTGTCTTGCAAGCCAGACCGTGTAGGGTTGCCTCTATGCCGTCCTGGGTGGCCAAGAGCTGAACTGTTATACCAAACATCTAGCGGCAGGGCCCTGAATGAGATTTTTTCAAGGTGTCGCCCTATATGTTGATACCGACTTTTCTCCGACAAATGTATATTACAAAGTGGGCAAACCCTGATAGTAGACTTCAGAAAGGAACTCTGGCGTTGACATCTACTGACAACGAAGTCAAAGTCGGGACCGTGTGTTGCTGTGAGGAAGTGTTTCTCTTCGAGATGAGACATAAAATCGTTCCGGTATAGGAATAATTCCCCACAACCTTCGATACAAACCCATTCAAAATCGGAAGTATGAGTCATCTCATGGTTAATCTAGGCGGCCCGATTGCCGAAAGTTACTGAGGCCGATGAACAGCCAGCAAAGGTGCAACTGTAAGGCTGAAGATCCATACGGACGTGCTTTCTGTAAAAGTTTTTATCAGTGACTTGGCTAAGTACATTGTTGGGACACTTACTTCCAATCATGCATATTCTTCACATTGCGAACTTTCTGGAGGCAGATGATACAGTGAAACTCTTGGACGTCGGCCATTAATTCGAGCGGCGGATGGGGTATTACAATTTCTTTCCTTTGATCCAACTTCAGGGTTGGCTTCGGATGCCGGCCACTGTCCTGGATGCCCTTCCAAATGGACGATGGGGACAGTGTTCTCTGTCCCTCGAGTCTCTGGCGTCTATTATAATTGTTTTTTGCGAGGCTTTCGACCAACAACTCGTTTTCGGACCCAAATGCCTCGAGTAAAATTTTCTTGTCAGGTTCCCATTCTTGTGCGAATTCATTATGAACCTTGTACTGGGCTTTTTTGGCCACCAACTCGGCACCGGTCTCCGTAGGGGCTCGTCGGTATCGTTTCAAAATAGGGTACAAGTTCGTACAAGCAATCTATGAGAACTCTTATCTCTTCTGTCCCCTCTGGGTATTCATGATCGGAAGTGCATTCACTCGCATCACTTTCGGCCAGCAATGGATCGGCAACTATCTCATGCGACCCTCGGATAGCTGCTACCAACTATAGGTGCAGGCCAGAACCAGGGGAAACAACTATATACATGTCCGGAATCAGCAAAGAACAGAATCCTATGGTGTATCTTACGTCTTTGTAGCTGACGAGCAAGCCTCGAAAGCATTACCACTGTCGTTTCTTTCAGCTCTATTGACTGCGAAAGTAAAATATCCAAACCGCCTTCCTCCGGATTGAATCCATCTCCCCACAGTTGCAACCTGCCCGCTTCGTTGATAATATCAGCCTGTGCTTTCTCAGAAGCACATGAGCCGCGATTTGAAACCTCCTGAAAGGCCTCAATGCATAGAGAGTAGAGCTTTATGATACAATTGGGCTCGCACAATTCGGGCTGGATCTCCTGGGTCTCTTCTCCGGCATCTTTGTCCATAGCCACATTGGAAGGTTTTGGTCGATTGCTTGACACGAAAGGGTGGTCGAACTGATTTGCAAGATCAACAGCATCCAGTCAGCCCCACAACCCCGCTTCAGAACACGTAGCACCGGTTGCTCCACACAACAACTCTCTATCTCCGCTCCAGTGCGCCATGCACTACTCGGAAAGATGCAATTCCAATTTATAAAGCAGTTCAGAACCCTTAGCTAAGGCATGGCGCTGGAAGTGACGGGCATAGTCCTTGGTGCCGCTGCCATTATTGACCCAGCATACCCAGGCATCGAGTCTCTGCATCAGAAGCTCTGCGAATCTCGCAGCTTTCCCAAACAGCTGAGACTATTCGAGGCTCAGTTCCGTACAAAGACAAAATTTCGGAACGACTCCCATCTTTTGTTTAGCAATACCAGTCTCGACCAGGACACTATTCAAGCGATGCTGATAGATATCGAGCACGAAAAATGGAACGACCAAGACTTTCAAAAAGACTTTGTGGAATACTTAGGAGACTCTTTCCAAAACACCGTTGAACCATTCAAGGTCATCGGGGAGACATTGCGACTGTTGGAGGCCGAGCTTGAGAAGGTCATCTGCCAAAGCAAGGTGTGTTAGCATATGAATCGCAACGCCTGAAAGCCTATTCATAACATATATTTCGACAGCTCAATGCCCTTGCGCCGAATTCTGATCCTACACTTGTACAATGGACAACGTTTGCTTATCGGGGAATCCGGCTGTCATCTAAAAAGGGGGTCCTAGATGCCTTGCTAAACAACTTACGATGTTCAATTTCGGATCTCCGTGACCTGTGGATGTAGAGAACGGAACTCATAGAGCACCATGCGAAACAGCGACTTCTCTCACGTCAAGCCGGGAACGCACCTTCAGCCGATTCTTTTTCAACGGTGTTGGATGTCCAAAACACCACGAAACGGGTTTATGAAGCGGTGGCCTCGGTTGCAGATTGTCGTTGTCATAAGTATTATTTTCAATTGCGTAGTGACTTGCAAGCAGGAAAGCCTCCACCGTTCGCTCTTTCCTGGTCGCCAGAGCCATTGTTGTGTCTGTTCCTTTCGGAAGACGGTGTCCAATCGACACCTCCCACTACCGAATGCACCTGTATTGCAGTCCGGTACGAAAGTCATCTGGCACAACCTCAAATCACCAGCCTCTGCGCTTCCGTAAAGGCTGCCGCAACCAGCCAAGGTGTATCTTTATGTATCGGGTTGCTTCCACATCAAACCCACAAACATTCGTTGTATAAAGAGCCGCTCAGACCGACAGTGACTCGAATATCTCTACCCGATGTTTTCGAACTCGCCCAAGCGAGGCAGCCAAATACATTGATTCTTCCAATGGTACGGCGGTATCGACTAGCATTTGTTCTCGCCTCTTCGTTACCCCATTTTGGATCCTCATCGACGTCGTGGTTCAGCAGAAACTGGAGAAGCGAAGACCTTTTTTTCCTTCAAAAGCAGTCGACATCATCAAGCAACGGCGATTTCATCCCCACATATAGCAGTGAATTTCCCGACGTGTGATGCGGTTGACAACAGCCGGGCTAGAGGAACCTTTTTGGCACAGGATAGGCAATTGTTTGCATTAGCAATAGCTCTTATCGAAATTGCCCACGGCACACGACTCCGGACATTGAAAATGCCAGAGCCTCAAAGCTGGGACCACATTCAAGAATATTTCACAATGAAAGAAGCGTGTCAGAATCTGTCAGGTTTTATGGGTACACGATATGCTAATGTCGTTCGGAGATGTTTCGTGTGTAATTTCGGAGTTAATGAGTATGAGTTCAGTAAGAGGAATCTACAGGAAGTATTCTACGAGCAAGTTGTCTGTGAGCTAAAGAAGTACTTACAGGAATTTCAGGGGCCTGTGGTCTAGGTTATAAGTAGAATAGACATATAAAATACTTACATTAAATACATTGTACTATCTAATACCTAGCTCCATACTGCAGTGTTTCTTCTTGCCGTTTTAGGTTTCCATCATGGGACCTTTGAATCTACTCTATATCTTTATTGTCACGCAAGTGCCCAAAATGCAGAGAAAAGAGAAAGATTGCAGAAGCAATATACCTAAGTACTTAGATCATGGAGATGTTGAAACAAAAAATTCGCAAGACTAGCTGTTATTAGATTAAACCTTAGTTACTCCTATGTATTGGTACGTAATGAATGTTGTTATCTTGTTTTTAGTCTGATATCTCTTTGGCAGGTTCACGCTTCTCTGTCTTTGATAAAGCATGAGCAAGAATCTTTGTATTTGCACATATGACGTAGTACAACAGCTGCTGAAGGGAAAGTGACTTCCCCGGAATAGGTGTCTTGTGTAGCAGTTGAGACGAGACGGCTCAGCGATTTGAGGGACAGCATTCGTGACGGCACGATATCTCCCATGCTTTTCCTTTGACTTCCCGAGTATACGCAAATAAAGAGTGAAATATATGGCTAGGCGGTTCATCATTTGAGCAGAGTTTAAGGATGCTAGTCCGATAAACATTCCTGCCCATCTTGATATTGGCTTTCCGAATTGACTAGGATTGAAACATGTAAACTGGAAGTTGAGTTGCAGCTGTGGCTGGCCTTGGTCCACATTGCTCTACATGGCAGGATATGTTGATAGTGACAGGAGAATGTACACTTGTATTTCATACACCAACCCATCTACCCTCTAGAAAAGTCCCGAGTACTCGGGCGATTTGGATATGTGGTCCCAGGCAGGTGGGCCTAGATTACTACCAGGACGATTTGAGACTGAGCACCGGAGGTTGGACTCGACATTGTTTGGGTTGGGAAGCAAAACTCCTGTGATGCTACGACACAATGACGTTTGTAACGTCACATACTCGAGCATGATATCTCACTCAGGTACTTTTTTTTAAGCAGGTTTTCCACAAATATGCGACAGCACCTGCAACCTACCACCAATCACACACATGGTATACTTGGATACATTATAAGCGGTGCAGTGTAGTTTTGAAGTACCTCACCATTAAGCTTGAACCCAGCACCTCCGCTTAGAAATAGTGAAATCTGGGACTGCTTTATGAGCTTACCTCTCTACTTTTAAAACTGGTAAAGATGTGTCGTGTAAGGCTGCTTTATGCTGTCTTAAATCTGAATATGTATAAGTACATACATAGCCTTGAGGTTCTCTTTATCTCTACGAACCACATACATGGAAAATCTGACGGGCGATCCCTGAAACCAAAAGCCCTACCATCCGAGTAGACAGTTAGTAATAAGCCATGACACGGGCCGAAAAAGCTTGATAGTTGCATGGCTACGGAAGATTCATACCATACCTACCACTTCTTTATCCCTAAGCGTCGTTACAGAACCATCTACCTTATATTAGATCCAAAATGCATACTTACCCAAATCCTATTGGTGTGTCCGACCAAAAAATCCAAAAAGCCGTGTAACATCGTAGAAAACCACGGGATCCAGAAAGTCCTCTTATTACGGGCATTGCTGAATGTGGATGCTGGTGGGAGGATCTGGGGCGGTTTGGAAGTTTAGAGTGAGGAAAGCCTTGGTGATATAAACAGATGGTTAAATGGAAAGCAGACAACAGTATTTGCGCAATGTTTGATGGGGTATAACCATCGACGCGCTCTCTCCACACTTACTTCCAACTGTACAGTAAAACCACAGAAACTCACAAGACCCATATATTCTACGGTTCCCATAAGAGGTACTAAATAAGTCCCATCAACAAAAAACGCAAGCCACAATTATTCTAGACGTAATGCTCTTCCCATCCTGCTACATCCTGCCCCATATCATTAACCAATACCACACCCACAGCAAGCCACCGTGGAAAGACGCGTGGCCTAGCCACTTAGCCATAGTTCTATACTAGTGACTTCCCATATATTAACGGGGAGCAAAAGAATTGACCCCGACGCGATTTGAACGCGCAACCTTCTGGACTGGAATCAGATGCGCTACCCTTGCGCCACGGAGTCATGTTGTTGGCGTTTGTCCTCCTTTTTCATGCACATATCCACCATCACCCCACATCCCACGCGTTGATCCATCTCGGCCGGCAAAACTCAACGCTGCCCCCAATCTCACCCCCCTCGGTGCCCCCATTGTACGCACTTCTCTCTCCGATATGCACTTCTAGGGTACGTATCTCGACACACATGATATTAACCGTTGATAGTAGAAGTATATCCCCAATTCCAATCCGAGTCCGTCCACACGAATGAATATACAACACGCAAAAACTTGAAAAAAAGAACCCCGATAACCCCTAAGCTTAATGGAAAGAAGGAAATGGAAGCGGACAATGGGAAGAAATATAACGCATATCCTCCCCTTACCACCACCGTATGAACCCACCCATCCAATTCACCCGCCCACCCCGCACCAAAAAAGCATCGAGAAAAAACGAGCCGGGATTCCATTGAAAAAGCTTCAGGGTCATTTCATACTCAAAACCTTCGTCCTCCAGCCAACGAAAAAGCCAAACGCAGACAAATACAATTAGTACACTTTCCACACCCTCGCCATGCCCATGTCGTGGCCACTTCACTACTGCACATTCTCCCAAAACAAAACGCCACCCCCGCCTACGCCCGCCCGCAACGCAACCAACATTAAGCATCCTACGTTGCCCGAGTCTTTACCCTCCTTGTGCTCCTCCGAAGACCCGATTCCTCTCCCACTGTCGCTACCGATGCTTCCTCCGACGGCTCCCGCCGCACGCCATTCACCTTTCCGTTGGTCGAGCCGTTCGTCGTCGAGGCATACCCGTTGGCTTTGCCGTTCGTTGCGTACCCATTGGTTTTGACAGCTGACCTGTTCGTGGCCTGCCCATTCGTTGGTTCGGGGGCTGCGGTGTCTTTTGCGAGAGCCATGCGCTCGCGTAATGCCGCGTATCGTGCTGAAGCGTCGCCGCCGAGCCACTGTGTTCCGAGCCAGCGGTCCCAGCAGATGAGGAAGGGTTGTGAGTAGTTGTTCTATTTAGCGTGGAGAAGTTAGTTATCTACCGTTGTCCTTAGGGATGAGGAGGGAATACCTTGATCCCCCAGGTCTGATGATGTACATCATGATACCCCGCATTGTTCCAAAACATCTTTTGCAGCGGATCCCACGGCAATGAGTATCCACAGTGATCATCTACCGTCTTCAACGTCGAAAAGCAGAAGAAGAACATGGCCCCCCGTGTGCCCATCCCCGAAAGCTTATAGCCCAATCCCGCGCCGATGGTATCCATAAGGAGACCCTCGAAGGGGTGGTTGTAGAGCGCGCCGAAAGCGTACGGAACGTACAGGCGGTGGTGGCGGGAGTGAAATGTTTCTACTCGCGTCAGCGGTGAATGCGGGGGAAGGACGCGGGAGACAAACTATAAAGCCATTTCGACTCGTGCATGGCGCGGTGCATGAAGTACTGCCAGGTGTCGAGGATAAAGATGGCGATCCACAACCGCACTATTGGCATAATATACCAGTACACGATTTCGGCCACACTCCACCGCCAGTCCTGGTGCCCCTCCAACCTGAGAAACTGCAGTGTCTTCAGGAACAACTCGTCTCCCCCGGCCGCAACGATCCCGCGCGCAATCTTCTCCTCCAGTCCTAGCCCGTCAATCCCTGCAAGCCCCAACGCCTTCAATCCCCACCGCTCCACCGTCAGAAACCTCGTGTAGAGCTTCAGCACCTCGAGCTGCTCAGCCCCGACCATCTCCACGCCCTCCCATAACGCCGTTATACCACCGACTATTGTCTGTATGATCTGCTGCAGGATCACATCCCGAACGACTTCCCTGCGCGTAACGTGGTTCCGCTTCAGCACCTCCTCGGGAGTGTGTAGTCGGTACTTCGAGAGGAGGTCGTGGGTGTCGAGAAAGTGGAAGACGAGGGAGAACGACCAATAGGTGACGATGGGTAGGATCAGGAGTACCCAGTGGTCCGTTATTGGAGGGAGGAGTGGTGGTTGAGGCGTTAATGTAGGATGTAGGAGGGTGCTATTCATTGTCATCGTCATTATGGAGGCCGTGATGGTGTCTGAAGTCGCGGGTGGTGGCGGAGGTGAGCGACGGGGCTGAAAAGGAGCGACAGTTCTGAGGCGATTAGCGATCCTTTTAGGGTGAATCGTTTTTTCTCGGACTAGATTAGATTAGTAGTAGGCAGTGGCGACGGTGCTGTAGCGCGGTGTATTTATATTGTAATAGTACTTATTGAGGACGAGAGAGAGCGAGAGCGAGCGACAGAGAGAGGGGGAGAGAGGGAGAGAAAGTAGAGGTCAAGGAAACCGCGTTGCTAGTCAACTAGTCGAGGTAGAAGGAGTGAGTGAGACGAGTAGTTGTCGTGGGAGGCGACGAGTGGTGTGGTGATGGGTGATGGGTGTTGGATGTTCTTCGACGTACGTACTTAGGTATGTTTTGTCCAATTAATAGGACAAACGAAGCGAGGGCTCCGCTAGCGACAAGCAACACGAACAATGAATAATCAATATATGCACCGGAGGACGACGGCGTAAGAATGCGAAAGGAAGAGAATATAAGGTCGGCATACGCAGTCGCAATCAAATCGTCCTGTCACTGTCAACGCCAGCTCACTCAGCAGGCTAGCGTTATAGGTAACGCCGTATCGCGTGAGAAATGTCAATGTAAGCGCAACGAACAAGCAAAACCAGAGACTCAGCCATTCTCTTCGCCGTTAACTAGGACATCGTGGTGCCAGAATATCACCGTCTTAGACGTCGTAATGTTAAAATACCACCGTACTGAAGTTTGAATTATAACAATGACAGGCCAGGCCCCTTTTCGCCGGCACGTTCTTCCGCGCCTGCGCCGAGCCGGCTTCCATCTCTCCCCGGATCCGAAGCATCCACTCGGGTCTCCTTCGTATCTGGTGTCACCCACCTCAAATATCACGCGCCATCTGATAACTCCCTCAACCTGCAAAAAATACATGCTTACCTTCTGATTCCACTCAGACATTTAGATGTCGTCTCCAATAACCTGCGACAAACAGATAATCAATACATCGATTTCAGATTGCCAGGTCACGTGCTCTCCGTAGTCGGCCTAGCGCAGAAAATACTTTAATTTTGCGTTCCACTTGCCTGCTTGGCTTCTGACTGTTCTTTCCCCGCTCATTTGTCCCGCCTAAACAAAAGAAAGCCCATCCTCCGCCACCTCCACCGCTCCGCAGTTCTCCAGCCGTACATATCCAACTTTGCACGACACCGCAAAAATGATTATCTTCAAGGTGAGGATACCCCTCGCCAGCCATGTTTGGGGGAAGAGTGGGAGGAGTGCGGGGTAATAGCGGATGGACACATCGCAACTTTCTGCGCAACTCTATCCACCGGACACTGGGATTGAGGTCCAGACCTAACATGTTCGCTCGCAGGATGTTATCTCCGGCGATGAGATGATCTCGGACGTCTACAATCTCAAAGAAGTCGATGATGTTCTCTACGAAGCCGACTGTCAGATGATCACGATTAAGAAGGGTGCCGACGTCGGTGGGTCTCCCTTCTCCCCGAGTCCCCCATCTTACCATCGCTGACATACGCAGACATCGGCGCCAACGCATCCGCCGAAGAAGCCGCTGATGACCTCGAGGAAGGAATGGAGACCGTCAACAATATTGTCTTCTCATTCCGTCTAAACGAGACCCAGTTCGACAAGAAGTCGTATCTTACGTATCTGAAGGGTGCGTCCTGGGAAAAGATTGGGGTAGATTTATGATGCTGACAGGCGGGTTAGGTTACATGAAGTCCGTTAAGGGGAAGATGCAGGCTGCGGGAAAACCGGAGGAGGAAGTGACGGCATTTGAGAAGGGAGCTCAAGCCGCAGCGAAGAAACTGATTGCTAACTTTAAAGATTTGGAGTTTTACACCGGAGAGTCGATGGACCCTAGTGGAATGTATGTGCAACGCGGCAACATTCTTCCCTTCCTCCTTCACAAGCTAATACAATATCGCAGGGTTGCCCTTCTAAACTATCGTGAGGATGGTACCACGCCCTACTTCATCTTCTGGAAGCACGGTTTGAAGGAGGAGAAGGTTTAGATCATATTACATTTTTTAGCGTACGGTGCAAAAAAATGCGATTTGTTGTTACACCTACCCCGCCTTTTCGGGATTAAATCTGCGGGCTTCTACCTCGTGATATACATGGGGACGAGGCCCCCTCCGGACGATGTCCCAGCGTGCGTCCAAGATATTTTGTTGCCAAGAAACACTAGCCAAAGTGTTAGAGAGAGATTCAAGTTTATAGTGAAAGCAAGATAAATTACAACTGATACATCTAGTCTAACAAAAGAACTGTAGTCTGCATGTTCAACTCATAATGCCATGAGAGTGAGGATTCCTCCACCACTACCACCTCCTCCTCCACTACCTCTGTTTCCTTCGCTGCGTCCTCCTTTTCCTCGTCCTAATCACCATCACTTGCAAGATTTATTACCACCTGTCTTCCTTCCTTAATCAATTTTCCTTGTGAACACACTTTTATAGTGAGAAAACTCTTCTTTGTCCACTGGCAAGCTGCACTTGCCATTAAACTGCACCTCTATTACTTACTGAATAAGTGCTTTAGTAAAGCTCTTGAGTGCGTAGGGGATATCGAAGCTATTGTCACTGTGATAATTGTGGAGATCTAGAAGAAAGGGGCACGTGAATTCTATCACTGGTAAGCCGCTTTGACCTTGCCCACACACGCGCACTTCATGGTCTTGGGCAGACGCTGGGACGTACAATCCGGAGGGGCGTCACCTCCGTTAAAACACCAGAAGGGCAATATACGCCACCTAAAAGTCCGACAGCATAGGCAACACAATCGCCTATACTGCAATCTTTTCAAAGAAGTGTAAGGGATTGCCCTGCAGGATCCAGAAAAGTTTGTCAACCTATCCTTGATTTGCTCACCAGTTGTGTTTTGTGCAAAAGAGAGGTTGAGGTTCAAATATTCCTGGGTCACCGAGAAGCGGTCCTTTTCTAAATATCCTGGCCGCTAATACTACAGTCTATCCCTGTATCGACCACTTGGACAGCGCAGTGGCAACACAGTAGAAGATGCTATTGCGGATCTGAGCTGATAGCTTTGCGGATAATGATCTTCTTGTAAAGGTACCCGGTAAAGCGGCGATCCTGCTTCCTTCTATTGCCTGTACGAGGGGTAAGTGTAACCATTCCTGCCTCCGCATCTTGGGACTCAAGTGTATATATTCTACATTCAGTAATCTTGAATAAATCCAGAGTCTCCGACTTATAATTACCATAATTTCCCCTAAGCATGGCAGAGAATATCTTTTTAGAAGTAAAATCAATGAGTGAGAGTTTTGCAGTTAGATCAAGAGCTTTCGCTTGCTAGGCATAACTTGGGAGTGGGTAGGTATATAGGATATTTCGAAAGAAACGTGTATTCGTTGGACAGATACTTAATATAAGCTTTGTTGACTAAAGATTAAAATTATGACAACTTGCAACATCACCGTACATCCTCCACGGCTACCCCTTCGTCATAACTCGCGACTATGAGCTTGGGGGCTTCTATTATGACATGGTTTACCATACAAAACCTCTACGCAAACGGTAGTTACTAGATGGTTCGGAAACGATGTCAATTTAAAATGTCCGGTCGATGCCCACCGGCGTCCAGAATCCAGTTATTAACATGCTTCGACTGTTGGCAAGATTGATTACAAGGCTCCTAGTGACCAAACAGGCCTCAATTTTTCACAATAGCAACACTGCAGCTCCTGGTGTCCAAGGCAAGAACCACAATTCCCCGACTCAATCTGTTTGCTTTACCGACAATCCAACGTTAACAACCCGAGAATTTGAGCCTGTGGAAATATTGTTTCGCAAATCCACTAGTTGCACCGATGGCTCTGTGCCGACTATGATTCCCTCGGGACATGGCCGGTAGAGATATATGATTGGTGCACCAGACTATTCACACCTACTCTCTTAAATATTACCTTTTGCAACCTTATATTGACAGGTTGGTAATCACGTTCTTCGGAATTCTCTATTGGAGCTAGAGTAATTCCCGGTATTAATTCTGGCAACTGGGGATGTGTCGACTGATGGATGAATTTGTTCAAACCGTTACGGAGGGAATGCGGGGCGTCGAACACGACCTATCAACGCATTGGGATCTGAAGGCTGGGTGATTTTCGTGTGTATACGCCCGCGTACGCTAATATATATAGGTTTGTGGAGTGATGGCTCCGTACTGAAAAATTAAGAGTCTAATCGGAATATAGAGTCAATGTACAGGATTGAAGTTAGAGGGATCCTGGTTCCGACCTCGAGAATAATTGGAATTTGAGTTTAGAGTAGAACCCCTCAACTTCTAGATTACCTTGTTCGGAAGGCAGCTGGAGAGAGGGGAGATACAAAGCAGTCAGTCCAATCATGGAGATAACGAAGGTATCGGGTGATATATTATGATCCACCTGAATGAGCATCTAACTAGAATGCACCATTTCCATCTCGATACGTTTAAAACAGGCCAACACAACCTGCACTATTCCGATCTTTCCCCAATACGAAAAGCCATGCTCATTACCACTCCAACCTGCGCCAGGCCACAAGAAGCAATAAAACAGCTCCTCGCATAGAATCGAGAGGCTTGGGACGAGCAAGATGGTGTGAGTGATTTGTTGCAAATTGGGCAATAATATTTTTAGGGTCTATTATACCCGCGTCACCGGTTACTTCATGAGGGAATCTCGAGCTCGAGAGCTGTGTAGTATTTGTACACGGCGTTTGCAACTTCGTATTCTTCAGTTCTACTGGCATGTGTCACCGTCATTAAAGTGACATATAGGTTGGTATGTTGGCAATCAACTTGCTTTCTTGTGCTCCCCAGATCCATGAAGACTATGCATAGTTTCTGGCCGGTTCGCGAACGACTGACTGGTTTGCAACATAGTTGCCCGGTTCACAAACTGCTATCTGGTTCGCCGGCTGACCTGTCTGGTTCGCAAACTTGAGAAACTAGTCCATAAACGTGAGTCTCTAATGCGGGTAATAACAGTCTATGCCATTCGTGCTCGCACCGGAGCACTATAGACTACTAGAGATCGAGTACAGCATGTTACCTTGACCTCTAAGACCTTCAATCGGGATTTTCTCTGACCCACTGCGTCCACCTCCAAGCCTAGTGACAGAAGAAAGCGACATAATTAATGGGAGTTAAATGAGGAGGATGGAAGGTTTAAGATTCCAATAGCAGTACAGCATCTCCTATGATTAACAAGTCACAGCAGCGGTACATTCCTATTTTCTAGAGACAGTCTTGTTATCATAGCTTAAATCTAATACATCAGTTAGATCTGTAGATTTCCTGCCCCGTTTGCAAACCGGCCCTACTTCACGAACTGGCCTGTCTAGTTTGCAAAGTTCGTGTATAGGTCGAACACATATCGATATCACCTATTCATCTGTATGTTACGGTTACTCCTGCCTACATTGGGCTATCGGCAACCTGTCGATTTTCCGCCCCTGAACAATGGCCTGGAGGATTGCCCCTATTCCGTAGTTAGTATGAAAAGTTACCTCACGTCCTCCCAACTCCAATAGGAAAATCAGCCTTTTTCCGGGCAAATCAGTCCAATATACACCCTCGCTCATCTACTCGGTCCTAAGATTGAAGAAACAGTATGTGCACTTTAAAGTGGTACTCTACCGCGAAAACTATGAGATACATGGTGCCTCTCCAAACCACAGGACATCCGGATAGGCGCGGTTGACAATAAGGAACCAGCCTCACGACACCGCGGTTCTAGAGAACCCATAAACCAGCTTTATGCAGGATAAGCCATATTTTGGAGCTATGTGGAATAACCCTTGCCTTGCCAGACAGATGCTAGGGTGTTTCGCCGCACTCGAGCTTGCGAGCGCGACGAAAAGTCTGGGACCAAGAAAAGTACACCTCTCTTCTACATATCAAAACAATCGTGCGAAAACAGTCCAATAATCCATTTTTACCTTACATGTGATGTTCTTTTTATCACATCCTAATTCACCTCAATATAGAAGTGCTGCACCTTTTCCTGCATCTCCTCTTTTTGTGGTGTTTGGGAGTTGTGATGGGCACATTGAGAAAAGTGGTGACTAGTCATTAAGCGGCAATGACTCGAGTCATTAACCTTGAATGATTGTTCATTGACTTTCATTAACTTGTAGCAAAACACCACATATCTACCAGCCGCGAGCAAATTTCAGTAAATTGTCCCATAAGAAACAAAAAGACTCCCATTTTGGACAATTTGCCTTAATATTTCTTCTCTTAACACATCGGTTGCTCGATTCACGAACGATCAAAACCTTTCTTGAGAGAAAACCGAACGCGACAAAGATCTGAAGGCGCTGGCTATGATTGAGGGAAGAAACTGCGAGAAGGGGTTATTGATATCTAGAATACATGCATGGAGGACATGACGGCGATAATAGATCGTAAAATAACTGAAAATATAGTCTTCGCCCCAAACTCATCCCGGATCCCACTTTCTACTTATTCAAGCTCGATCATGGAATCGCATCAACGCAAGGCCTACTACCAATCTTGGAAACGTTAATACTTCTCATCGCCAATTCGATTGATTAGCGCACTGATATTACCTGCGTTCCCAGATGTTTTCCTCTCAATTGATAACGTCCGCAAACCACTTTCCCAAAGATTGTCACCCGCTTCCCATACTTAAGTTATTCAGCTATCTAAGCTGGTAGATGGATCTTCACCGCTGTCGCCAGTAGGGGAACAGAGTGGTTGGTTGGCCTGCTATGAACACGCATGATTGGTGTGTGATGCATATCGTGACCGATGAGGAGGGTGCATGTAATGAAGCTGGTATTGTAGTTGTTGGAGTTGATCGTCGGCTGATTTGAGAACGTTATATACTGGAATAGATGGCTGGGATAGTGCCCCTAATGAAGCCGGTCAGTGGTAAGGATATCCAGTCCTGAAGGTATATTCCCCATTCTGCGGTGGGTTCCTATAGCGTGCATGGCGATTAGCAATTCTTGTGGGGAAATTTCACTGCCAATGCGTCTGCGTCTCCTCGGCTACTGGTATTGCTTTCTGATGCGCGAAAATTAAGATGATATCCGATTTATCGAGTGCCGGTGATGACGTTCAAAGACATGCGTGATTCGTCTCATTTCCTTGATTAACACTATGTTGTTGAAACAAATTGATGCATTTGCTTGTGGAATTGACAACGACACTTATGCGGCGAGAACGTGTATGACATATGGAGAATCTCTTTCAAGAGAATGTCGGCAACCAAAGGACAACAAAAGAGCTCGACAAACAACATACCTACGAGATCGTGCTGTGTTCCGAAGCGTCCCAGAGATGTGACGGGAGAATGTATCGATATCGATGTTCCATCAGGACCAAACAACCATGAGATACATATCTGTCGCCCCTTCCGTTTGTGCAATTATCAGCGGCAGCCCCAGCAAAAAGGCCACTTGATAAACTATATCGTCAGCATCGTTGCGTTTGCTAGTTGCACATTGGGTAAAAGATGTGGATAATTGAAATAAGATGGGTATATACTTAGCAGCTCATTGTCCGCGCAGAGACGTTAGCACATAGTCACTCTAACTCACTCGCCGGGTGAAACTAGAAACTTCCAACACTTGTGCTGCCTAGGTGAAGGATCGACGGCGACGAGGCAAGCTAAACCCAGGTTTGGTCTTCGCTCCACACAAATTCCGATGAGGCCGAAGGGGTGTTTGTGCATGCTCTAGCGACGAATCTGCTGCGCTCGTAGGCGAAAACTCTATCTCTGCGGGCTCGGTGAGCGTACGACAAACGGAAAATGAGGGAGCGAGAGAATCTTCCTTCATCCTCAACACTCAACACTAAATACATTAACTCAGAATATCTTGGAAAGGACGGCCTAGTCGCTAAATATTTATTGGGATTAGTTGTCCAATCCGGCGGGTCCCGCGACGAGGGAGTTCATAGTTCCCTACCTTTGAGATCACACGGACCACCTCAGCACCCCCGCAAACTTACTCTCGCATATCTGAATCTTTCCTCGATCCACCAATAATTGCAGCCAAGCGACGGCAAAACGGGGCTATCACCGACCACCCAAAGCCTGAATTTGCCGAACATCCGCAGAAACACAGACTAGACCTAAAGAGACAGCATAACAGTGGTGGTGTGGGAATTGTGCATTCTTGGCTACGATGTAACGAGCACTCGGTGAAGGGTGTCCCTCTTTCTCGACCACACAGATCGATGGGACACATCAAATTTGGTTTCTCAGATGTGACACTTAGAGCTGATAAAGTGTGATTGGTAGATAACAAAGCCACTGCGTGCCAACGATATGCTGCCCTGCGGCGTGACAGGTATAGACCCCGCTTGACAACCTACCGAGATATCAGTAGCATTCATGACGGCAATAAAGACATGACAAAAGAAGAAGCCTGCCCTATTCTAATTTCCAACGTTTTCGGTAGGCAAAATCCAGGTGAGCAATGGTCGGTGTCACTGTGCGCTGCGTGCTAACTAGACGAATTTCTAGTCGCCTTGCATTTGTGTTTTGTGATTGACATTCAACGTTTCCCTTCCGAACTGGGTCAAATAGCATTCGGCGGAACAGTCAGACAACAACCCCTCCCCCGGTGAGGCCTGTAGGATCTGCAGAATCGGGGATGGTTTGTAAATCTCGTATGCACTAAGAAGCAACTATCTGGAAGCTGCAGATGTGTAATTGCTCTTGCGGCTTTTCCTTGGTTTCGCTGATGACAATGAACCTTTTACATTGGGTACTTCCTTGCAATGATGGTGAGGAGCTTCGTAAAAACCCGTCTTAATAATCTGACTGTACACTGCAAACCTGATGGGTGTCTAACCGTCTATCCTACTTTGGCGAGGAAACTTGCTTGTTCCCTCTCCTTCCCGGTGGAGAGGACTAGCGTCAGCAGTGTCTGTACTACACTCAGATATTGTGCCGTTAGTGTAGCATCGTGGGAGACCTCGATTGGGTGCTCGGAATCTCACATAGGAAGAAGTAATGTGAAAATAATGTCGGTAGAATGTCCGATTCGTGAGAGGTCGAATGAATACCTCCCAACAGGTAATTACAACCTAGAATAACAAAAAGGAACTGCTGTACTACAATTTAGCAGATTAGATGGTAGAGAGATTATTGACCCGATCTGATATTAGTACTGGTCTTCACCTTGGAGAGAGTAATTGCTCTGTTATTATTAGTTCTTGCTGCACTCAGGGGAAAACGAAGCGCCTCGTCCAATACCTTGATCCCAGGGAGTTTGCTTACTGGATGTTCACGAATCATGTGCTACCGAACCGTGCGAAAATTCACAGTCTATCACTCGACAAGATAATAAGATGTCGGTATGTGAGTTAACGCAGACGACAGGCATATTGTGGTTACACGAATAACTGGAAGTTACCGGATGGTCGGGATTGGGTCGATGGCTACATGTTTAAAATTGTGTATCTAGCTTTTGAAATCTACATGGGTTACGGATATGCATTTATGCTCAATGGCTTAAGCCCACAGCTTATGCGGAACGGCCTTCTGGGACCGTGTACCCTCTCGGTCTCCGGTCTATTAACGTATACATACCCAGCAACACATGTACAATAGAATGCGTGGGCCACAGTCCAGTTTCCCGGGTGTTTGGACTCCATTTCCCACACGAATACCCGGAAAACCCTTGCGGCCTTCGCTCTGATCCTACATGTACACCAACTGTCATCGCATGCTTATGCTGCATGATCGACACATGGTTGGTTACTAAAGCTATGTTCAATTGCGGCGCTTCTCGAAGAATATTTGCACACTCACTTGCGCTCCAAGTGCATTTTTTCTGAGACAAAAGGTGCACATCTCGCTAGGCTCTATAAGTGGGTTAGGGATAGCATAAGGTTTAGGGACTTAGTACCGAAAAATGAGTGGCTGAAACTTTCCCAGAAGCGGTATGAACAATCACGGATTCGTTATGTTCTTTTCCATTCCAAGGAGGTCATAAATTCTGCACTCTTCAGTCTTGGAGTGTGGCACACTGTGTTCTTTAGTTCCCCTGGTCTAGATTCTTCGCATTTTCCAGTACTGAATCCTTACTGCGAGTAAGGGCGTTCTGTTTTATAAAATGGAGGTACTGCCTAATCCCGTAACAGGGGTAGAAAGCGATTGTCTCTAATGGGTTTCGTTCTGGAAGTATGACCGCGTACATTGTCATTGATACCGAGTACTACTTTGTGCATCATCACTGCGGTTGCAAAACGCTACATAGCGCTTGAAATTGATCGAATGGAAGACCGAGTGTATGTCACAACCGGGAACGATTTTAACGAAAGCTATGCATGTCATTTCTTTTTCTTTGATTTTCCCGTGCGAAGAGCGCTTGTGATGCATTTGCATGGGTATGTTATCTACGACACCATTCCAGCCCAAATAGAGTACAAATGGTTCCGATGTTTTTCCTTCTTCACATACTTTCGTGTTACTACATGCGGCAACAACCGTGCCTTGGGCGCCAGTATGTACTCAAGCACATCTGCAGGTCTGTCAACGTAAGATGGGATTTGCACCTTCTTGTTACGTTCCCCGCGTAACCAGCTTCCTGGAAACGTTGGGATCGAATGATCAGATCTCGATATCATTAGATTCGGTAGGTACATATAGTGTTTTTTCTCCATGATTTGCGTCTGAATTTTAAGTTTTCAAGTTGTTGAGCAATCCTCGAATCACAGTCATCTGCATGAGCGATGCATCAGGAGTCCTAGCCGCCAACACATCTGCAATACTTGTGGCAGCTAGCCCCTCACCTGTGGCTGTTTCAGGAGCAGGTGCATTCAGTGATTGTGGCTGCTCGTTGGACTGCTGACGGTGGCTTCCCCGCGTGAAATAGTTTAAGGCTCATTAGTGGGAAGGCCAGGAATTTGTTACGACTATTGCGTTGAGTTTGCAAAATGCATGTTGTTCCTTTAATATACCCTGGTTGAGGCCAGTTTTATCTTGTCCTGTGGCATCGAAGTTGAGTAGCGACTCTAGTAAACCCGGATTGAGAATGACGCGTGGTTTCCAGCAGTTGCGCTACTAAGGAATCTGCTCTACCTCGCCTACCTTGGGGCAAAAATAGCGGTCGCGTTAGAACACCGGAAGCGCAATATACGCTACCTAAAAGTCCAATAGCAGCATAGGCAACACAACTGCATATACTACAATCTCTCAAAGAAGTGCAAGGGACCAATTTGCAGAAACCAGAGAGATATGTCTACCTATCCTTGATTTCTTACCGGTTGCGTTTTGTGCCAGAGAGGTTGGCGTTCGAATATTCGTGGGTCACTGAGTGCAAGGAATTCTGGACTTGTTGGCCGGCTGACGAGGTGCCATGTGATACAAAGTGTGGTAGGACGGAGGCGGGGGTTTAAAAGCTCAATCTGTCCGCATCCTTCTCACTTCCAAGCTTCAACTTTTCCGAGAACTAGCAGATCTCAAATTACCGTCAGATATCCTTTCGTACAATCACACTACAATCTATAATACAGACTACGAGTACACATTTAAACCCACAACATGACAAAGAACTGGGAAAAGGAGAAGGAGAAGATGCACGAACTGTATTTTTTCATCTTACATTGTTACAACTCACCAAAGCTTACATAGTCTAGATATATGACCCGAAACATGAAATTGGCGTCTGTTATAGAGATCATGACCAAGCAATATGGCTTTCAGGCGTCGTAAGAGCTCCAAAGATACTTGCCAAAAGTCATTCTAATCTAGAACCTAGCGAGCGGGCGTACAAACAAAAATTTAAGGAGTGGCAATGGTTCAAAAAGACCCAGGCGAGAATGTCCCATTCTACTCTCCTGGTGCTGCCTTTTAACTTATTTGCAGCGTTCACCGTGTGTACAGCCAATTGTTAAGCAAGAACAGCTATCTCCCATCGATGATTCCTCCGACAACAGCCCCCCACGGACAGTTGAGCAGCCTGTCTATCGGATGCATCACCGAGGCCCAAGCCGCGGAATACCGCCTCCTATGGAACAGGGTTACGACCAATACTCGCACATACAGACTTTCGACCCTAATTATTCCGCTGTGAGCGGGGCGGATATGGAAGTGTATAACCATGCAGCGCATAACGGACAAGGGCACCATATGGGACCTCCGGCATCCGCCGGTGGTATGACTCTGGGGCCGTATGGTAGAGGCGTCGCAGGATCGCAAGTGTCATTGCCTTCGGTTTCAACTTTACAACGTGCAGCTTTCCAACGAGCGAGTTTCAATGAGAGTTTGCGAGAGGCAGAGCGCCGAGTGGATGCCGGTCAATACGAGCATGCAGAGGGTGCACTGGAGAGTGCTATCAGGAGTTTACATTGGTTGAAGGATAGCGGTAACTGAGGAGTGGGCTCTTTCCTTTCCCGGCAGGTTCACGGTAGCGCAGGCGTTTGAGGTTTCTAGGTTTAAACCTTTTTTTCAAGGGTGTTTCATTGGTCTACTTCTCGCATGCAACATATTTTTTCTTTTCATTATTCTAATAGGATTGATAGATCTCTCGTTGTTTCCTTGATTGTAGGGCTTCATCATATGTTTTATTTCTTCAGGCCGCACAAAAGTTGAGAGTGTCTCGGAGTTGCCAGCTAAGACGATGCCACGTTGGGAGACTAGGTCTTTTGGCATAAGAGCTAAACAACCTTCATGACACGGTGCAATGGGGCATGAGTATGAATTTTAGAAATGTTGTGTTAGTCGTAAAACCGATCCCACTAGTACATCTGGCATAGTCTGGATTTCCGCGGCCGATGTAGCATAAAGCCGAATCATGCATGGAGTGTGACTGTCCAATTGGCTCGTGCATAGGTGGTGCATTGTTACCCAATTTCGGGGGCGCCACCGTGAAGGGCTGATGAGATGACCTATCCTACTGCACACATGATTTTCTTGTCACTCTACGTACTGTCTCAAGTAATGCGGAAGCATCCGAGCTACTGGGCGGGGGATATTTATTCCTCGACACCTGCACGCCGATTCAGAAATAATGAGCATCCTCGACGTCTACACTTCGGCACCGAAAGCATAGAACTTACTGACACAGCAGCACTAGATCGCCACGTAACGGATTGTTCAAGCCTGTCGTTTACTTGACTCGTCGCATCATACACGGGGTTCAGTTTCCGTGGTAGCATCGAAGCATGCGCATTATATCGATTTCAGGCAGATGGTCTGCCTTGTTGCCAGGCACGCCCATGCTGTCTTGCTTTTTTATTTGTCCCATAATAACATGTAGGACAAATGACCCTCGTTGCGTGTGGGGATTTCAGCTTGACGTTGCACGATCTGAGTCACACAATATGCGTTCATAGAGCCACGCCATTAATACCACCAGGTCACAGACAATTTTGGTGTCTGACCCTGATCCAGGACTAAGGTAAGCCCTACATACAATCACACTGCTCCCTGTAAAATCCCCCGCAGGAGGATCGCTACATGGGTTTGGCCAACCTACCATGAGCATGAGGCAACGCTGCCGTAACTTCGGTTGAGTACGTTCGTGGTGGGGCTTGTAAGAAGCTTGTTTTTTGTTCGGGAATTAGATGACGGGGATATGTGACTCTCCATGTCAATTGAGCCATTGCCGAAAGATATCTCCGTGCTCTTTCGTCCCTTACCTCTATCCCAGTACCAGGACTTTGGAACGCTACGTCACATGGCCTCGTGCGCACTGGGCCCTCATCGTGGCATATGCCGTCGCCCGATACCTTCCCTTTCTTTCGAAACACCTGACCTAGCTCCAGATGCACAGCAGTATGAAAACTCCCAGTTGCAATCTGGCCATGAGCTCTGGTGACTACTGTGAATGGGAATGCCAATGATTAGTGGCGTTACGGGCACACACTTTAGCACATACACTTTCGATTGTATCCATTCATTCGGTGCTGAGCTATGAGATTCCCGAAGAGAGAGGAAAGAGCCGTTTGATGCTGGAGCGAAGAGTTCTGCTTATTCGCCTAGATGTCAACCCCGAGCACCGAACTATATCTCGCGTCACTACATATAATATGGTGATCAGTAAATCCGCCGGAGCGCACACATGCAGTAACAAAGACCGCAAACGTAAATTTCTATGCTGTCCTACTCAATACCAAGGTTTTCTTAGTCCTTTCCACCTGCACTGTTCCTACCTCTTCAGCAACCTCCCCCAATTCACTAGCCTAATCGGGTTCTATGGCCGAAGTAATTCCTTTCCAGCAACTGGTATCATTTCTTCAGATGAAAGGGCGGAAAGGGATTACAAGCAAGGTTTTTGGAGCAAATTCCAGGGACCGGTTCAGGATAGGCGCTTCAAACTGGGGATCTGGGAATTTTCCGGAAGAGGTACACGATAAGCGGAGGCTGCACTCGCGGGTCAGTACATTTAGCAGACCGCAGCATGCCTGAGCACTCGTATAGCTTACCCAACATCAAGAATTTAGTGATATGTAGTTTGCCAGATTGGGTGCATCATCCCGGCTTACCAGAAAGTGCAATTGGAAGAGTTACTCTAGTTAGTTAGACTGCGCGAGATGGGCAGAAGGTACCCATACTTATTTGGGGTAGTTAGTTGGACGCTTAAGTACATGTTCGTTCGATTCACGCGCATGGCGTCCTATTTCCGCCCGTCCATGAAGATTCAAAACGCTCGTGGCGTTAGTTGCCGGTAATAATATCAACCTCGCATATCCCTGGTTAACAGGGGTAAACAAGCGCAGCCATAGACTATCTTCTTATTGGCCTGTCGGCGGTAGTGCGTTGGTTGCAAGCCTATCTGTATCAAGACCGCTTCCCCGTAGCGTACTCACGCATAACCAATGAATCACCAGATCAGTGACAATTATAGAGTAGCAGAGACCGCGAGTGGGCATTTATGAAGGAACATGTGCTGGTCGCTACCTTGTTGACGCCGTTGGCGTGTCCATGGGGATATAATTGCTTCAGTATATGTCACGCAATCTGCTAATGTAGATTTTACCGCTCTTTTTTCGATCCATCCGCCAAATTCGCCCACCCGCCTCAGAATTGCGCTGGCGCTCCTATTGAAATCTAGACTGCATGGGAAATCAACATACATCTTAATGTTGGATAAGTATTCAGTGGTGACTTCACGCTAGACTTTGCCAGCTTGCTTGCAATCACAATACACTTGCGCATGTACCTGCACTTCTTCAGCACCTCCGCACTTAATTCTTCTATCGGTATACTGTTGTATTTATCGTCGCCATCCCAGCTTCCAACTGCAGGTGGTATGGTGGGAGGCTAAAGACACTTCCCCCCTCCCATAGGCAGCCTTGCTTGGGACTCTCTTCGTCGTGCACGGGAACTTTTGAAACTCTACTCTGCAGTTCACAAGGATCGTCAATTGGCGAAGTTACTCTGGTATGCGTTCTGATAAATGGTCCTCTAACGAAGCAAAAGAAAAGTCTGACGGGTCATGCTTTCTTTGGAGAAACTCTCCGACTTCTCCCTGCTTATCAGAAATTCGTCTCCCTACTTATCAAAAGTGATAGGTTAATTCTCCATGTAGTGAAGCTATGCAAGGTTTTAGCTGATTTACAGAACCTAGTATTATATTATGAAGATGCATCGTGGCTGCGAAGCACATGCCCCACATGATCACAGTGTCCTGTATCAAAATATCCCCTCGTTGGTCGTGGTTCCGATTTCTGCTCGTAAGGTTATTTCACACCCCCATCTGGCACCAATATTGCAATCACTCCTCATGATATTTGATTACGAACATCTAGCACCAGCAATCAACCATGCGCAAACTCCTCTACAGTTGAGGGGAATTCGAAGTGGTTCAGCACCACGAATCAACGTACTTCTGAGAGAGGGAATGATTGGCCTTGTCCATTCTGGTGAGAGATAGAGAAACAGGAGGTACGTACCACGAACAACAAATTGGCTGAATTTTACGTGGCCGACCGGTGAGCCGAAAAAGGGATGTTGCTTAGACGCGTCGATGCGGCGTAGCACACGCACAAGGATCTAGAATTTTCCTATACATACATCTGTGTCGGGGAATTTATAATGAGGCCCAATTTATTCCTTACCTGCATGCAGTTTTCGTTGTGCCACCGGGTATCTAGCATTCCTACACCTTAGAGCATGCACACTGACTGCATGCAGGCGAAATTCGAAACAGCAAGGCGTGTGGAGATAATTGACGGCTTGGGATTGCTATTGGCGGCGACAAGAGGGGGAGTTTCTCGTGGGGATGGCATGCACGTTTAACATCTCTAACGGGGGGTTGTTATCTGTAGACTATGTGCTTCTGACTTCGTGGCTGCGCAAGCTGAGACGATGACGGCTGTAGGAATTGGATGGGCGGTCGCACATGTAGATGTTTCAGTACAACCTGGGAAATTTCGATTTCATTGGCTTAGGTGAACCGATTAACCCGCGGAGTATCAGTTCAACAGCTCGTATCTGACTGCATCAGTCTCAATAATGAATCCTGCTTAATGATCACGCAAGCAATCCTAGCCACAGTGGAGTTATTCCTTAAGGTCACTGGGACATTGAGGGCTTCGTGTCTCTTTGAGAGCCATACAACCGCTTTTATTCCATTCGCCTTCTAACTTAATGATTCGAAGTAGTTCCAAATGTTTCCCTCGATATTTAATCACCTTTTGGCTCTACTTCAAATCACCCGATCCTTCGCTGGTGCTGATTTAGAACGTGGCGCACAGCCAGCGCACAAAATTTCCGACCACTAAATGATGGTCTGTCTGATATCTTCCATGCGAACAAAAGTGCTGTTGCACACACTTCATCACTCGCAAAGGACCATCACCGAAAATCTTGACTTTGCTTTCCGGTACTTCTCGTCAAAATTGAGACGTGATAGTCTGTCTACAGTAAATGTGAGCACTGCAAGCTTGTTCGACAAAAAAATTTATGTACTTAACCATGTATGATTGTAGTTAGCCTCTCTCTTCTCTGGGGAAAAGGAGAGTCTGTGAGTAAAAACTCCATACGCATGTAATTTGTTACAAATAACGCCTTTTCCAAGGCCGGTAGTTCCTCTTACAGTTCCGAGTTCCCATAATCAATTAGCTCCGAGATTGCTCTGCTGCTTGTTAGTTAGGAGGATTCTAACTGCAGTAAGAGAGAATATTCCTAACTTATGACTTATGAGAGCGGTGAGGATACAGAGATGTAAGTTTGCACCTTTGTAGCTCTATAGTAGGATTTTAGTGTCACCTAGCCGTAGAGTTAATTGCAGAGTGTGAATGATATAGCTAATCTCGAGGTGTAGCTTTTATACTCTGTATGCCACCTTTTGTCGTATATATGAATTACTCAGGTTCAGTCTCATGGATTCGGACGCTTCCTTTGGATTACTTTTCATCAACCAACCTTCCTATGAGAGCTTCTTTGGGAGCTTCTTTGCGCAGCGCTGGGGTTGAAGTGATGTTTGAGGTGAAGTTAAATTCATGCCAGATTCCGATCCTAATTTCGAACGCTGGGTAAACTTACCGGCCGTCCTACTCTCGTAGTGTGGTACACCAGTATTCGATCAATTTTAGGTTTTAGCCTACTTTAGGTTAAGCATGTACTAGCAGAGGATAAGCGAAAAGCTTATTCTCACCTCCATCTTCTCATTAACTTTCACTATCTACAACTATCCAGGTTTACACACCTTCTCCTCCGAGCTCTTATTTCCTCTGTCAACAAAAGCACCAAAGCTCGGTATGCCGTATTGCGGTGTTCTTACGATCCTGCGAACATGCGTTCTGGACGATTCACATGACGTTAATGCACGGACCATGCGGGTGATTATTTGTGATATCCGTGTACCCGCCTCAAGATAGCTAACGTCTCTAATTGATTGTTGTTTAGTTATCTACACTGTCCGCGAAGACGCCCTTCGGCCAACCGGAATTCAATCTGCAGGCTAATCATCGTCATCGCGCGCGGCAATAGTCTGGTCTAATATAGGCGAAATGTGTCGTACCATCGCGCTCCAGGGGATTTAGTAGGTCACCATCTCACAGAAGAGCTATACCTGGCATCGTTCCAAACACTAACTTCAAAACCGGCGAGCGAGTTTGGCATTTTGGTTGTCAGACGATTACTCATCTAGCATTTGTACCCGCAATCGGCACGTCTGTTCGCCTATCTTCTGTATCTGCCGGCTACGACGGCTAGATAAGTGTAAGGAAATCAATTGATTGCTCCATGGGTTTCAAACAAGATTCTAGAATCTGCAGCCTATCTTGCTAAGGGTATATGTGTAACATAATGCGTGACTTGATTGTAGGTGCGCTGTGGCCCCCCTCCAGTGTAAGTGACGTGAGACTAATCCTTCACCTAGAAGTTTCTGGGATTTTGCGCGTTTGGTACTTCGAGAAAGAGCAGATATCTCGCGTGGTTGTTAGTTGTTAGTTAGTCGGGCGAAGTGTTTTTTTTTGTTTTTGTTTTTTGTTTTAATCATACTGTATTCACTCTATTTAGAGTATGACAGTCGGGCGAAGTGTCATACCGCAGGAAATTATGATAGGTTAGGGATTTGGATTTTCACCCTCGTACCGGGCATTAAAGGACTTCGTCACCCTCGATAATGCCGAGAACACAGCTCTGTCGTCGCCTGCATGATCAAACTCCGAAATCCACGGCCGCTTCCTCCGCAAGATGGTTGACTAAGAAGAGGTCATATTACTATGACATCATACGGAAACCCGGAAAACGGCTGTACTAAGGTTGAGAGCAAATCTGATTAGGTTCGGGTCTGAAAGACACGAGCATGAAATAAAGTAGGTCGAATTCGAGAAAATCAAATGGCGGACGATGCTGGCCAAAGTATTGTAATTGGAGTAGTATGTTTGATATTATCTTATTAGGTCTATGGCAATTGCCCACACTATAATTTTAATCCGTTAAGGTTAACGTTAAGTACACATTGAATTGACTGGCGTATCATTGAAAAGATGTCTTAGGACCAGATAGATATCTCTATCCAGTCTCTAGATAACCCCACTTCCTGTAACTTCCACATATAACGCCACTACCCATATGATTACACCACAACCATCAGCAATCCAATAATGACATCGATATCCGTATTTACCATCACAAACTCGGACAACCTCTACACTCTCTTCACGACTCTGGGTAACCTCAGCACTTCAGCCTCTTCTGGGGGGTCTAGCACCTCAACCACGCCTCACAACTACCAGTCCACCACCTCTCCAGTCCGCCGGCCTCTCCAGCCCCCCACAGAAATTCCCAAAATCCTCACCTACCCCTTTCCAACATCCACTCGCTTCCCTCCCCCCAGCCTCCTATCCGCCCACACCTCTAGGGCGAAGAAAAATGCTCTTACCATCGGCTTTGCAGTTGCTGCCGTGGCTGTGATTATTGCCCTCATAATCCTCCGCTTTTGCAAACGCGGAAAGCAAGCCGGGAAGAAACATACACCCGTAGACTGTCCCGCAGAGGAAGGTAGAGGGGATTTCGAGTATGCAAGACAGGAGATTGAGAGACGAGAGAAAGAAGACAAGATGAGGATTGCGAGAGAGGAGGTGGAGCAAGTTGTGTTTGACAACTTTGACGGTGCACATGTGTTGCAAGGTATTCCACTAAATGAGGAGGAGGGAGGACCAAGGTTGAGGAGGCGAGATGGATTAGCTTTTGAGTGGGATCTGACGGGACCCTGATGGGATGATAGAAGTAGTGGAGAAGAGGAATGATGGAATCAAATGGGAAGATGACTCTTGAGAGGTGGGTTGGAGATTTGAGACTGGCCAGACTGGGGGTTCTGGGCCTCATCTAGGTGGACCATCGATCGATATACTCTTATATTTGTATATTCTGTATCCCTTTGCCGGTAAGCGGGTTTGGACCCACCAATGGGCCCGCTTGTAAAATCCCATTTTCACAACCACAGCTCAGCCAAATGAGCCCAGCAGAAATAAAATAATTCTACACACACTAGATAATACAAAAATAAAGATTGTGAGTGTGTAGAGCACTGCTTGGCTGTACACTGAGCTGTAAACTGCCATTTTTCACCTTTGCTCAACCAACCCCATAACTTCTGTGCTTCCCTGAGTGGGGACAAGTTGTCCAGTTTTCTACCCAAGCAGTACACACATGTCTAAGTACCATATTCAGAGATTAGAAGGCTCATTGTGGCCTGGTAGACTTGTAGGGTGTGGTAATTGCCGGTCGCATCGGTCGAGTGATATCCCATGAAGTTAATTTGGGGCGAAATTTTTTTATATTTGATATACTCATCAACTCCAGAGACATCTGAATAGCTATAGCTTGTTGCCCGTAATATTGGGACTTATGGGTGGGAATGGAGGGCTAATTATCATAAATCTTGGCCCTGGTCAGCCCCACTAGAGCACAAATACAACACATTTACCTGACACTCAACAACACAGAATTGCCAAACACTGGCTGAGAATTTACATATTGAAGCTCCAGGTAGTTAACTCTCAATTGGTGCTACTCTAGGGGGGTTTTTAGTGGGTGGTTGTGGTGTAATAACAAAAGAGGCACCGAGGACCCGAAAGTGGACTCACCGAAGGGCCCGCTACCGGCAAAGGGATAATGTCCTCCGCCATCTAACCGGCTTGCCCGGAGGCGGAGGTGCGGTTTATAGACTCTGTCATACTCTAATTAGAGTGAATACAGTATGAATAAAACAAAACAAGGGATAATGTTATTGGAAATGCTGAAATTCGAAATTGCAGAGGCTAGATATTGGACACAGTACTACTTATTAAATCTAGAATTCTCTTCGCACCTGTTCTCTCTGATTAGCTAGTTTCAAGCTTTACGCTGTTCAGTGCTTTGCATGCTTTTTGCTTATCCCCTACACGGTCGATTCCCTTAGATTTGTTGCAGTTTCAGCCTTGAAGGCTGATTGGTCAGGCTAAGCAGTTTGGTGTTTCCGATTGGTTGGTAGAATTGATCGGCATCCAGGATAGGAAATGCAACAAATCTAAGGAAACCGAGCGTGTAGGAGGGATACATATGTTCCGACTCATCGACGAACTTTGCTCGTTCGCGGATTTTGTCCAGTTTACGAAGTGGAAATCCAGTATGCGATCTCACAAAAGCATAGGTATTACCCCTTCTCTCACACACGCATCAAAGGTGTAAGATCTGTGATATTCGGCGTCACGACTGCTCAAGATTGAGCTTCGATGCTCAGTCTTCTATCACTAGTTACCCAGGCAACCGTGGCTGATAATTTAGTAACCTTAAGCCCTTGGCCCGCTCTCTTTGATTTTCCAAGAATCCTGAGACTACATTAGTACATGTACACTTGCGGGTCCAAGCGGACGAACCAGAGTCATGCCCGGCATGGGAAGCGCAAGGAAGGCAGCGTGAAGTGATACAGTACCGGTGCTTTGGCGATTGTTTTGTGAGAGAAGTTGAGCTAGCTACTTGATAACAAGTCTACTCCCGCAATTTGTAATGAAATTAAATGAGTATGAATTTGCACAAAATGGCCGGTTCACGAACCTCTTATCCGGTATGCGAACGGGACAAAATACCACGAAACAGTTAGTCTAATTTCGCGAACGGGTGGATTCGCAAATGAGTTGGAACACAAATCACATTGGCGTAAGTGGACGCTCTATGGTACATGTGTTTATATGGGAACGTTTAACATCTGTTTAACTCGGCGTTTAACTGAGTGTTTAACTTGCGTTTAATTTGTCGTTTATCTTGACGTTTAAGTTTAACATATATATGAATGTTTAACGTTACACCATTGTTTAACTTTAAACTGTGCACGGATGTACTACTCGAGTATAGAGGACGTAGCTAGTACTTATTAATTTCAGCTGATGCAGGTTACCATGGAGGCCACTCAACGTGATGAACTTTTTATAATGTTATAGCCCTTCATTCATAAATGATCAACCGTAGTCCCGAAATATCAAGATTTTTTGGAAAGCCCTCTCAGGGCTTAAGAAACTTCTTTGGGCCCACCCAGCAAAAGAAGAACCGGGTTCTAACTCTGATAGTATTCCCACCAGCAATTCCAATCAATTTACAGTTCTTTCGCTCTTAGATAGATGTTATTGATTTTGAAGTGAATTTTTGCGACTAGAAGTGTTCTAGAAGTTTATACGAACGAAGGGATACCTGTCAACCTAGTTGATTGCAGGGGAAGAGCATCTTCATTGTTGTCCGGAGATGGTAAGATAGAACTATTGTCCTGGTCGAGGTCCGATAAACTTAACACAACGACACCTCCTTGTGTCATGGTACATGTCTCGGATGGACCTCGTGCTGTCTTGTTTCAATTTTCAAGGTATACAGGGTGGCGTATCGTAGCTTAGATAGGAGTTTGAGGATCGAAATGAGGCACTTTCATATACAGCGCATCAAATGTATCAATTGCCCATATCTTTGCCAACAAACGTGCATAATTTCAAACATTCGCTCTGTTATCTGTAAGTAATCAGCACCCCACAAACCTCAGCCACATCGACAGTTTGAATAAGCATGTAGGAAAAAGATCGGCAAAGGAATGCTAGCTCTCTGGAAGGAACGTTGCAACTGTGATCTAAGGATGGGCTGGATCGCATGCGCAGACGCGAGAAGCTGTTGCATGGGAATCACCCAATCCGCATATCGGTGCATGGAGTCCACGTATGATATTGATATCCATAGATGACGTGCATGCTATCTCCATGTTCGCACACACTCGCCTACCAGTTCGTCCACCAGTTAGTCTGAACCTAGTAGATAAGAGTAGGAGACGGATGGGATAATTCCATGTATAATGTAACGATGCTGCGGCGTGGCTACGAGAGGTTAAATATTTTCTTTTAGACCTCGAGCTCGTTCTGTGCTGCCTGAACTGGAGAGATTTTCGATTTCAATGCTTTCGTTATGGCTGCCATAGGCGAGAAATACCTAGGTAAGCTGAATGACTCTGGAAATGTACATTGTAAGGAAGCACGGCTGGCACTCAGTTATAGGTGGTACACGACGAAGTTGAGAATGAACATCAAGCTGAGCTACCAGGCTTCAAGCATAAAGATGTCATACTTGCGTAAAGCGCCAATGCAGTGGGTGGTAGCTGTAAGGAGCTGAGGCATTAAGGGTACCCGATGGATTACACATGACCTTGTTGAATGTTTTTTGGCTGCAGCTCTTCTATGTTTAAAGGCTTTCACTGGCCTTCTTTCTTTCTTTTTCTATATCCATTTATTTGTTTACAAGCCTTTTTCGTTCATTTATGGGCCTACGTAATGTTCTTCTACATCACCATCTTCATCCTTTCTATCATTGCCTACCTCGTTTGGTGTTATTACTATGAATGCTCTCTTTCACACATTCCCAAAGTAGGGTATGGATCTTTTTGGAAACGGCCTCTGGCTGGTGCCCGTGCGGTGCTCCATTGCAACGATATCATGAGAGAAGGCCATCAGAAAGTGAGACTCTCACATCCCACTCTTCTGGAATGGGGTTCACCAATCTAACCTTGCTATATTATTAGTATGGATCACAAGGCAAAGCCTTTCGGATTCCGAACCTATTTTCAGGTGCTGTCGTCATTCTACCTCCATCTCAACTACAAGAATTGCGTAGCGGAAAGAAAGACTCCCTCTCCATGCACGAATGGTTCGAAGAGGAACACAGCATCTCGCAGGTCTTCTCCTCACCATATATTGCCTCACTAGATTATCATCTACAATGTCTCCGAAAGGTTCCGACCATGCTTAATATAATCTCGGATATCGGAAACAACGTGGAAATGGCATTCAACAACACCTTAAGAAGGTTAGGAGTGGATGAGACTCTTGATGATGGCGGTTGGGTGACACTAGATCCATTGCAACTAGCTATGGGTGTCGTTATTAGGTTGACTTGGGTTACGATCGGGGGTGGGGAGCTGGGTGAGTTTAATTGTTATATAGGAAGGTATGAACCAAGCTGACAGATGGCACAGCTAGAAATGAAGAGTTAATGCATGAGGTTTCCGCGCATGGGGAAGCTGCGTTTACTGGTGCTGTGTGCTTGAGACTACTTCCTTTCTGGGCTCGAAGGTGAACCCCTACATGTGTAACACGTTCTAGGACGTCAACTGCTGATTAATGTTCAGAATTTTTGGTCCTATTGTGACGTTGCCAAATCGTCTTCGTGAATGGAGAATAGAAAGGATTATTGGGCCAAAAGTTGAACGCCGAATGCAAGAACTGGACGGTGAAGTATATGGCCGGAAGGTTGATAAGGTAAGAGTAGCTCTGTAAGTTAACTTGTATAGATATAAACTAACCACCATTGCTGGAACAGGATATCCTTGATACGGTGGTTAATGCCTCGTATGCACTTGGCCCCATACACCACAACAAGACAGAGATCGTTCGTCGGTTACTATCGATCAGCTGGGCCGCATTGCATACGTCTGCCGGAACGCTTGCCCATTCGATCCTACAACTACACCACGTCGACCCCAAAAGTGGGGAATACTACAGCACTATTCTGGAACATGAATTGAAAGAGGTCTTCAACGGATTGTCCACGTTCGGGGGGGAACAATGTGGAGATGATTTCGGATGGAATAAAGATAGCCTCGCTAAACTAATTGGAATGGGGAGTTTCCTCAAGGAGACTCTGCGTCTATATATGGTTGGTGCAGGCAACAGTTTCCGAAAGGTTTGTTGTCAGCTGCTCTTGTGCTATCTTGTGCTAATATTTTATAGGTCGTGTCTCCCGGAGGGTTGACATTCTCAGATGGACTTTATGTCCCTGCTGGTGTTACTGTCTGTGTCTATAGTGACGGAATCCATCTGGATCCGAAAAACTTTCATAGCCCCGATTCTTTCGATGGATTCCGGTTCGGATCACCTTTCAACGCACAAAATGGGCTCGGAGACATCTGTGATGCTCCAAAGGTCCATTGGACCATGCCAAGTAGCACGTTTTTAACATTCGGGGGTGGACACAACGTCTGGTAAGATTTCTTCCTTTCCTATTATCCATTGCTAATTGCTGACATTGATTAGCCCGGGCCGCCGCCTAGCTGACATCCAATTACGAATTGCTCTCTCCTACTTCCTAGAGAATTACGAACTCAATTTTCCTGCGATTCGACCTGCAAAGACTTACATGTGGCTATTCCAGATACCGCCACTCTATGCAACTGTTCAGATTCGGAGAAAAAAATAAACGGCTAAAGCTAGGCCTGGAATGAGGGGAGCTTTGATGTAGCCAAGGCCGTGGAAACGCGGTGGAGTTAGTGTTTGAGGGTTTTATTCTGTCATGATTGCGAATTTTCATTGCTGAATTAATAAGGGAAGCCTCGACCCCGCAAAAATGCAGCAAAGTCAGTGTTCAGCTTTTTTTTGAGGGCTTGACGTATTCTAACTATATACTAAGATGATTATTACTATCCTTGTCCTCTGGTTTCTCATCATGCTCGGGGATACATGCTAAAGGGCAAAAAATTGTTGCATTGGCGATACATCCATACGGAATACCGGTATCGTTTCGTGCGTATGCGGTTAGGTACTTGGTAACTGGAGTCAAGCTGTGAAGCGTGAGCGATAAGGCATGAGGCATGAGGCATGAGACGTGCGAAGGAGGGGTGGGATGGGATACAGAGTTAACTACGAGGTATTTTAAGTACCTCTCAAGTACGTCCATACATCTTCGGCACTGGGGGGGGGGAGGGGCGTATAGCAAATTCATCTAGAATCCATTAGCAACGGCATTATACTTTCCCGGTCTCCGAGTACTCTACACTTGTGAGTATTTTGTACATATCACCAGGATATGCAACCCCTGTGGGATATGGCGGGATTTAAACCACCCCCTAGACTTCTGTAGAGAGCTAGAGTTGTATATAGTGGTCAAGGGATGCCTGGAGGAAAGTCTGGAAACTTTCGTCACTGCGTTTTTACTAAGTGTGGGCAACCACGTCAGCACTTAATCTACGCCTATCCCCGATGCGTGCGTACTGCTACCGATGCCGGAATATTTGTCCATGTCAACTTTTCTTTTTTTCTAGGCAGAGGGGGAATACCTGCGTTCTAACGTGGCGTTCCTTGCAGTCTCATAAGAGGTACTAGGGCTTTCCCTGCAGTACGCGTATGAGATCGCTGCTTTGTAAAGGATTGAAAGTGTGTCAGCTTTCTCAGTTGTGGGTAGCTCTAGTAGTTCATCACGACCTTTCTTCTTTAATCTAGATAAAGCCCCAGCGGCTACAGTGACGGAGGGGTGGCCGTATGTACCCATATTAGCCATCCGATATCCAGGTTTGAAATTACTGCGTGCCACATACTCCCATATCCATCCAGTTTCTAAGCAGTTACGCAAACTGGAATCGATAGCAAATTTATGGCGAAGGGCCTGCAAATCGAACGAATGAATATCGTAGTACAATTCCTACTTGCGGTAGGGACTCTTCTGAGTTGTCTGATGCCCTGATCAACTAGAGAATCATAACCGCACTCGCTTTCGGCTGCCTCGTGTGGGTATCGTTCCGGAGGTAAATAGATCCGGCACCGACTGGTCTCACCCGGTGTTGATAGACCAGATAAATTGAATTTGTTGTGGGAGGCACGTGGCGCACACGAGATTTGGCTTGGCACATACGCTTCTAGACCTTCTCTGCAGTCACCTAGCTTCGACATCATCTTTACACTTCACGAATAGACTCCAAGTTTTCTGTAGTCTTTGGCATCGTCGCCCATCTCCTCTGGAGACCATGGCAGAATTACTTCTAGTATCGGTGCTATACGCCACAGGCTAAATAACCTCGGATTGAATTTCGGGCTACGGATCGGGCCGCAGGGTTCGGACTTAGGGCGAAGCTTATTTCGACATCCTCGGTGGCAATTGGATCATGGGTGAAGGAAGGCGCACGGATATGGGATTTTGCATGGTGGTTGACGAAAGTAATTCACAGTGGTTGAGAGGCTTTTATGTATGCCTTACTCGGATTTATCTACAACTAGCTCCCGGTTCATCTCTATGACGTCGATTGGTGAAAACCCTTCTATTGTATTGTCACAACTTACAAAGTTGCAAGAAGTCTGATTTATGAGATCCTCCCTAATTTTATACCAACTACAGCTGTGCCGAAACTTCTCTCGTAAACCACACCTGAAAAAAACCTGGGCGCGAGAGAATGCTGCAACGAGAAATGGAGTGAAGTTGGTGGGAGACTTCACATGTATTATCCCCCGCAAAGTAGATACGGCGCCATACACTAATACTGCACCATACTTGGCATTCACTCTAGGATGGCGTTGGATCTGGCGAATTAGAAACTAATTTAATTTTGTATGGCACCGTATTCAACACATATCAACACTGCAGGGATGAGACTTTTCATCACTGCAGGTCAACCCTCTGGACAAAGCGTTTCCCAGAAGAGAGCTGCAAATCCACAAATATAGTCATGCGAGTAAGCACTTAACCTACGCGGGACTCAATGCCGCCGTCACATTTTTTCTGCTAGGGGTGAAAACTGTACATGTACTCTTATCAAACTCCCGCATCGGCGGCGGATGTGTGGCGAAGCGTGAAGAAATGCAATATTGTGGCACTGCAAGGCTTTAACTTCAAACCTGGGTATGGGAAGGGATTATGAGGAAGGTTCAAGTGCGGCTATCGCCGATGGGAGATCCACTAGCCACTGCATGTAGTATATACAAGTTTAAAGAAAAGAGAACAGGCCCCACTATATCTACTAGCGAGAAACTAGGTCCTTTAGATATAGAGTCAGACATCAGGACCTCTCAGAAACTTTTAATTCCCGCGCCGATCTTCGGAAGGCGAGGCCGGCAGTGGATATATGGCGAGGGAGGCGCGGTACGGTTTGTCCCGGTGCAGGCGGGAATTTCTAATAAGACAAGCAAGGCAGGCGCGCTTGTGCATGCACATATCTTCAAGTATCGTATTGACTGACGGTATCGGGGTTCTAGGCAAAATTCTGCGCCAAATTGTCTCTAGAGGTGTGATAATAGTTGAGGAAACGACCTGTGCTCCATGAATCCCGATTGCTAGTTCATATATTGGCGATGACAATATTCTCGGAGTGTCCGCTAGGGTTCTGAGACTACGTTGATGAAATAAACCTCATGCTTTCTTTGCGTGCTAGCGCCGCTTACCTTATCTGGGGCTGAGGTGAGAGGGTATTCATTAACTTTTTGGAGGGTACGGTGAGGTGGCTGTGATTCCGAACTCACGGTACCGGTGGTCCCGCAGCTTTATACTACTGGACGATGGACGACAGCTACGGGAATGAAATAGTTAAGGATAAGATAGTCTAGTATGCTGTTTACACTTTAGCTTAAGTAACGGGCGAAGCTAGTATCTAGAGCACAATTCAAGATACCCCTCCGGAGGAACTGGTGGTGACGTAGTTGGTCATCCATCCCACCCTCATTAATTGTACTACTCTTTCTCCTCGTGGCAATATGTACTTAACCTACGCGGCCCTGCCGTTGTGATTGATGTTTTCTTTTTTCAAAACCTGAACGACGTTACACCAATAAGAACTATGGAATGCAGTGAAGAACTTGGCCTATGGAAGCGCGACAGAACAGATCGGATATGCACCCCATTTCTTATAAAAATCTTCTGTATGTTGATAGGGGCATGAATACAACCTTGAATTTGGATAGAAAACAACGCTAGTTCTTCTAATTAGCATTGGAATGCAACAGAAAAACTTGTCGAAATATTCTCCAGTCTTCCACTTCAAACCGTTGCAACTTCCACGGCATAAAGAAGGGAGCACGAGATCAGCCATGACATTTAGCCTCTTCCGCACATCTAGACCTCTCAGCCGCTGCAAGGTACAGAGATATGTGGCGGAGGAATTCAATACTATAGCACTATTCCTATGGTCTTACTCAGTGTGGGCAAGAATTAAGGTCATAGGGTAGTCAAGGCAAGGGGCGTGCTTGTGCATGTATCGTCCTACAGAGAAGGACTATTGGTAAGATTTTTTTCGCTTGGGGCGGGCTATTACCTGATACAATGGCGGGGAATACCCCTCAATGATACTAGCGATTGCCTTGTGAGAACCAAATTTACTAGCTAAATTTGACGAGACGTTCCGTGGTCCCGGGACTTTAACTGCAACACTGCGAGGGATAGATAGCGTATGCAAATGGATAAACCCGCAACAAGCGAGAGCAAAATACTCTAGACTAGGCACTCAAATGATACATTTTACCGAGTGAAATGATAGTCATACCTGGCCTCGTACTCCGGCCCTTGATCTCACGTGATTTCACACTAACCGAAATTGTGAGTCTCATCCAAATTGAAATTATGAAAAAGTGAGGTGAAAGGGCCTGGAGACATCGCTCCACCAAAAATTCAAATTACGTCCAGAGAGCTGAGCTATGGGGCCAGATCGATTCAACCACTGCCGCTGTCTACCTGTGAGTTCAAAACACCTTTCTAAGATCAACATATGCGATCACAAATAGCAGACCTAGACCTCCTCAGCGCAAGTTAATCTCTGGTTACTGCTCCATCGGGTTGGGAATATAGACTCCCATGATGTAAGGCTGGCATAAACATGAGAAAATAATAATTTAGGAACTATTTTTCAAGGTTCCTCAGCCATTATAATATAATACCCGCTTCTCATTGAAATGTGGGATGTAGTGATAGCAGCTGATGTTTTAATCAAGATCTGAGATCTTTCACATATACGTTGACAAAGCCTGGAAGGAGGAGAATATCAAGAGAGCCTAGATAACGGCTTCCTCTTCCTCATCACCATAATACAGCAGCCGTACACTGGAATCATAAGTTTTGGTCTGTGATATATTATTTCAATGTTGGTGTTTGGGTTTACAAAGACAAAAAGAGCTTGGTGTGAATGCAGATTCTGGACTAACCTACACTAACAGTATTAAAACAATTCAGTGGAATGTTTGGTCAGTGATACCTACTCTACCAGCTTGAGAAGTAGGGTGAACTTGATTGGTAATTGCAAGCCTCACTCAGAGTGGCTGGATCATAAAATCTAATGAAGGTGGGCAGGCGCTGTTAGAGGGAATGGTACTTGCGATAGTTATATGAATACATATCATCGAGTTACTCCAGGTCTAGTCACATGATATGCATAACGCCTATTCATGATGTCGCAAGTAAACCAGTTCTATATCCTTTAGCGGGGATACCTAGAAGTCGCGTGTCGATTGAATAAGTAAGTCTTATTACTTAGTGGATTCATTGAAAGGATACATACAATGGTAATCCTTATTTGATGAAGCAACGATGCCGCCAGATTGAAAGATGTTACATCTGCCAAACGCATTGTTTTCAACCACTTTCATATCCTGGATACTAGCGGGATTTGTTCGATTGGACTGGAGATTACTCCGACACACAAACACAGCAGTCAATAGTCAATATGCGAGTATGTGGGACTTCTGGCTTATTGCCTCAGGCGATAGGAACCACCAGGGTACTCCCCGGCTAAAGAGAATGGTTTTGGCCTAAGCATGATGTGACTGAGGGAATTATGATGTTGGCTGAAGATAAGAGGCCTGAAGCAACCCTGATCATTGGTTTGAGTTAGTATGCATTGCAACGTTGGACTTGTATTCGATATGAGTTGATGTGTCAAATTCTATGCTGGCATAGTATTGGTTGGTCGCCGATCAAATCTGTGACGCAAGCCAAGTAGCCTTTAAGCTGAGGCATTAATTTGCAATAAAGCGCTGCCAACTATTTTGTTGGCACAACGTTCCAACTACTGTTGCAGATGGGTAGTAAGATGTCTAAGTGTAACGGCGGGCGGTTAGGGTCCCGCGAGTGGCACGTGACGTGTCCAGGGCCGGGTAACGGCCATTCTATATAGTCGGCTCGCCACAAGACTTAGATCTCTAGTGATAATCATACGTTACACTTTGACATATACTATCACTCGAGTCCACGTTTGCAACCGTATCCACCCAATTACCGTCTATATCGGTACGCAGCCGCAGTCTGGCGTACGCGCCCTTACACTATTATCGCTTTTTCAGTAAACGGATGCGTTTCGCTCACGGGATTTCGTGATGACACTTTTACTCCTTTTCCGACGCGTCGCTACAACTCGACAATCGGACGATGAGAGTCAACTACACACATGTTCAGAGATTTACCAATCATAACAATGATCATATGGACGAGTCTACCCCGAATTGAGTCAATTGACGAAAGCAGAGATGACTTCGGAAGCCGCATCGCCAGTGACACGCTTCAGTGGTCAAGTTGACCAATTCCCACTCACCAAGAGTCTAAACCCATCGAATGAGAGATATCGTATACATTTGAACGAGATACGTTGACCGATGACTGTAATTGAGCAACGACTTCGGAGAAGCTGCAACCACAAGATCACGTTACCCCTTAACGCGTCAAGTCACGCCAGAAGCCCCACAATATCAACACACGATATCCGAGTCAACTTAGTTACGTATTCTACGATCAAGTTCACATACGATTGCATTCCTCACACCAACGGAAGAGACGAGAGCGCACTTACGGAGGAGAGCCAGCCCAGTTGAAGCTCACTTCCGGCAGAGAAGAAGAGGAAAAAGAAGGGGAAGAGTTAGTCCACAGTCGAAGCTCATTTCCGGCAGAGAATCATTTCACGATTAAAGCGCACCTACTGTGGAAGCATACACGATGCGGAAGACCAACTACAGTTACGAATACCGCCTACAGAAGCACACGAATTTGATGGTCAATTCCGATGACCAATTCCGACCTATTCGGACGACCGAGTCGGATGACCGAGTCGGATGACTGAGTCGGATGACACCAAATACCCTATCGGCGGAGGCGAAGTTATACCCCATCCTGCCATACAACAGTCAATCGAGCTTTGTACCGGCAGATACGAGAATGCCAAATTACATATCCAGACAGGCGATCACGAGATCGGCAACCGAGCACGATTTCATTCGACCTCGGACAAGAGTCCACTCTCCGACAAGTGTCCACTCTCGGACAAGTGTCCACCCTCCACAGTTTGTGCCTTATGCACCCGGAGTTTTATAGATGCAGCTTGTCTTGGCCGAGCATCTGAGATCAACGGCTTTATGCCTAAAGGACCGTTTGGCCAACGTGTTCCTTATATGCTTTTGTAACTTGTCACATCTCGTTGTGGATGGACAGTCCTGAGGATCCCAGGTAGAGAGGGGGCTTGATAGTCCTGAGGACCTACGAGGAGAAGGGGCAAGCACTAACTGCAGATCTCAACTGTACTCTGCAGTCGGAATTACATTTTATCAAAAAGTTCTGAATGCAGATCCCATTCGTACTCTGCAGTTGGAGCATAACGCGGTGAGGACTGAAGAGTTTCCGAGGTACTATACCGGGAGCACCGCATA
>Ga0307512_10000250_pt1 | contig 76474 bp, 87 predicted proteins | sample 14_EM_MG_FD_200267 | JGI IMG/M metagenome (GOLD analysis project Ga0307512, IMG submission 200267) | Populus trichocarpa ectomycorrhiza microbial communities from riparian zone in the Pacific Northwest, United States - 14_EM | ecosystem: Host-associated > Plants > Roots > Unclassified | place... | reverse complement strand
GGCCCCCCCCCAATACCGGTTGGACACTCACATTAATATATGAGATCCATTTGAGCGCACCGATCATCGACGGCCTCGGGATTGCATATCCAGTGTAGAGAACAAGTAAAAGTAGCATCAGACCAGCGATAGTCTGCGCGGGTGCTGGATCTCGGAAGGCCGCGGCGACCGCGCGGAACCATGACTTCATCACCAGGGAAAGGGTGAAAACAAATAGGAAGAAAATGCTACATAGATTCAACTCTGAGTGAAGACGATCAGAGCAAACAGGTCATCACTCACAAAAACTGGCCTGCGGAAGCTTGCAACCCAACCATGAAGTAGATGATGATGGAAAATATCCCGATCGTGAAGAACGTGATTGGCACATCGACGATTGTGAGAGCAGCCGATTCGATGAAAGGATGATACATGGCGGCCTTGGCATGTTTCACCACAATGGGTCGCTGGGTGAACAGGGCGGGGATCTCAGCCATGGAAGATAATGCAGACCAAAGCAAGGAACTAAGGGTGGATAGATTAGACAGACAGTACGGGCAGAGGCATGACATCCATGTTGACTCACAAGAAGAGAATCCCTCCGCGCGAGAAGTACGCCGATGTCTCATCCTTCAGTCGGAAAAAGACCGAACCGTTGATGAGGCCCTGGATGACGAAAGTACTAGGTAGACTCAGTTTAGTTATCCAAATGGAATAAGTGGTAGTGCCTACATGAAAATAATCAATTGCGTCGCCATAGTACCGCGGAGGATCTGCAGACGGCGTAGCATGACAGCACGGGCCTGCATAGGAATTGATATCATGTACGCGCTCCCTTTGCGAGACGTCGTAGCGTGCTCAGCGCTCGCACTCTCCCGGTATGCGATAACACGCTCAGGCTTGCCAACGAACTCCTGGCGGTATGAGTCCATATCAGCGCGATTTTCGAGACCAGCACTCGACGCGAGGAACGCCGATGCGAACTCCTCCGGCGTCTGTGGGACTCGGCCTTTGAAATCGTCCTCGCGAACAATGCGTGCGGTGGGATCGGTAACTAGGAAATAGCAAGTTGGTGAGGGTGTACGTTTTAAGATGTGAATTGAAACAAACCGGCGACAAGGAAATCTGCGGTGGTCTGTCGATTGGCTGGCTCGTACCCGAGATCGATAAAGTATTGGCGTGCCTGATCCGCACGACCGAAGTATGCCATCCTGCCTTCATATATCACGCATACCTTGTCGAAGAGTTGATATAGAGACTCCCCAGCCTGGTAGATGGATACGACGGTGGACAGACGCGCTACATCGGTTGCAATCCGTAGGGCTCGGACATATTCCAGGGCTGTCGAGGAGTCTAGACCCCTGGTTGAGCTAGTAATGGAAAACGATATCAGGATCGCACGCTCAGAGTTGTGGAAACACGCACTTGTCCCAAGCAGCGATCGTAGAACGAAGCGTCAGAGCCTCGCTGATAGAAACACGCTTTTTCTCGCCTCCAGATACGCCACGGATAGCATTATCTCCGACTGGTGTATTCTTGACGTGGCGTAGGCCAAAAATCGTCTGGATGATGTCGGTCATGGTGTCCACGTAAGTGCCACGCGAGTTTTCTTCGAAGCGGTTATGCGGCGCACGCGTCTTGGCCGCAAACCTCAGCGTCTCATCGACCGTCAGAGTCGGGAAATGTATGTCATCCTCGGGACAGTAAATGACATCTCCCCGGAATTCTTTGGAGATATCCTCTGGACTCAAGGAGTGATAATGTACCTCGCCCTCCACGAGATGATATTCTGCACGTCGATTGGTAAGCGTTTTGAGTAACGTGCTGCATCCAGAGCCAGGGCTTCCCAGGACAACTGGGAGTCAATTAGAAAATGATATTCTGCAAGTCGAGTGGGACGAAGATTACGAACGTAGCATTTCTCCTGGTCGAACTACGCCCTCGAAGCCCGTCAAGATATCGCGCAAGGGAGGATGGCGTAACGTCTGAATATTCTCGAGGATGGCCTTGGGGTTGAACATCGAGCCAAAGGTTGGCTGAAAACTGGCGGCGGCACCCAAGCCGACAACGTGAAGATCCTTAAACATGACGCCGAGCTCGCGCGGTTGAATACCTGCACGATCGCGTCTGGTGCCAGACTTAGTGACGGATGATAAAGCGATGGGAGTAATGACGTACTTTTTCATGATGGTCCGAAGTGTTTTCTCAAAGTCAAAGGGCCCCGCGGCGGGTACTGAGAGCGTCTCGGATGACAACGCACGCGCATTCTCGGGGTCGTAAGTCTCTGACAAGTGAGTGAGGGTGCGCCGAAGCTGGTCAACGCCTGCTCTGTCGAAATATCCGACAGTGACGCGGTTGCTGGTCCGCCCGGGTAGTCTTGGGGAAACAGGGGCGGATGAGATGTAATTAGCCTGAGAAGTCTCAGGGGCCGGTAAGGAGTCGACACTTCGGTCGGTCCTTGTGACTCGCTCCAGGTCAGACATAGGGAGGATGGGCGGTTGTAAGGGAGGAGGTCGTGGAAGACCTGGCGGTTATTAAACCCAGGGCAAGCCAGGGGACTTAAAACCGAACAACATGCGTAATGCGCATTCAGTCCGACGCCGAACTTCGCACTGGAACTAGATGACAAAACACTTTGAGCTTCTCAAAAGTCCAGAAAGTCCAGAAACGAACCGTTGCCATATGCAGCATCAAGCCGATGACGAGGCTCGCGCTGACAAATGGCCGATCGCGTAATGAGGATGATTCCCCACAATCCCGCACATAATTCGGTTTGATTCCGTGCCTCGTCCCTTCGACGCAAGCCTCGTCGAACCAGTCTTAGGGTAAATAAACGTCAGAGAAACATCTCCGGTATCCCCTTTATCTAGGTATTCCCCACTGCACGTGGTTGTGTTTGTCGGGGAGCTGAGACCAACAATGCGCGTCGGACCGGCGGAGGTCACCTATGACAAAGCTGACGTCCTTTTCTCTGACTTCCCTCATTCCGCATTACAGTTGCCACTCCAGTGACCCCACCTTCCGGCGTTTAGTGCGCCGTCCGTTCCGCCAAGCGCGTGGCTAAAACACGGAAGTTTTTCTGCGCACTGCGAACACCAAGCACACTCGCCGGTGATCCGGGCTCCGACGGTAATCGATAATCACTGGGACAGGCTCGAAACTCCAACCCATGTCACCAGCTGTAGCTGTAGGTATCATCCCTTTCCCTCAGTCATCAATGACCTTGGCTAGTGCGTCGCCGACATAACCGGACAGGAACTATGGTAAATGCATCTCTTCTTATTCTCCTCGGCCCGACCTGATCCCTGTCAAGACATCTGACAGGATCAGGCTTTCAGTCAGCCACAGGGTGTCCTCTTTCTTTAACACGGCTTCTATCATAATGCCTTATCAACAATGCTATTATTAGCTACTTGACGTTTTGTCTTATTTTTGGTGGTCATTGAACAAGAAATGAAATGTGTCCGAAGCCCTGATTCCGTCTAATGTCGTGAGCAGGTGTTGATCAGGATTAGTACCCGAGTGTGACGCCACCCCGAAGCCCCTCCCCATTCCCAACACTATAATGTATCCCGGGTCCGGGTCCGCTCTATCGCCAACCCAGCAAGTAGGGATCGAGAACTGACCGGAACCAGTTGCCTCGAAATGCGACAGGCGCCAGGGTCGTCCAAGGCTTCCCAACCCAAACCCAACACGGACTACCCAAATGCATGAGATGATGACTGTTGCGTAAATATCCCGGCATCATGTCGTCAAATCGACATCAGCATGAATCAGCAGCGTCATCAATCATCTTCATTCTTCTGACATATCTACAACTCGTTCCACCCCTTGGCGGTGGGGCCGGGTCAGCACTATGGTGGACCTGGGATAGGAGCTGCGTGGAGTGCAAAGCCCCAGTGAGGTCTAGGCAAGAGGCAAGAGAAAGTCGAAAACATGAGGCAAAGGCACAACAGACGCCTGTGTGCGAGCGCGTGCAAAACGTCTTAGAAATGAAATATTGTTCGATCTTCTCCAGCACTAGCGTATGGCAAGTTAGGGAAATCGGCGCTTCACATAAACTCTGAGTTGAATAAAATAGGATCAATTAGGAGGGCGTAGGCCAGAGATGCTATCTGTGAGTCATCACGAGAGCAGTTCCGGATCGATTCGGGAAGCTGCTTTCCTGTCGATGAATCTATGGGCGGCATTGAAGATAACACTACTCAGGGACAACCGACTCGGAAGCGTTGACTTAGTGCGGCACGTGCATAACATGGAGGAAGTAAAAATTCGCGTCGAGGTCTGGCTGTGGTAGTAATGCTGTCAGTAGACAAGGACGATCGACAGCCAGTCGTTGGCTTAGCACCCGAATTAGGAAACCTATTTTCAGCTCGCTAACAAGGCGAAGATACGTACCCTCGTCGTTCTTTTGTCTTCTCCATGCCAGATCTGACCATCAGAAGATCTTCGGACGGACCATATAGAGGATGTAGACGCCAAGACTTCAAGGCGAACGATGTGCGGTGAAGATCGGTGAGGACCAGCGCAATTCAGCCCCAGACAGAACATGTCCCTGCCAAGCCTGAGTGGACTTTGTGTGAGTAATCATTCACACCACGTTGCGCCTCGGATTACACAGAGTGGTGCCGCTTAAATTGTTGGCATGCGATTTATCCAGATAAGAACGAATCTCGCAACTTAGGATTCCGACACGCGCAGCTTTCCAAACGAACACATAAGGGGAAAGAAAAAAAGAAATCGACTACAGTACGATAAATTTGCAGATCTGCCGTGTGCCCACCGTGAGACCGGCACTGTCCATGACAACGTAGTGCGCGATCGCTACCTGTCAGCTCGAATGTGTAAATTTCATGCCGATGTCTCGCGCAAGCGTGGGCATACTGTATGGGGTACAGTAACTGAACGGTTACGATTGTTGCCGTTGCCGTGACGGGCTAGGGTTGGTGGTCAGCCGACTCTTAGATCTAGATCTGGTCCTCAACCCTGCGATTACGGACCACTACCACTCGGACATCACGGTAGAAATTTCCGAAGGAAAAATGAAAGCGGCCCTTGCTATCCAAATGGCTAAATAAATCATAATTACATACCATCTAAAGCAAAGCGGGCATCCTGCCTCTGCCGGCCTGTTGACACGCGGGTAAGGTCCTACAGTCCACTACCCACGCACAATGCCAACTGTGACACCACCACCATCTGGGTCACGACCCGTGAGCCCAAGGGCAAGCATACAGCGCTCCCATGCCCACCGCGTGAGCTTCACTACTTCCGCATCCCCCAGGTCTGGCGCGACGCGTAACTCAAGAGTCGCTACCAACGGCTGCGGGGCGCCCACTGAAGGGGCAAGTTGCCAGATGTGCGGTGGTGGCAGGTGCAGGACCTGAGGATGTCGCTCAATCTGACAGCCGTGTGATCAGCACAAGCCGAGAAAGGAAGGATTAATCATCCAGGGCAGAATATCCTCACCTCACGCATGGCACGAAGGAACGACTCCATCCTGCCCGCAGAGAGTCCCCGGGAGGGTGCAGTCTGCAGTAAGACGGCACCAATGCTCTTACAAGAGGGATATGCCAGGTGAAACATCGCGATTGCCTCAGCGGCTGCTAGGATGAGATCAAATGTACGGTGTGAGGGCCTGACGTGGGGCCATGTGTTAGCCTTAAAAGAGATGAAGGGCTACTGTAGTCTGAGCTGCTTACGAGGGTATAATCGCTGAGATAAGGATAATGAGGGCAGAAGAGCCGATGGGCACAAGGGAGAACGGGTTACGCAGAATATGGTCTAGCCGAGATGACGGCTCAGCGGCGTGTTGCGAGTACCGAAAGCGGGCAGGATCAAAGAGAGCGGACAAAGGTGGTAGTTGGGTTCCGGTGACTGCGAGCGCGTCCGTCTTCATGAACTGGAATGGAGTGAAACTGCAGCACTCACCATTGACTAATTTGCTGTGATTATCGAACTGCAACGAATTAAAGAGGAGAGAAAGGAGAGAAAGGACGGGCAGGAGGATTGGAAAGTCGATACTGGAGTAGAAATTCAGTAAAACATTACAATAATATTCGGGTGAACTGACCCGAGAAGTTCCACGTCCTCATCTCCCATGTGATGGTGGTGGCCCTCGCCCGCGGAAAGTAAAACATGTTCGACCGTCTCTTTGAACACATACACAGCCGAGAACATCAAGTAAACGACTTGTGCGAACAACGCAACCGTTTCCAAACGGCGAGTCCTAGAGAGGAAGTTATTTCGTCACAAGTCTTTACATTGTACGCAAAGGTGCGCACCCAAACGGACGTCGCATTGGGCCATTCAATACGGGTCTCAGCAGATACACGGGCAGAACTCTGCTCAGAGCGACGCCAATCGCATCGAATACAACCCAGTATCCCAGCCCTGTACATGCGAGCGAGCCAATTCCTTGGCCTGTAATCCAAAGCCATGCACCAAGGGCGAACTGCCAGAGGGAGGCAACAGTGGCACCCAAGGGGAGTGAATCGTCGTGTAAATGAGAAAAAGGTGATGTACTAGAGTCCGACAAAGGCGAGATAGGGGAGGGCGAATCGGACGGCTGGTGGGGGAAAGGAACGGTCGAGGGGCCTGCGGACTGGGTCTGAGCTCCAAGCCCCGTCGAGCCCGGTTCAAGAAACGAGAAAAAGTTATGCGAAAGCGAATGTTTGTGATGGTGCCCGCGACGCGATGTGCGGGGTAGCGGGGAATGTCCATTCACCAGAGGGCCGCCGTTGACGCTGGATGGAGGACGGGCGCCGAAGGTGAAGCCTTCGCCGAACTTTTGCGTCGATCTCGAGATAGTAGGCGATGCACTGGGCATTGGCACACCTGCCACGGAGGAATCTTCTGAGGGAGGGGCGATTTCAAGCTCCTGTGTCCCGTCCTCGGCAATAGTACTGTGCGGAAGCGAACCTGGCTGCGGAAAGAATATGGAGAGGTTCCGTGAATGGAGGCGTGAGTGTCGACGGGGGTGGGAGGACGCAGAGGGGGATGGCGGTGGATCGGCTCCATTTAATGATGGCTGGTGGTGAGAATTGATACGCCCGTTCGTGGTGGAAGAGGGAATGTGTTGGGAAGGGAATGACATGGAAAGAGGGGAAGGAGAAGTTGGAGTAAATGGACCGGAAGAGATTGAGCGTGTACGGGAGTGTGTACCTCCATGGAGATGGAGATGCGCTGGTGTGGAGAGGGTCGGGCGGAGACCTGAGGCAGAGTGTGCGTATCCTTTGGTCTGAGGAAGACCCAACCCGGTGCGAAGTGGTCCTGTAGAAGGCGGCTGGGACGGATGTGACAACGGTAAGGGAGAGGCCGAAGGCCCAGATACAGCACGACGACTTCTTAGGGGGAGATCCCCCAGACTTTCCATTCCTTCCACCATTAACGAACCATCGGTCCGAGGCAGTCCGTTCGGTGCAATAACTAGGTTCTCATCCTCCTCCTTGCTCGATTTTCGCCTGTGAACACTTGTCATGTCGCATCCAGACACTCAAATGAGCTCCGATGGCTAGTACGTTGCTCCGATGAGGCGTGGTTTATCCTGATAGATGTGAGGCTAGGACCACAGTATTGGTAGCGAACGACCAGAACGAACCTATACGCCTGGGCGCACTCCCTAAGACGGGGAAGGGAGACACAATGGATGGAAAAAAAGATGGTTGGATTATATGACGATGACGAGCAGACAGCGAATTCACCGAATCAATCGTCCAAGTGGTGATTACGTGAGATTCCCCAGTTGTATTCTACTTATTTCCCTTTGGCCCTGGTCTTACTTGCCCCCTTTCCGAACGATTTCCCTTCAAATCCAGGACGTGACTTCCCCTTAGCACCTTTCTGCTTTTCTTTCCTTTTTTCGTTTCTGCTAGTAATATTATCCGCACGCTTTTTCTGCCGCGCCGCCATATTTGCTGCGAGTTGCTCCTTTCGCTCCGTCCTGCATAAACATGAGAATCGATAGAACCTCAGACAAGAATGAGAACGGAGTCCATACCAAGCTTTTTTGTTTTTCGCTTTTTCCTTCTCCTTCCGCTTGGCCGCCTTTTTCAGCCGCGTCTCGTCGTCAGCTACCTTAGCACCCTCCATCCGGGCCGTAGCCTTTTCCCATTTTTCACGTTCGACTATCTGCTTGCGCTTTTCTTCTGGTAGTGCCGCAAGCTTCTCTTTCCGAGAAGTCAGTTGTTGTAGAGCCTGAGAGGGGTTTGATGAGCTCTTGAACCTGTTGGCCTTATGACTCGAGGATGATGACTCGGCAACGGATGAGAACGCGACGTTTGTCAGCTGGGGATGAGTATCCAGCTTTGAGAGTGATGAAGCGCCATCCGTGACGAGTAGTTGGGTCTGGTGGTGGTGAACGCTCAGAGACAAGTCACCGCCAACACTATGAACTCACTTTTGTGTGCGGCGCGCTCTCCTTTGGCTTTTCCTTCGTTTTGCCTTTCCTCTCCTTCTCTCTCCGTATCTTAGCCTTCGTCTCATTCCTCCGGCGCTCGCGCAATGCAGCGCGGTGTCTCCGACGTTCCTCCAATAGCTCATCTTTACTATTCCCTTCGGCGTCGCCTCGTTTCTTACTTCTCATTGCTTCGATTTTTGCGTGCAACTTGGCGCGGAGAGTCTCAATACTCTCAGGTCGGGATAATGGGACATCGTGATTTGTGTCCTCTACTGAATCGCTTTCGGCGTCCTGCATGTGGAAATCCGCTTCTGCGGATAGCACGTCCCCATCCGAGTCATCAGGCGTGGGTGCCTTTTGCTTGCCCTTACTGTTAGCGGTTACTTGATCTCGTTGAATGTCTAATATACTCTTATTGTTCGCTGGATTGAGCTGCGCCTCATCAATGTTTGATATGTCAAAAAGTGAATAAACATCGGTGGACTCACCTTTTCACGGCGCGCTTTCTTGGAGGCCTCCTTTATCGCCTGTTTTGGTGCGTGCTGCACATTTTTATTCTTGTGATACCTAGATGCGCCCTGTGGCTGTTTCATAGGTTTGCCTAGGAGCGATACAATGGAGACACACCTGGTCATTATTATCGTCGCCGTCACGCACGAGGTAGTACTTGGCGGGGATGAGAGACAAAAGGGTTTCGAACGTCTGATTGTGTGTTTCGAGTGACGCTTGCAATATTGAAGTCGTAGTTGGCATCACAGCGCAGACTCTTGCTACTCGTCTCACGATGAGAGTCGAATATTGAGCGGTGATCGACGATCCTGGAAACACCTTGCCACTTTCGCTTCCGCCACTTTGCCACTTCGCCACGCCGTGCGCCGCGGCGCGGACGGGTGTCACACGTGACAGGGGTAACACCACCACGCATATTCCGAAAATTTCAATTTCCAAGGTGAACCGTATCATAAAGTAGCACCGTCATAGCACATGTATCGCATTTGACTACAGTGGGAACGAACGACCGATCACAATGGAGCAGGCTCATATTCTTACCATATGGGTCATATCATTGTCATCTCACTTTGACCGTGTGACCAGGGGCAACACGATCTTTTTGTGATTACATAAGGATGTTAAGCCGAGACATGAACACAATAGCTTTGATAGACAATTGCGGGTTGGACAAAACCCTGGATCGCAATGGATCCTACCCAGTTCACCTTCGCCCACTCCCACTTCGACGATCATGTCCAGCTCAACGACCGTCGAGGTCGTCGATGCTCTCCCCATGACCAACACGAGTCCTGACGCCTCAGTTTCACATTTTCCGGAGACCTCATCTACTCATCATCTCTTTCGTAATGAAACATCGACTACTACTCCCCATGAATCTGATGCGTACTCACCCCCGACTCCTTCTGTAAAATTACTCTTTTCTCTCTTATCCCGGCGCGACCTCTATCTTTTCCTTCTCCCTGCCTTCGTTCTTTCCGTGGTTGCTGGTGGCGTCGCCCCCTTTATGACGCTTGTCCTCGGCAATGTCTTCCAAGAATTTGCCAAGTTCGCCCGTATAGAATCGCCCTCCTCTGATGATCGCTCGAAGCTCAAGCACGACATTGCAATCTCTGCCCTCGAACTGCTCGCCCTGGCCGCAGGCGCCCTTGCGCTCAGCAGTCTCACGTCATTTCTCTGGATTCTGACCGGGGAGCGGAATTCCATGATGATTCGGCAGAAAGTCTATGCTTCCGTCTCGAACCGCGAGATGACTTGGTTTGACACCAAGATGGGCGCGGAGGATGGATCTCAGTCGGAAGGCGAGGGCTCCACAGGCGCGGGAGGGCTGATGGCCAAGTTTGCGAGGTAGGCTGTTTCTCGTTCAACGGATCCGATTTTCTGACTCACACTCGGGCTTAGCGAAACGGAAGAGGTTCGCATGGCCTCTTCGCTTGCGAGCGGGCTGCTCGTTCAGCATATCACCACTTGTATAACCTGTCTCGCTCTTGGTTTTACCCGGTCATGGGCCCTCACCCTTGTCATCCTATCCGTCGTCCCGGTCATCGTGATTCTGCAAATCATATCGCAACGCCTAGCCGGACCCCTTGTTGCGGTCGAACGCGCCCAACTCGGACTGGCTGCGACTCTCGTCGAGCGCGCCGTCTCGGCGATCGCTACTGTGAAGGCGTTTAACGCGGCATCACATGAACAATCAGCGTTTCTTTCGGTCACGCGCAAGTTACAAGACGTTGCATGGCGGGTCAATCGCGTGTGGGCGATCACCTCCGGCTTCAACCAGTTTATCGCATTGGGCATGTTCCTTCAGGGCTTCTGGTTTGGTGCAAAACTGGTGCGTGAGGGCAAGGTGGAGGTGGGAAACGTGATGGCGGTTTTCTGGGCTTGTCTCATCGCGACCACCAACTTCCAAATGTGCATCCCGCACTTGATCACTCTCGCAAAGGGCAAGTTTGCTATCAGCGCGCTCATCGCACTCGTGGAAGCTCCAACCCCTAGCCCCGGTTTCGACCACGGCGGAAGGCGTCCTAGCGTTGCAATGGCCTTAATTGACAAGCGCAAAGCTGGGTCCATCCGCAAGATCGTCCCTAGGAAGTGCTCCGGGGAGGTCAATCTGCATGAAGTCACATTTGCGTATCCCTCACGTCCTTCCTTCCCCGTTCTCAAGAACGTCACGATCTACCTCCCCCCGTCCGAGACGACTTTTATCGTCGGCGGCTCTGGCTCTGGCAAATCCACCATCGCCCAGCTTCTCCTTCGCATGTATGATATACAAGAAGGTACCATCTCGCTAGATGATCAGGACGTCGACTACCTCGACACGAACTGGACGCGGCAACATATCGGAGTAGTTTCCCAGGGCGCGATCCTGTTCGACATGACGGTTCATGATAACGTCGCAATGGGGCTCGCAGCACCAGGCAGCAAACGGAGGCCGCAGGAAGCGACTCGCAGAGAAGTTGTCGAGGCGTGTCAGACAGCGCTTTTACACCGCTTTATTGAGGATTTACCCGATGGGTACGAAACTCGACTCGGGAACGGTGGGGCAAATCTTTCTGGAGGACAGCGGCAACGGCTGGCCATTGCCCGCGCAATCCTTCGAGATCCAACTGTCCTTATTCTTGGTGAGTCGTAGTGTGTCACATTTTGGGCGCGTTTATTTATGTTCGTGCAGATGAAGCGACTTCGGCATTGGACGCGACGTCCCGCATTCTTGTTTTCGAGGCCGTGAAGCGCTGGCGTCGAAACAAGACGACAATTGTCATTACCCACGACCTTTCTCAAATCAACCCTTCCGACTTCGTGTACGTTCTTAGGAACGGCACTGTTGCAGAAGGCGGATATCGCGCAGACCTCGAAGTTGCCGGCGGCGAATTCCAGCAGATGGCGACCACACAGGCAGAAGCTGGCGGCTTTGCGGTCAAAGACGAAACCGAATGGTCCCCAGAGGCAGTTCGCCAACGCGACCAGGATGCAGAGAAGATACTCGATTCACAATGTGTGCGGTCGCCGGGTGCACAAGCCGTCAAGCGACAGAGCATGGCAATACAGCCCATTACTCTCGGTAACTGGATGCTCGATGTCGTCTCCGATCTTACTCGAAGCGGTGCGCCGGCACCCCCGTCCGCCATGGTTGCTGAGCGGGATACGACACGCCTGAGCCGCTTTGTTCCCGTGGAAGCATTCACCGGCCAGCTCTCTGACGTACCTCGTCAACGGCGTCCATCCACCCTCGCAATTGATCTTCCCATCCCGTCTCCTGCACACACCGCTGTCCCTCGCCACCGCTCCCTCCAGTTATCACCCATGTCCCCAGTTTATAGCATCGGCTTGTCCAACTCATCCACTCTTCTCGGCGACTCCGATGGTGAAGATGAAAAGGAAGATCTGACCCACCACATCATCACCACGTCGCGCCGGCGGTTTTACGACGGCACCTCGGGCAAGCGTGAGCGAAAGCGTTGGGATATCATTAAACTCGAGCCCATCAAGGACAAAACCGGTGACACTATCACAGTCGAACAGCCCCAAGAAGTTGACGCGCCGCAGGAGTCCCTATTTTCCGTTATCCGCACTGCTTACCCGACAATGCCATACAAACCGCTGCTCGCCCTCGGTGTTGTCGTCGCGATCATCAGTGGATCAATCACCCCCATCTTCTCGTTTATGCTCTCCCGATTACTCTTCGAAGTCTCGAAGGGCGCGAAGGACGTCTCGGTCATCAACGCCTTTGGCGGGATCGTTCTTGCTGTCGCGATCGCAGACGGTTTGTTCGTCGGGCTCAAGTTCATCATATTCGAGACAGCCGCTGTCCTCTGGGTCAACCGCCTACGTACTACATGCTATCGCCTTGTGCTTTCGCAGGACAAGCGGTGGTTCGACCGCAGGGAGAACGCGGCGGAGAAGTTGTGCCAAATCCTTACGCGCGACGGCGACGATGCTCGCTCACTCATTTCGGGCGTCTTCTCCCAGAGCATTGTCGTTGTCAGCATGCTATCAGTGGGCCTGATTTGGGCGCTCGTGCGCGGTTGGCAACTCACACTCGTCGGCTTTGCGATTGCGCCAGTTTTCGTCCTGACCATGGTCGTGCAGTCCCGGCTGGTCGCCAAGTGCGAGTTGAGAAACAAGCGCGCGCGCGAAGACGTTGCTAAAGGCTATTATGAGGTAGGCATGAGTTGTTATGTACGTGGCTGCTTACTGATCGGCCCTATAGACCATCATCAACATCCGAGGCATTCGGGCCATGGGTTTCGAAAGTGTCTTCTCTGAGCGCTTCAACGACTCTGCGGAGAACGCCTTGCGCACGGGTGTACGAGGCGCCTTCGTGGAGGGTTGTACCTATGGCGTCGCAAGCTCTCTCATCTATCTTTCCGAGGCACTGCTATTCTACGCTGGCGCGGTTTTGGTGTCGCGGGGTACCTATTCGTACTTGCAGATGGTTCAAGTCCTCAATCTCGTCGTGTTCACGGTCAGCATCGGGTCACAACTCATGGCTTTTAGTACGTTCATTTGACCTTGTCGGCGCGAACGGTAATTGATTGCATTTACTCGTAGCCCACCGCATCGTGAAGGCTGTTCAGGCGACACGCGACTTCAACCGACTAGTTCAGTTGACCACCGACACAGACGAATCTCGTGGATCTTCATGCCCCCCCATCACCGGCACAATCTCGTTCAACAACGTGTCCTTCTCCTACCCTGAACGACCCGACGTTCAAGTCCTCAGAGATGTCTCGGTCGACATCAAAGAAGGCGAGACTGTTGCGGTCGTTGGTTCGTCAGGCTCTGGCAAGTCCACCATGGCACATTTACTACAACGATTGTACGAGCCTACTTCTGGAGCGATCGCCGTTGGCCCATGGTCACTGAACGGTGTGGATGTCCGGCATCTACGCAATCATATCGCGGTCGTCAGTCAAAACCCACATCTCTTCGACGCCACCGTGAGCGAGAACATCGCCTACGGGACAGACGGACTCCCGCAAACGGACATACAGCTCGCGGCAACTGCGGCAAACGTACACGAGTTCATCGAGGAACTGCCGCAGGGATACAACACAATGGTTGGCGAGAACGCGGCGCTGATCTCGGGTGGACAGGCCCAGCGGCTGCAGATCGCCCGCGCATTCGTGCGCCCGGCTAACGTGCTTATTCTGGACGAGTGCACGAGCGCGCTCGACGCCGCGAACCAGTCTGCCGTGCTCACGACCGTGCTCAACGCAAAGGCAGGTCGCACGACGATCATGATCACACACAAACTAGCTGTTATGCGCATGTGCGACCGCATCCTTGTCATGCACGAAGGCAAGATTGCGGAGCAAGGTACATACGACGAGCTCGTCGCGCGAAGAGGCGTATTTGCCCAACTTGCCAGCGGAGGGGAATGGTCTGGCGAGTGACCAGGTTGTCGACTCGAGCCTCACCCTTCTTCCCCTTTACCTTAATGGACTAATAACATTTTTGCTTTCTTCGCTTCGCCTGGTGTATTACTGAAGCAACAACTCCTTTGTCATCCTCCCACATTCGCTCTTTTGTTTTCCTTTCGTTATCTGTATTAGTTTGTATAACCCCCCCCCCCCCCCCAGCACTTGCAACCCCCACTAGATACCAACTGTACCGCAACACACACATCGAGCAGTCGAGTAACTTCATGAATGGAATGACTTTGAAATGATGCAGTTTAACACTAATTCAACGTTCGAATGGTTTTGACGATAAAGTACGAATGGGTGCCCCGCCAACTCATATTAATCAGCTGCGCGCATGTGCCAAACGGGCCGACTCTCGCCCTCACTCTCACTCTAAACTACAATGTCATCGTTCCGGGCCCCTGAAAAGGCGATCCTATCTAAAGAACAACTTGCCGCATTTCAGTCGTCGAAAACGTATGCCAAAGTAACGTCGTACATCGAGACGCTCAACAACGCGGTGGTCGGGTGCAAGCTAACAGATGAGTGCGCACAGTCGCAGGTACGCCGACTCTCTTTCGACCCTTGTATCTCGCTGGATCGCTGGGTCGCTCACCAATTAGAGGTTGCGCGATCATTAGCGAATCGTGGCGCTAATTGAAGTGCTGGATCGCGTCGAGGCGCTAGCGAATGAGACGCCACCAGTGGACAATGCGGCGTCGAGGTTCGGGAACCCCGCATTCAAGACGTTTTACGACAAGGTCCAACAGGCGCGTGACAAGTTTCTTTGCTCTCGGTTTCCAGGGGGACCAGAGCAGACGGGGTGACTGACTGCGTCGTGGGCCGCTAGGCTGCTCCGCAACTCCACGAGCCGCTCCTTGTCCAACACCAAGATGCTATCATCGAGGTATCCGCCTACTTTTGCGAGTCGTGGGGAAACCGGATGCGCATTGACTATGGGAGTGGGATGGAGCTCAATTTTCTTTGCTGGCTGTGTGTATCACGACTCGTGCTATTCCGTACTTTTACCTGATGCACCTCACGCCAGGATTTGTCTTGAGGAGCTGGGGGTCGTCCATGAGAGCGATCATGCGGCGTTGGTGATCAGGGTGTTTTGGAGGTGAGTTTCCTGGTCAAAAACTTCCCGTCGTTTTTTCTCTTACGTCTGGACGCCGATTTTTCAAGGTATATTCAGGTGATGCGCACTTTGCAGTCTACGTATTGGCTAGAGCCGGCCGGGTCGCATGGGGTATGGGGACTAGATGACTATCATTTCCTCCCATTTCTGTTTGGATCGGCGCAACTACGAGGCATATATTCATACTGCTCTTGGGATTACCTCCTGCTGATGCGTTCTTCCCCAGGACACAAATACCTTCGGCCAAAATCGATTCATGATAGTGACGTTGTGGAAGAATTTTCGAAGGATTACATATACTTTGCGTGTATCCGATTCATCAACTCAGTACGCGATGGTTTTATGTCATCACGAAGCCCGAGTGTGATTGACGTGCACCGCAGATTAAAACAGCGTCGTTGCGGTGGCACTCCCCGATGCTGGACGATATCTCGGCTGTACGTTCGTTCTGTCCTTGAATGATTGGGTCTGAAGCTGGGATTCTCACTACAGGTAAAAACATGGGACAAGGTCAATCAGGGAATGATCAAGATGTATCACGCAGAGGTGCTGGGGAAGCTGCCAGTGATGCAGCACTTCCTGTTTGGATCAATTTTGGCCTATGAGGGATTGGTCGTGCCGCTTCCGGCGGGTGTCCAAGACGACGAGCATCATGGCCACACGCACTCACACGCTGATGCATCAGAAGCACATGCGGGATGGCATGACCCTTGTGGCATTCATGTGCCATCAGCTTTTGCCGCTGCGGCTGAGGCGAAGAGGAAGCAGGCAGGGGCGAGGCTTGAGGGACCGGGGATTCGACCAGTCCCGTTCGACTAAAGGTAGCTAGTTCTGGTGGGGTAGCTGTTTGTCCTTGATTTAGTGTACTGTTTGATGTCAATCGCGGTCTCCCAACCGAGGCCGAGGAGCGGCAACGAGGGTTTTTTCCGGAAGATGCCGTACGTGTGAATGGGCTGACGAGACGCTAAGCTAAACCACCGCTACCTCACCCTCAACAATTTGTTAATCCCTCTCCTTACTACCTCCCTCGACGACAACGCCCTCGAAAAGAACGTCGCTGAGGTCACCAACAGCGGTGACAGCGCTTCTCCCCCGCTCTTTTCAAGTTTACCCTCTGTCAAGTTATCCCCACATTCCCTTATTGTCCGGACTGCCATGAAGAGGCGGTCAACGATCCACCACCAACGGCTGGAAGCCGTAAACGACTTGACAACACTCTCACCCCTTTCAGACGATGCCATCGTCTCGTGTATTCGAGAAAGATTCCTCTCGGACACCATTTATACTGGCATCAGCAGCTCTGCGGTCGTCGTTATCAATCCCCACAAGTATGTGACCGACAACGCCGACTCTGTTCTTCACAAGTATGCCGCCGAGTATCGCAGCATATCCGAAGACAAGGAGCCCCTTCCCCCACACATATTCCAGCTTGCCAATAACGCGTACTATCACATGCGGCGGACGACTCAAGATCAGAGCATCATTCTGACGTGAGTATCCTGCTCCTTTCCCTGTACGCAGCGCCCACGTTGGCACGAATCCAACTGAACCCAAATTTTTGATTAGTGGAGAGACGGGGAGTGGGAAGTCAGAGAGTCGTAGGCTGGCCATCAAGACCCTTCTCGAACTGAGTGTCAGCAATCCCGGCAAGAAGGGTTCCAAGCTCGCTCACCAAATTCCAGCTGCCGAGTTCGTTTTGGAATCGTTCGGACACGCTCGCACTCTTTTCAACTCGAATGCGTCCCGCCTTGGCAAATATACCGAGCTCCAGTTCACCGAGCGTGGCCGTCTTTGCGGTATCAAAACCCTCGACTATTATCTCGAACGTAACCGCGTAGCAGGTGCCCCCTCTGGCGAGCGGAATTTTCACATATTCTACTACCTTTTCGCTGGCGCATCACCAGAGGAGCGACAACACATGCAACTCCTCGACAAGACTACGTTTCGATATCTTGGTCAGCGCGGGATCCCCGGTGGTCGGCAGAACATGCGCGACGACGACGCACAACGATTCGAACAGTTGAAGCTCGCTCTCAAAAATGTTGGATTCTCTAAGCGTCACGTTGCGCAGACGTGTCAATTAATCGCCGCCATTCTCCATCTCGGTAATCTCGAGTTCACAATTGACCGGGCACGTGATGTGGATGCTGCAGTCGTTCGTAATCAAGACCTTTTAGCCTTGGTCGCAGATTTCCTCGGTGTCACCCCATCCGCCCTAGAGACCGCACTCTCGTACAAGACCAAGCTCGTCAAGAAGGAACTCTGCACAGTCTTCCTTGATCCAGATGGCGCAGCCGACAATCGTGACGACCTTGCGAAGACACTTTACTCTCTCTTGTTTTCATGGCTCAACGAACACATCAATGAACGTTTCTGTCGCGATGATTTCGTCACCTTTATCGGCCTTTTCGACCTTCCTGGACCCCAGAACCTCACGTCTCGACCCAATTCCCTCGACCAGTTTGCCATCAACTTTGCCAACGAGCGCCTTCATCATTTCGTTCAAAAGAAGCTCTTCGAAAGCCACGTTGCCGAGTATAACAGCGAAGGCATTTCCCGCTTTGTCCCACAAATACCCTATTTCGACAATTCGGAATGCGTGCGACTCCTGCAGAATCAACCTGGCGGGCTCATCCACATAATGGACGACCAAGCCCGCCGCGCGCCGAAAAAGACCGCTCATACGATGGTTGAAGCATTTGGAAAACGTTGGGCAAATCACTCGTCATTCAAGGTCGGCTCAGTAGACCGCTCGGGCTTCCCAACATTCACCATCAATCACTTCAACGGACCCGTCACTTACTCATCCGAGAGCTTCCTCGATCGAAACCTTGACTCACTTAACCCTGACTTCGTCTCCCTACTTCGAGGCAGCACGTCTGGCCCCGAAGCAGCAACCGGCGGCGAGGGTTCCGGTTCCATCAATCCGTTTGTGCGCGGGCTGTTTTCAGGCAAGGCAATTGCAACGCAGATGCACCCACGTAATGAGGACACGATCGTCGCGGCGCAGCAGCCCGTTAAACCCATGCGTGCCCCTTCAACGCGGCGGAAGAACACAGTCCGACGTGCTCCAACTCTCGGTGATGTGGAAGAAAAGGAGCGCGACGATGATGACCTGGCGCCACCGACTCTGGACAGTTCAAACCCATGTGTCGCAGGTGAATTCCGGAGCGCGCTTGACACGCTGTTTGAGACACTCGGAGAGACGCAGACATGGTATGTCTTCTGCGTGAACCCGAATGACTCGCAACTGCCAAATCAACTCGAGGGCCGCTCGGTCAAGGGACAGATCCGTAGCCTGGGTTTGACAGAAATCTCACGGCGGTGCGTGAACGTGTTCGAAGTTGGCATGACACCTCGCGAATTCTGCGATCGGTATCGGGAGAAACTCGCTGGGGTGGGAATCATGGAAGGCGAATCAAGAGATCAAATCGAGCGAGCCAGGTCGGCATTAGGCTTCAAAGATAGTGATCTAGTGCTTGGTCAGTATAAGGTGAGCATGTGGAAACCATGTTGTACTCGATGACGACTCAACGTACCTACTCTAATTCCCAGGTCTTCTTATCGCACGAAGCCTTTCACCACCTTGAGGATCACTTGCGCTCTCAAGATACAGAAGAGCTTAAGCGTAATCGCATACGAGAAGCCGAGATCGAGGGTGGTCTTGATGTGCGAGGGCCGGCCGACCCCTACGCTCCCTACCGAGGCCCAGAGGGCGAGCATGAGCCTCAGACGCCTTATTTGGATGCTCACGGCGAAACATTCAATCAATCCAGCCAAGCCCTTCCCCTTGTTGCAAACGCTTCGCCTTTCCAACGCGCGGACTTATACAACGACTATGACGAACGGCAGTCACTGCGGAGCGACGAGTTTGACGGGCGTAGCAGGCTGACGAGTGCCCGTGATGATACGATGTCACTTGGGACTGAGTCTTATGCCCCGTCGCGTAACATGTTCCAAAACGTGGACAAAAAGGCGCTGCTCGAGAAGGAAGCACTCCCAGGCGAGATTCACGAGGGAGAGACAGCAGAAGTACTCAAGGAGACATCAGCGCGCCGGCGATGGGTCGCACTGTGTTGGTTACTCACGTGGTGGGTCCCGACACCATTCCTGCGGTGGTTCGGGCGCATGAAGCGCATGGACGTGCGGCAGGCATGGCGTGAAAAACTCGCGCTGAATATTATCATCTGGTTCACCTGCGGCTGTGCCGTCTTTGTTATCGCCGTCCTGGGCAACCTGATCTGCCCCACGGAGCACGTGTTCTCAACAAGCGAGTTGGCATCTCACAGCGTAGAGAACGATGCAAACAACGTTTACGTCGCCATTCGTGGGGAAGTGTTCGATCTCACGCAAGTCGCGCAAACACACTTGCGGATTGTACCCGTCGTCCCTCAAAAGTCAGTTCTGAAATACGGTGGCACCGTAGCAGATGATATTTTCCCTGTTCAGGTGAAACCTCTTTTTCCTACTCGATGTTCTTGATTTTTTCGTTCTGACAATTGTGTAGGTCAGCGCACTTTGTAATGGTGTTAGCGGAAGTGTCAGCCCATATGTTATCCTCAACTTCAACAACAACACCGATGTCAACGCGCAATACCACGATTTCCGGATCTTCACAACTGACCCACGTCCAGACTGGTACTTTGAGAGCATGACTATCATGCGCTGGAATAATCGTCGAGGCTTTGTCGGATACACACCAAAGGAGATTCGCAACATGGCCAGTTCTGGGCGATCCGTCGGTATCTACAGGGGTCTTGTTTACGACGTGACGGATTACCTGCGATTCCCGCCAGCTACGAGAGCACCATCCGGTCAACAAGCTCCTCAGGTCGATGTGAACTTTATGGACGGCGGCGTTCTAGACCTTTTCAAGTTCAACTCGGGTTCTGACATCACGAAAGCACTGGATAATCTCAATATTGACTCGAATGTCCTATCTTCGCAGAAAGTATGCCTCCGCAATCTTTTCACAATCGGCAAGGTGGACAACCGCAACTCCCCACAATGCCAATTCTCGACGTACATTCTACTTGCCCTCTCGGTTCTCATGGTCTGCGTCATTGGGTTCAAGTTCCTGGCCTCCATCAACTTTAGCTCGCCGCGTGCGCCCGAGGATCACGACAAGTTTGTCATCTGCCAAGTACCGTGTTACACGGAAGGCGATTCTTCCCTCCGGCGGACAATTGATTCACTTGCTCAACTGAAGTACGACGATAAACGCAAACTTCTTGTCATCATCTGCGATGGTATGATCGTCGGGTCCGGCAATGACAAGCCCACACCACGGATTGTGCTGGATATTCTGGGATCTGACCCTAATCAGGACCCAGAGCCACTCAGCTTCCAGTCGCTGGGAGAAGGTGCGAAGCAACATAACATGGGCAAGGTTTACTCTGGGTTGTACGAAACGAATGGGCACGTCGTACCGTACATGGTCCTAGTGAAGGTCGGCAAGCCGAACGAGCGCTCTCGGCCAGGGAATCGTGGCAAGCGAGATTCGCAGATCATGCTTATGAACTTTTTGAACAGGGTGAGACCATTCATCAGTCTCAATTCACGTTGAAATTCACGGTCTGGGCAGGTTCACTTCAATGCTCCGATGAGTCCGATGGAGCTAGAGATGTATCACCAGATCAAGAATGTCATTGGTGTCAACCCCACCTTCTACGAGTATTTGTTCACGGTGGATGCCGATACGGTTGTCGACCCTATGTCTGTGAACAGGCTGATCTCTGCGTAAGTGTTGCTGCAACACCTATCTTTGTGTCAACTTCCATATAACGACGTATGCAGAATGATCCACGACAAGAAGCTTATCGCTGTTTGTGGTGAAACTGGTCTGGCTAACGCCAAGCAGTCGATCATTACCATGATGCAAGTCTACGAGTACTTTATCTCGCATCATCTAGCGAAGGCCTTCGAGAGTCTGTTCGGATCCGTCACGTGTCTTCCCGGGTGTTTTTCGCTTTATCGTTTGCGTACGCCCGACACCCACAAGCCTCTGCTCGTCGCCAATCAACTAGTGATCGACTATGCCGAAAACCGGGTTGACACACTCCACATGAAGAATCTCTTGCACCTCGGTGAAGATCGTTACCTGACCACACTGCTCCTCAAGCACTTTTCGAACTTCAAAACTCAGTTTGTCCGCGATGCACATGCATACACTGTGGCGCCGGACGACTGGAAGGTGCTTCTCTCGCAACGTCGTCGCTGGATCAACTCTACAGTGCACAATCTCGGCGAGTTGATGTTCCTCGATAGGCTCTGTGGCTTCTGCTGTTTCTCGATGCGCTTCATAGTCATGATTGATCTCTTGTCCACCATCATTCAACCAGTTTCTGTCGCATATGTACGCATATGGTCCTCCTGTTTGCTGTCTTGGTGTATTGATTTTTTTTAACAGATTGTCTATCTTGTCGTTCTGACGGCCGGACAACACAAGGCCATTCCCACACTCTCCTTGATACTGATCGCAGCAGTGTACGGCCTTCAAGCGTTCGTCTTCATCCTACGTCGCAAGTGGGACATGGTTGGCTGGATGCTCTTTTACATCATCGCAATACCCGCATTCTCGTTCCTTCTCCCCCTGTACTCATTCTGGAGGATGGATGACTTCTCATGGGGTCAGACACGTATTGTCATGGGTGAGGCTGGGAAGAAGATGATTGTCCACGTACGTGCCTTCTCCTTTGTTCGATACATGAGCTTATTCAGTGCTCTCAGGACGAAGGCAAATTCGATCCCCGTTCGATTCCTTTGAAGTCTTGGAACGATTATGTGAGTCAGGCGTTCATGTCATCAGTGTCGTTTCTCATATGATGCCCTTCAGGAAAACGAACTTTGGGACAAGGAGTCGAACCATAGCATAGGATCGTGGGTTCCACCAACGAAGCTGAAGAATGAGGGCTACGCAGAATCCCGCACCTCTGTTTACGGGCGCGAGACATACTACGAACCTCGAAGCTTCTCACCCTCGCCATCCCAAATGGGCCACGGTGCCTATCCCTCACCTCCTGGGTATCAATCCGGCCGAAACACTCCAGCCATGGACGGAGGCCAGATGTACCAATCATTCTCACGACCTCCGACAAATTACCTCGATGTAGCAATACCCACAACGCGATCTGACGCAGCAGGCGAACTTGGTGCTTCTGGGCCATCAGACGCAGAGATCGACCGCGCTGTGCAGGCCCTTTTGCAGGACGCGGACCTCAATAGTATCACGAAGCGTGAGATCCGACGGAAGCTGGAGGAGCGGTTTGGTGTCAGCCTGGCGTCGCGGAAGGCTTCGATTAACGCTGCGATCGACAGGGGTCTTCTGAGCCACGCCTAGATACGTGCTACAGACTTTGATTTATGGACTACATAAGCCTTTGTTGGACTTTGACCTAGTACCCACCGCCACCGTCACGTTCTCTTATAGACAATGCCCCACAGCCAGACACTTTTTTTCTTGTTCAGTTCCCTACCGTCCTTGCACCGCTAATTTCGGACTATGCAACTACATCATGTGTTTTGATAATAGCATCACATTTATTCTGAATATACACGACAACTAAATACAAAGCCATGGGGGGCAGGGCCACTGGAGGTCATGGAGGTGTGTTTGGCCGCCCTTTGCGATGGGATGTAAACGTAAACGTCGGACGCTGAAAGGGGTGAAGTCGGACCTATTTTCGGTGGACATCCATTTAGTCCATTAACTGTGGGTAGCAACATTAAATGAACTATCTCACGTTGCCGTCTCTGGGGCAATGCGTCAATACACGGGCCATTTAGTTTGCATCCCCTTCCCGAGAATAAAAGCGTGAGACACACCGAAGTCATAAAAGCGCCGGCACAGGTGATGCTACAGTATGTTCGTCGATTAAGCGGAAGACTGTAAACACGCATCACTAGTTTGAGGTGGTTCTTTCCCTAAACGGTGGTTCTTCGTGATCTAGTCCCGATATCATGCTAAGACTTGAAGAAAGAATAGATTAGGTCAAACCTCGTAGGTACGCCAACCACAATTTCGGGTGTTTCCTTGCCTGCAGCTCTTCTCAGGAACGCCTTCGGTAACGCATGCATCGAAGAACCTGAAGCTCTCAAAGTAGGGGCCTTAGAAGTCCGCAAATGAAACGAATGTAACTTATTGAGTTGTGTTAGACCGACGTCGTAGCTGGGATGAAATACCAGTGTTGTCACGAAAGCAAATGACAGAATATGAAAGCGACATTATGGACAAACGATATCAATCAACGAGATAATGCATACATAACATCGGCGTGTAGAAGCCTCCCATGGGAGACAAAAAAAAGGTCCAACACGTCAAGGATTGGTTATGATTACTGTGCGGCACCGTTTCCACTGCTGGTTCCTACAAGTCTGTGAAGGAGCTGCTCGATATTTCCAATGCGGCCAGTGAGATCATCAATACGACCGCTAAGTGAATCGAACCGAGTTTGCACGCCATCGAGGCGGCTTTCTATCGACATGAGCCGCTGTTCCGCCTCCGGGGCAGCCTCCTCACCCTTCTTCGGCGGCGAGCAGCGAATGAGATGGTGCTCCTTAGTATGCTTACCAGAGCTGCGCGAGAGTTCAGGCACGCCCTCTGAATCACATGCATCGCATATGAAGAGGTTATCTGACAGCACAGCGTGGCATGTCAGTAAGTCGTCGCAACTCGATAATTCAAATCGGGACTGACCTTCGCAAAGAATGCAACACCAGAACGGGAAGGAGAGAGAACCGTGGCATTTACCACACGTAGGCAAGTCCCCATTCTGAGGTTGGGCCTGTGTGGCGCTTTGTGAGACGTTTCCCCCCTCATCCTTCGTCTCGGTCTCGTCCTTGGAGCCGTCTGCCACCGCAGGAACGTCATCTGGCTTGTCGTCCTTTGAAGGCTCCTCTGTGACGGTTGGCTCCGCCTCGGTTCCATCTCTGGTACCATCTGTGGCAGTGGGAACAACGTTCGACTCGGACTTGTCACTCTCAGACGGCATCTCTGTGGCGACGGTAGTTGGCTCCGCTTCGGGTTGGTCCTTGGTGTCATCCGCCGCGGCAGGAACATCTTCCGATTTGACACCCTCAGAAGTCACCTCTGCGGTGGTTGGTTCCGGAGTTGACGCATCCTGCACATCCTTTCCCGTACCCTTTTCCTCCTGTGGTTGCCGAGAGGCTCCAGCAATCTTTGCGCAGAGCTCTTCTACGCGTTCGAACGCGGCGCGTGCTAATCGGTACGTGCGACCGACTTCGCGAGTCACCACGACGGTGCGGAATTTAATGAGCCTGTGGTATGGTTCATGAGGGCCATCAAGGTTCTCGCGATTAGTTACGCGCGCTTCGATACACCGCGACTCCGGCGCGCAGCAGAGATCCAGGGAGTTGTAATTGTCCCCGTCCTTGTTGACACAGTCGAAACAGAATAGCCGAGCTCCGCCTACCTGTCCGCCGCATGAATCGCAATATATGTCACTTCAATCCTCGTAAGCTCTGGGAACTCACAGCTACACGTAAGACTCACTTATGTGTCAGTATGTACGCCCGTTTACGATTGATCATGGAACCGTGGAAGCAGGCATCGGCCGCTGTCAGCCCCTGTACGGCACGATAATGTGTCGCAATCTCTTCGCCACTGAGTGGCTTCCCAAAATAGAGGTAGCGGATAGTCAATGAGACCACCGTTTCGCGATCATCTCGACGCTGGGAAAAGTATGACCAGGGACAGTGCTCCCGACGTACGTCGTTCCGCACTGCTGCAATTGCGAACTTCCACAGGGAGCGAGACTTGTTATCAGAAAGGTCCTTGATACTAGGGTATTCGGTGAGGTAACGAGGTGGGATTCGGCGGAACTCCATTTGTCCTATGGAACTTTCCGGCTCGGAAGAATAGCCCCAGACGCCAGTCAATGCATTGCGTTCGAGGTCAAAGCGGCCATTGAAAAAAACGGGAACCCAAATCGCATTCGGGAAAGCCGTCTTAAATTTGATTTGCGGGACGTCATTTTCGCCTTTAGACCAAGATCCGGTAATGGTGAAGCGTCCTCTGACAGACCAGGCGTTCGCCTTGAAGTCTTGTTCGCCCTCCTCAGCAGGCTCGATTACCAATGTCATCATCGAGTCTGTGCCGTCGGACTCTCGGGCGCCTCCACTTTCATAGAAATAGCCATGCCAGTGCCCCAAACTGCACCGCATGGATTAGAAGACAGGAATAGGGCGTATGCAAGAGAAATAGAGGACGAACATGTCTCTCAACGGCGACTCAACATCACGATAGGTGGGGGTGTCATCAATTGAATGTCCGTCATACACCCAATAGTCAAGGGACGGCCCGTCCGAGCTCTCGAATTTCAAAACATCTTCCGGTTTGATATTTTGGTCTTCGTTGGTATCATCGTAGGGTATGCTCTGGGGATCGAGATTCCGAACATAGCCCCCAGACCACAGAGCTTGTGGATTATTAAAGTATTTGAACTACAAGGCAAATACATCAGAAAGTAGAATAGACTCGAAGGTGGAGAAATAGTCACCATTCCATAGGCAAAATTTTGGAACTGCTTTTCGATGTCCAGCTTTTGTTGAGAAAAGTTGTCTGAGTAGATTGATAGGGTTAGTGACTGAGTGTGAGAGGGAAAAAGCCAAAGTACTGGTGAGGTCACCCACGCGGTAACTGATAGCCTCTTGGACGTGGGTTATGCTATTCACGCCCTCCCAGAGTTCACGCGAATCCACTACCTTGGTTCGCATGACTCGCATGATCTCGTAGTGGTGCTTCATCAGCAAATACAACGCAGGAAAAACGGTCTACAACACGAAAGTGAGTCGAGGAACGTGCTAGGCGAGTTGCTAGGCGCTGACCTTTTCAACACGGCCCACGCCTGTTATGAGTGCGAGAGTATCTGTCCCATCGATGATGAAATCTACTGCTCGTAAATTGTTTCTTATCCGAGCCTCCTCCGCTTCAATATACGACTTGAATTTTTCTGGATCATCTTGCGAAGGTTGCAGCGAGAGTACAGCAGCGATTAGCGTGTGGACGGGCTCCCAGACTTGGGTGAAGTATCTAACAACAGACTGAAGATTGAGAGGAAGTACGTCAGAGCGAATGCCTTCCATCTTGGCAAACAATTCTTCTATCTTGTTAGCATAGTCAATGATAGATGCCCTATATCCTGCCGGGGACTCAGCAGTGAGTTGACAGTAGGATATGGGATACATACCAACTGCCCAGAACGCTACCCAGTGTGGCAGGCTGAAAATCCCTGAGAGAGTATTCATCTATTTGTGGAGCAAAACTAACCTCCAGTCAATTGGTCGAGAACTAGTGAAACGATTCATCTCTCCAATGGTGATAAAACCCGACGCGTCATCGTCCATTGCTTCCAAAATAGGCTGCACGCGCATGATATCGAAGTATTTGATTGCCCAAGCATCCGGGTCCGAAGAACCAATGATCCCACCCGTGCCCACACCGAGGATGCTTCCAGTTCCTGAGGCTACCTTCTCCAGGTAATGGTCTCTGAGGGCGAGCACAAAATGTCGAGCCTTGACGTTCCCTCGCCAGGCCTACAAAGACAATCAGAGCTCATCCCTTGTACAAACGAAGGGTAATGTGATGTCTACCATTTCTTTCCAGATATCATGAATCGACTAGAAGGAATAGTAAGTTACGATCATACGTTAAGCAAACAGACAGGACGCAAGGCCACTCACGCGATCGAGAATCCGTTCATGCGGGCCGCCCTTCACCTCCTGAATGACACGGTCACTCTCCCGCTTGACTACAAGCGTAAGCTCATCGACGATCTGGTTCTTCTGCGCTTCGAACTTGCGGGAGAACACGGTCAAGTTCTTCTCCACGGCCACGGTGGGATCTTCAAGGACATCCCTTCTGAGATCATCCGCACTCAGAGTTGTACCCTTAGGCTGCTCCCGACGTGCGCGGACTTCGGCCTTGGGCGCACTTGATACCTTCTCTGCAGTCCTCTCCAGCTCAAGTAACGTTTTGTCGTTGTCTTTGAGGACCTTCAGACCACCCCTCGTGGCCACAAGCACGGATAGCTGCTTCTGCTCAGGGCTGACTAGTTGCTGGAACAGGGTTTTCATAGCATCCATCCTGTGATCTAATCAGTGCATAACTAAGACAAAGGGATGGGTATCCGAACTGTTCATTGAGCGCCTTCGTTGCCTCTCCAATAACGTCGAGCTTCGCATTGGCTTTGTCGATTCCCTGACTTGTATGCATTGTTAACTCGAACTCGAACTCTTTTCGCCGCGTGCCGAAGAGTTTTATAAAGTCGAGAAACTTTGCGTCCCAAACAGTGCTCAGTAGCACCTTCGCCAGAAGTCTCTTCTTCGTGTACGCATCACACACGTTCGAACAAATCTTGATATCATCTGCAGTGCGTTCAACAAGTGACTTCAGGCGGTCCTCGATGTGTGTGCCATCGGGTGCGATGAGCTTGTCATTCTCCATGGTCTTAAGGCTGCGGGATGTGAGCGTACCAATGGTGCGGTGACGAAATTACGTACAGGAGTAAAGCGCCCATCATATCCCTCATCGCAACGAAGAGTGATACGATCTTCTTATCATTGTCACGACGCTTTTGCTCCAAGGTGTAAACCGTCTTGAATGCCAGGACAACGACTGTTCTCCAGGTTATTTCCCATGCACGTATATCATGGGATCGACTCACCGCCGAGGAATGGGTGTAAGGATTTCAACTCATCCAGGGCATGCATGAGTATCGGCATACCCTCCGAAAACTTGTCAATTCCCTCCTTTATGGTCTTTCCCAGGTCGGTTTGTCCTGCAGCTACGACGGCCGCCGTTACGACAGGCAAGAATGGCGCGGCGTTATCTAGTGCTTTAGCAGCAGTGTCATCTAGATGCCAGGATCAGCTTGCCGAGGTAATGAGGTGAAGGGACTGAGGACGAACCAACGGAATCAAGCCCCCGACTCGTTTTGGCGATATTTGGGTCATTCTTGACTGCGTCCCACGCTTCGGCGAGGTTGTCTGGCGCGGGTACAATAGCTGGTATCATTTCCAGTGGAGGCACCATGGCGAGGTTGGTCAGAACGACTCCTGGGGAAGTGGGAAGGGGCATCGGCAGGGGCATTTCGGGAACTTCAACATCGGGTGTAGGGCTCTGAGCCTTGGGTATTAAGAGAGGTGTAGAGGTCGTCAGAGATTGGCTAGAACGACCCGTGGTCGACGGTCGTTTCCTCCTCCAAGGACGGGGAATGGCTGGTGTCGGCTCGCTGGCCTGTCGGCGCTGTGGCCGTTCATTGGGATCGTCAGAGGAAGTCCGAGGGCTGTTCCCGGAACCTGTAGGAGCAGGAGACGCAAGGCTTGGCTGGCTGAACTTTCTCAACAAGCGGGAGAACGACATTGGTTCAGTGCAACAGGTTCGTGACGAAGGAAGGGGATGGTTTACTTGTTGGAATGGTGGCCTTCTCGAATGAGGTACGCGAAAGATATTTATCAACCAAGGAGCCAGGGCAGACGAAGACTGTCTTTAAAATTAAATCTCACCTTGCGACGTCTGAGCGCTGTGTCACGTAAGGCGCATCTAGCGCCAGATTGACGCGCTCTGTAAATGCATACAGTGGAGCGCTGGAACCGAGGCCACAGTCGCCCGACGGAAAGTGACGATGGCCGCTAAGCGCCCTGCACAGGCTGCACTCGGGTACAGCCAGAGTATGGTATCACTGTGTGGGTTGATCAACCAACATCGAGACCTTTTGCGGTCCTCTTCTGCTGGGCAAGATGGGTAAGACGTGCAGTCGGGCTTGGGCTCGGGCTCGGGCATCACGCATCGTCGGAATTTGAATCACTCTGTCTTTTTTGGTAAATATTACCTGTTTGTGCAGGTTTGTGCTCAACTTCTTCGGCGATCAAACTGCTGACTCTTTTAGTCGCCATGTCATTCGTCACCTTATTATGTTGGTAATGTACATGACCGTGTAAGTTTCATGTACGCATTCATTGTAATTGACATCGGCATTATTGGGTGTCCGAGCCTCTGCTCCCACTAGGGGCCTCATCTTCGCGCCGAAAGGATATACTCTATGTCCCATCAGGCTGGAAACGTTCCAGTTTACAAGTCATTCACATCACTAAGATTATCCATCATACGCAGGTTTCATGATCAGACGTTCTGGGACTATCTTAGGTCCGATCAGGTTGGCTGGACTTGGAAGACACTTTTCTGCTGAATCTTCATGCATCAGATATCTTGATTTTGATTTACATGGCTGACAGTCCGCCTTAAAATGACCGTCTAAGGTGATGGAAAGTTCTGTGACATGTCCAAGTGCTGGTCAATCACCATCGCAGTGAACAGGTTCACCAGCCTGGCACAGATATCACATGCATCTGGTTTAAATCCATCAATTCATGCAGATTTCCAAGCTCAGGCACTGACAGGCGCTTTCATAAAACCAATTGAATGCACGGCGCATGCCCTCTGATACGCCACACCATTTACCCTATCAGTCGCGGCACCATTGCATGAAACAAAAGTGCTGCGCTTTTGGATCTGGAATTGGAAGAGCCACGCTCGACTTTCTCTGATACCTGTCGTTGAATTCCCGCCCTCGACATATTACTACGGGATTCCGAAGTCACGCATTTCTTACCATTCCCTTACTATTACATCTTCGCTTCAGTGCATTCGAGTGCAGTACGTACTCCGGTTCCGTGGTTATATACTATACTTCAACAGAACGCTTGCCAAGACTCCGGTACCCTCGCCACAAAGATCTAACAAGGAATTGCCACCCGATCACTCAGTTCGGTGACTCTGGTACTACCTTGGGGTAGGCGTCTGGCTACCTACAAATGAACCCTGCGGTATTACGATGCTCACTGCAGATTTGCCTAACATAAGAAACCAGCACGACCAACTTGTCTGTCAGTGGGGTTGCCTTAGCGGACTCGCTTGTCTCAACTATCTGAACCGTCTCGAATAGGAACACCCAACAATATGGATCGCCTGAAGTCCGGTTCTCCTGATGTCGCATCGTAGTGAGAGCACTAGAAGTAGAAGAAAAAAAATCGATGTCTGTTGGGGAAACCATCTCGCCAACATCAGGGATACACGATAAATGTTGGCAAGATAGGTTGCAACGAAAGAACTGTTGGGACCTAGCTTGGGACCTCGGGTAGAAGCATCGATCGGACGAAGACCGCGAGCGCGGAAATTCTGTGCTCTCAGTTTATTGGTCTCACCAGCTCAGCAGGCGACATTGGTGGCACCCTGCGTATGGTCTGCTTGGCCTGGCCTACCGCGGGCGATATTTGACAAGGCCCTAGGCGCAGAGTGCTGATCACGACGTTGCGATCCGGAAATGTTGTGGTCCCTCTGTTCTCTAGGTGGAAAGCGAAGAATTATGGTATCGAATCTGAATGAGGGAAGGATTTTCATGCTAAACTTTAAATGTGATTGGGGGATAGTAAGATGTAATCACAAGGGATAATTAGATGACGGACAAGATAGGAACTGTCAGTCCAACGCGCAACTACAGTGGTCAACGCACGCGATATTCCCCCCGGGCCAGCCGGCAGAGAAACTGTTGCGATTCTCGTAACACGGTGAAAAGAAATCGTCCACAAGGGTGGTGACCATAACTATCCAATGTTGCTTGCCAGCTTGTGGAGTAGCTGTTCTATCCTATTACTGAAGTCATCGAATTGCATTTGCATATTATCAAGTCGCTTTTCAAGCGACGCGAGTCGTTGCTCAGTTGAAGGCGCTTCCTTGACCTCCTCAGGAGCAAGGCAGCGAATGAGATGGTGCTCCTCGGTGTGCTTCCCGGAGGAGCGTGTGAGGTCAGGGACGCCTTCCATATCGCATGAATTGCATATGAAAAGATTATCTGACAGCGCAGATGGCATGTCAGTATTCAGGCGACTCGGGGGGATTTGATCCCAAGGACTGACCTTTGCAAAATATGCAGTACCAAAACGGAAAAGAGAGATGTCCTTTGCAATTACCGCACGTAGGCAAGTCTCCACTCTGAGTCTGGGGTGATGGTCGGGTATCCTCAGACTCGGACGTGTCCGATGAGGTCTCATCCCCGGTCTCATCCCCTGATTCTTGGGAAGCATTTTCCACACTTGCGTCATCCGGAACAACCTTTGTACCATCCGAGGTGGGAGGGCGATCGCCAACGTGGTCACCAGTTGACTCGGAATTGGACGCACTCTTCTCATTTGGTCCAGTCTCTGGCTGCTTGGATGCTTCCGCGATCCGCTTACATACCTTTTCCACACGTTCGAATGCCTTCTTTGCTGCAGTGTGAGCACGGCCATGTTGACGTTGCAGCACGGCGGTGCGAGCTTTGACGAGCTTGTGATTTGGTTCATGTGCACCCTCGAGGTCTTCACGGTTTGTCACACGTGCGGCAATACATTCTGGTCTGGAGCAAAGATCTAGACCGTCGTAAACCTCCGTGTTTTTGTTGGCACAGTCTAGACAGAACAGCCGAGCACCACCGATGCACCCATCGCACGAGTCACACCATGCATTCCTATAAACCGTGATTGTGTCAGCGCATGTCAGCACTAGAAACCATCACTTATGATCAGAACTCACAAATGCACCAAGGTGTGTGCACGTATGCGGTTGATCTTGGAGCTGTAAAAACAAGCATCGGCCGGTGTCAGACGTTGCACAGCCGTGCAGAGCTTTGCACTTTCTTCGCGATCTGGGGGTTTCCCAAAGAAAAGGGAGCGGATTGTCAAGGAGATCACGGATTCGCGGTCGTTTTGACGTTGAGAAAAAAACGACCAAGACCAACTGTCCCGACGAATGTCATTTCGCACCGCCGCAATTGCGAATTTCCATAGCGCGCGGGGCTTGTTCTGCGAAAGGTCTTTGATACTTGGGTATACAGTGAGGTAACGAGGGGGGATTCTGCGAAATTCCATTTTCCCACCAGAATCGTCTGGATCTTCGGATATATCTCTAACGCAACCGGTCAACGCATTTCGTTTTGGATCGAAGTGTCCATCGAAAAATAAGGGGTCCCAAGATGCGGTGGCGAAAGTCATTTTGAGTTTGATTTGTAGCATGTCTTCTTTCACCATAGACCAAGATCCGGTCACAGTGTGGCGTCCTCTGTTGGACCATGCATTCGCCTTGAGTTCATGCTCACCTTCGGCAGGCGCGAGTACCAATGTCACCATCGAGTCCGTTCCATCGGTCTCTCGGACGCCGTCATCTTCGTAAAAACAACCATACCAGTGCCCCAGACTGTGCGGTGATTTGCCAACATGAGTTAAGCGATTGAAACGAGAAGGCATGTGGAGGGGAATGGAGAACATACATATCTCTCAATGGCGACCCAACATTGCCATAATTTGGGATGTCATCGACGGAATGTCCATCATATACCCAGTGGTCAAGAGACAACTCGTCCGTGTATTCGTATTTCAAAATATTTTCAGGCCTGACGTTTGGATCCTCGGCGTTATCGTTGTACTCTATAACTGAAGAACAGAGACTGTGGACGTAGTTGCCAGACCACAAAGCCTTCTCGTCGTGGAAATACTTGAACTATAAGTACGTCAGAAGGTGAGATAGCACAAGATGAGGGAGAATGACTCGCAATCCCGTGAGCAAAGGTTCGGAACTGTTTCTCTGGATCGAGCCTTTGCTGAGAAAAGGTGTCTGCGCGGGTTGAGCCAGTCAGCGTGCTAAATGACAGAGAAAGCTGAGGCAAACATACTGGCAAGGTCATCCACGCGGTATCGGATAGCATCCTTTACATGGAGAACACTTTCTATGGAGTTCCAAAGCTCACGTGAGTCAACCACCTTGGTCCGCATGATCCGCATGATCTCGTAGTGCCGCTTCATTTGCACATACAGTAATGGAAAGAGGGTCTACAACAGATTAGTCGGGAATAATGCTGTGGGCTCGCAAGGTCCTGACCTTTTCAACACGGCCGACGCCCGTGATGAGTGTCAAGGTATCAGTTCCATCTATAATATAGTCCACAGCCTTTAGATTGGCAGCCAGCCGAGCCTCCTCTCCTTCGAGATACGGCTTAAATTTATCTGGATTATTTGGCTCCGGTTGTAGTGAGATCACTGCGGCAGTGAGTGCGTGAACAGGCTCCCAAACTTCATTGAAGTAGTCATCGATGGCCTCTCGATTAGGTGGGAGCACGTGGGAGCGAACCCCTTCCATCTTGGCGAACAATTCTTCTATCCGCTTTGCATAGTTGATGATTGACGCTCTGAATCCTGCTGGAGACTCAGCATCGCCATTGATAGTGGGAAACACGTTACTCACCAACTGCCCAGAAAGCCATCCAATGTGGCAGGCTGAAAATCATCAGAAGGTATCAGGTTACACGTAAAACGACGTTCACCTCCAGTCAGCTGGCCGAGAACTGGTGAAACGATTCATCTCCCGGATGGTGATAAACCCTGACGCATCATCGTCGATTGCTTCCAAGATAGGTTGTAATCGGATGATATCGATGTATTTAATTGCCCACGCATCCAGACACTGAGAGCCAGTAATCGTCGAGGCGCTTATCCCACGAACGGTTGTCGACTCTGAGGCGACCTTCTCCAAATAATAGTCCCGGAGAGCGAGCACAAAATGCCGAGCCTTGACATTCCCGCGCCAGCCCTTCAGAGGTAATCATGTTCAACCCCCTGTAATAGATCGAGAGTAACATGATATCTACCATTTCTTTCCAGATCTCGTGAACCGACTGAAGGAATTTCAAGCAATGGGCACTCGTTTAGTAGATTGGCATGGTGTAAGACCACTTACGCGATCAAGAACTCGTTCGTGGGGCCCACCCTTCACCTCCTTGATGACACGATCACTCTCCCGCTTGACGACAAGCGTGAGCTCATCGATAATCTGATTCTTCTGTACTTCAAATTTGCGGAAGAACACGTCTCGGTTCTTCTCCACAGCGACACTAGGGTCCTCAAAGATATCATTTTTGAGATCGTCTGCGTTTGGTTTTGTGTCGTTGGATTTCGCTCGTGGAGCACGGTGTCCATCTGCATTTGGCGTACTTGACGACTTGTTCGCAGTTTCTTCCAATAATAATAACATCTTGTCATTGTTCCTGAGTGCCTTTACACCGCCGTTTGCAGTCACGAGTGCCGAAAGTTCTTTCTGCTCGGGGCCCACCAGTTGCTGAAACATGGCCATCATGATGTCCATTCTGTGTCCAAGTTTAGTACTCCATCAAGAGAGATCCGTGATAAAAGAGGACTTTTCATTGAGGGTATGTGTCTCATGCCCAATGGTGTCGAGCTTGATGTTAGCCTTATCGACACCCTGACTTGTGTGAATGGATAACTCGAACTCGAAATCTTGGCGCCGCTTGGTAAAGAGTTGCACAAATTCGAGTAACTTTGCGTCCCAGATCGATCCTAGCATCACCTTTGCCAAGAGTCTCTTCTTCACGTAGGTATCGCAAATATTTGAGCACAGCTTGATGTCATCTACAGTACACGCAACAAGGGACCTCAGGCGATCCTCGATGCTCGTGCCATCGGGCGCGATAAGCTTATCGTTTTCCACAGCTTTCAAGCTGTGTGATGTTAGCGAGGTATGACAAATGGATGTGACTACTCACAGAAGCAATACACCCATCATATCCTTCATCTCAGCAAAGAGTGCAACGATCTTCTTGTCGTTGTCGCGACGCCTCATCTCGAGAGTGTAAACAGTTTTGAAGGCCAAGACGACGACTATGTTCTCGGTCAGTTCGCGTAAAAAAAATAGAGCAAGACCGACGTACCACCGATGAAAGGGTGCAAGTCTGCCACTGCATCGAGCGCGTTCATGAAAACGGGCATACCGTCGAAAAATTTATCAATCCCTTCCTTTATAGACTTGGCGACGGTGGTTTGTTCAACAGCTCCGACAGCTGCTGTAATGAGAGGTTGGAATAGTTTGGTGTTATTTTGAGCTTTCTCAACTGCGTCACCTAAAGACAAGGATCAACATACTGCACAGAAACGAAGCCCATTCATCCACAGAACGCACCAAGGATATCAAGTCCCCGATTCAAATCGGAATTCGATGGGCCATCCTTTACCACGTTCCATGCCTCAGTAAGGCTCTCTGGCGCTAGCCCTGACCCCAAAGACGTTCCTTGGAGGGGCTCTTGGGACAGATCGGGCAAAAAGACATTGGGACCAACGGGAAGAGTCATCGGCATCGGCATCCTGTGGGCTCCAGCTTCTGGTGTAGGGTTCTCGGGCGTCGATTTCAGGGGAGGCGTGGATGTCCGAGTGGGAGGCGATGAGCTAAGACGATCACCGGATGACGATGTCTTCTTCCTCCAACGACGAGACATAACGGGCGTTGGTTCGGTGGCATATCGCTGCGGCTGGGGCAATTCCGAGTCATTGCGGTTGTCAGGAGAAAGGTCCGTCCCTGCATTAGCAGAGGCAGCGCGAGCAGGGCTTGGTGGGTTAAATTTCTTCAGCAAATGAGAGAGAGACATAACTGTGGGCCTAGGGCATAAAGCGTTTTACGTGTGGCGTTATGAACCCTTGTAGGGAGGCGTGTGCCGGTGTTAGGTTGATTTCCCGACGAACGTAGAGGGAAGGTTTGACAAACGAAGAAGGCAAGATGGTCCCTGAATCTGTCAATGATCAACGAGGGTCCGAGGGATGAACGGATCATCATGAGATCCCATCAAGTGAAGAAATTACGAGCGCTTGAGCATGAGGCAACGACCCTGGGCCTGAGGCATACTCCGCTTAGTAGTTGAATTCAATGATGGCGCCAGCTAGGTTAAGACGTAAAGGCACTCCCAGTCTGGGCGTTTGCCATTGTCTTCGTCACGGTCTGTCTACAAGGAGAGATACAGTCACGGTATGGGTCATTGCCGCATCAACCCCATGATGGTAACTCATAAGGGCCATCGTGATAGCCCTGACAAGCCGAAATTGTGACCAGCATAACCTCTCATTGGCCTCATACCCAATTATTTTTTGGGAATCCCATTTTGGACCTAAGTTCGACTGGGGCGACGTTTATAAACTCAAATCCGAGGGGAGTGGTGGCTTCACATGCGAAACTCTGAGCGGAGGACAATAATACGGCATCACGGGACATAATTAGACCAGAGGACAGACAAGAAAAAAAATGTCGGTTCCAGCGCGCAATTACCAAGTAGTCAACCCATGGAATAGGGGTCTCAGGCCCGAGAAACTGTCTCGTAACCCGATGAAGTCAATTCGTGTACAAGGGTAGGGATCAATCATGACTATCCTATGCGGCTACCAGTAGCTAGCCTCTGGAGGATCTGCTCCATATTTCCAATCCTACCACAAAGGTCATTGAATTGCATTTGCATATCATCAAGTCGCTTTTCGAGCGACATAAGTCGTTGATCGGGTGAAGAAGGCACCTCGACCTTCTCGGGAGCCAAGCAGCGAATGAGATGATGCTCCTCGGTGTGCTTCCTTGAGGCGCGTTTGAGGTTAGAGACGCCTTGCATATCGCATGAATCGCATATGAAAAGGTCATCTGACAGCAGAGATGGCACGTCAGTATCCCAGTCGGTTCGGAGCGATTCAATCCAAGAGACAGACTTTTACAAAAAATGCAATACCAAAACGGAAAAGAGAGATGTCCGTTGCAGTTGCCGCATGTAGGCAAATAACTACTCTGAGTCCGAGGTAATGGTCGAAAAACCTCCGACGTGTTGAATGCGGTCTTATGCCCTGATTCTTGGGAAGCATATTTCAAACCTGTCATCCGGAACACCTTCAATACCACCCGGGGAGGGGGCGGGGGAGAGCCATCATCAATTGGATAGGAAATGAACGCACGGTTATTCGATCCAGTTTCTGGCTGATTGGAGGCTTCCGCGATCTGCATACAAACCTTTTCCACATGTTCGAATGCCCTCCTTGCCGCAGTATGTACACGGCCGTGTTGACGTTTCAGCACAACAGTGCGAACTTTGACGAGTTTGTGGTTCGGTTCGTGCGCACCCTCGAGGTCTTCACGGTTTGTCACACGTGCCGCGACACATTCTGGCCCAGAACAAAGATCCAGGGCGTCATAAACCTCCGTGCTTTTGTTAGCACAGTCCAGACAGAACAGCCGAGCACCACCGATGCATCCATTACACGAGTCACACCACGCATTCCTATGACCAGTGTCAACACAGAAGTCATCGTTCTCCATCTCTGGGACTCACGCATGCACCCAGGTATGAGCACGCTTGCGGTTGATCTTGGAGCTATAAAAGCAAGCATCGGCCGGTGTCAGACGTTGTACGGCCTCACAGAGCTTTGAGACATCTTCATCGTCTGGGGGTTTCCCAAAGAAAAGGGAGCGGATCGTCAGGGAGATCACGGTCTCACGATCATCTCGACGTTGAGAAAAGAACGACCATGACCAACTCTCCCGACGAATGTCGTTTCGCACAGCCGCAATTGCGAATCTCCACAGCGCGCGGGGCTTGTTTTGCGAAAGTTCATTGATACTGGGGTATACCGTGAGGCAATGAGGCAGAATTCTGCGGAATTCCATTTTCCCACTAGAGCTGTCTGGGTATTCAGATACGTCCCAAACACCCATCAATGCATCGCGTTTTGGATCGAAGCGTCCGTTGAAATACATGGGAGCCCAAAATGCGGTGGAGAAAGTCATCTTGAGTTTGATTTGTAGAACGTCTTCTCCACTCTTTGACCAAGATCCAGTCACAGTATAGCGTCCTCTGTTGGACCACGCATTCGCCTTGAGTTCATAGTCACCTTGAGCAGGCGCGAGCACCAGTGTGATCATTGAGTCCGTTCCATCGGTCTCTCGGATGCCGTTAGCTTCGTAAAAATAACCGTGCCATTGCCCCAAACTGCGCAACATGAGTTGGGCGATTGGAATCAAGAAGGTATGCAGACGGGAATGGAGAACATACATATCTCTCAATGGCGACCTAACATTGCCATAATGTGGGATGTCATCGATGGAATGTCCGTCATACACCCAGAGATCAAGGGACGGCTCGTCCGTGTATTTGTATTTCAAAATATCTTCTGGCTTGACGCTTGGGTCCTCGCCGCTATCGTCGTACTCTATGACTGGAGCACTGAAACTTCGAACATAGTCGACCGTCCACAAAGCCTTCTCGTTATAGAAATACTTGAACTGTAACAAGTACGTCAGAAGATGAGACAGTGCAAGGGAAGAAAGAATGACTCGCAATTCCATGAGCAAAGTTTTGGAACTGCTTCTCTGGATCGAGCCTTTGTTGTGAAAAGGTGTCTGCGTGGGTTGAGTCTGTCAGCACGCCGACTGGTAGAAGATGATGGGGCAGACATACTGGCGAGATCATCCACGCGGTATCGGATAGCGTCGTGGAGATAGAGAATGCTTTCTACGGAGTTCCAAAGCTCACGTGAATCAACCACCTTGGCCCGCATGATCCGCATGATCTCGTAGTGCCGCTTCATCAGCAAGTACAGCAATGGAAAGAGGGTCTACAACAGATGAGGCGAGAACAATAATGTATTCTCCTCGAGGTGCTGACCTTTTCTATACGGCCCACGCCCGTGATGAGTGTCAAGGTATCAGTTCCATCTATTATATAGTCCACAGCCTTTAGATTGGCAGCTAGCCGAGCCTCCTCTGCGTCGAGATACGGCTTAAATTTATCTGGATTATTTGGCCCAGGTGGTAGCGAGATCACTGCGGCGGTGAGTGTGTGAACAGGCTCCCAAACGTAAGTGAAATAGTCATCGATGGCCTCTCGATTAGGTGGGAGCACGTGGGAGCGAACCCCTTCCATTTTGGCGAACAATTCTTCTATCCGCTTTGCATAGTTGATGACCGATGCCCTAAATCCTGCTGGGGATTCAGCAATCCAGATAATTGTGAGAGACGCACTGCTCACCAACTGCCCAGAAAGCCACCCAATGTGGCAGGCTGAAATTCATGAGATAGTATCAATCTAGATGTAAAATGGTACTCACCTCCAGCCACGTGGCCGAGAACTGGTGAAACGATTCATCTCCCAGATGGTGATGAAACCTGACGCGTCATCGTCGATTGCCTCTAAAATAGGTTGCAGTCGAATGATATCGATGTATTTCATTGTCCATGTGTCCGGATTTCGAGAGTCAGTAATTGTCGAGCCGCTTAAACTGAAAATGGTCGACTCTCGGGCGAGCTCCTCCATATAATAGTCCCGGAGAGCAAGCACGAAATATCGAGCCTTGACATTCCCGCGCCAACCCTATAGAAGTAATCAACCTCAAACCCTGTAATCGACAGAAGGAAACGTGATATCTACCATATCTTTCCAGATCTCGTGAATCGACTAAGGCAAAGGTAAGTAATGGGCATACACTGGTGTTTAGTAGATGAATGTGGTGTAAGACGACGCACGCGATCACGGATTCGTTCATGTGGCCCACCCTTCACTTCTTTGATGACGCGGTCACTCTCCCGCTCGATAACAAGCTTGAGTTCTTCGATGATCTGATTCTTCTGTACTTCGAATTTACGGAAGAACACGTCTCGGTTCCTCGCTATTGCGACACTAGGGTCCTCAAAAATGTCATTTTTGAGATCGTCCACGTCGCTGGCTTTTGCTCGTGGAGCACGATGGCCCTCAGCACTTGGCGTGCTTGATGACTTGCTTGCAATTTCTTCCAAGGTAAGTAACATCTTGTCGTTGTTCTTCAGGGCCTTGACACCGCCATTTGCAGTCATCTGAGCCACGAGTTCCGAAAGGTTTTGCTGCTCGGGGCTGACCAATTGCTGAAACATGGCCGTCAATGTGTTCATTCTACGTCCAATTTTAGCACTTGATCAGGAGAAGATTATGATAAAAGAGGACTTTTCATTAAGGGCATGTGTCTCATACCCAATGGCGTCGAGCTTGATGTTAGCCTTATCGACACCCTGACTTGTGTGAATGGATAACTCGAACTCGAATTCTCGGCGCCGGTCCTTGAAGCGTTGCACAAATCCGAGTAGCTGTGAATCCCAGATCGATGCCAAGATCACCTTCGCCAGGAGTCTCTTCTTCACGTAGGTATCGCAAACATTTGAGCACAGCTTGATGTCATCTGCCGTCTGTTCAGCGAGCGACTTCAAGCGATCCTTGAGTATCATGCCGTCACGGCCGATGAGCTTGTCGTTTTCCACATCTTTGAGGCTGCGTGATATCAGCCAGGCACGACATGTTGAACGTTATCACGCACCAGAGCAGTACACTCATCATATCCTCCATCGCATCATAAAGTGCAATAATCTTCTTTTCGTTGTGGCGACGCTTCATCTCAAGGGTATAAACAGTCTTGAAAGCCAAGACGGCAACTATGTTCTCAGTCAGTTTGCGTGAAAGCATATATTAAGATCAACGCACCACCGATAAAAGGATGCAATTCTGCCACCGCATCCAGCGCCTTCATGAAAACGGGTATATGATCGAAAAATTTATCGATCCTATCCTCTACTGCTCCGGCAGCTGCTGTAATGAGGGGTTGGAACGGTGCGGTGTAGTCCTGTACCTCCTCAAGTACGTCACCTAAAGGCCAGCATCAATGTACTACCTAAAAACGAAGCCCGTGCATCCGGAACGTACCAAAGGATTTACGTAGATTCAAGTCGAGATTGACTGAGCCATTCTTTGTTACCATGTTCCATGGCTCAGTAAGGCTGTCTGGCACGGGTGTTAAACCCAATGATATCTCTGAGACAGGCTCTGCGGATAAATCGGACAGGAAAACACCAGAAGAAATGGGAGGAGACATCAACATCCCACGAGATCGAGCTTCGGATGTATTAGCCGTCGGTTTCAGGGGAGGTGTAGATGTCTGAGTGGGAGGCGATGAGCCAAGTCGAACATCGGTAGATGACCCGGATGTCCTCTTCCCCAGATGGCGATACATGATGGGCGTTGATTCTGTGGCATATCGTCGTGGCGGTGGTTCAGTGCGGTTGTCAGGAGAAGGGCCCGTCGCCGCATCACTGGAGGCAGCACGACCAGGGGCTGCTGGGTTGGGTTTCTTCGAAGAATGAGAACGAAGGAGAGACATAGCTGAGGCCGGAAACGCCGAACGTGCAGTCTTTTGTGAGAAGGGCGTGTGCTGGCATTAGTTTGATTACCCAATACATATAGAAGGAAAATTCTATCAGACGCAGCGAGGCAAAGCAGTGTCGACGCAATGATGTGAGCGAATCATATCTGTATCATGTCCCATCGAGTGGGGACACCATAAGCGCCCTGAGCATGAGGCAAACTCCCAAAGGCACACTCCGCTGAGATAGGTTCTGCGATGGCGCCGCCCAAGCGAAGACGCAAAGGAACTCCCAGTCCAGGAAATTTGTCATCCGATGACACGGGTAGCAGCTCCATCTGAACCACTTTCGAAACCTGGAATATTCCTTTGTCTGCCTGGAAAACAAGAAAGGGGTATTTTCCCAAATCGGACCGACATGTGCGGTCCAAGAACCACTCACTAGACGCCGAGAAAATCCCGGAGCGCCCAGTGCTGCATTTCCCTCATTTCATGGCAATCATTGGTGATTCGGTATGGACATGTTCTTCTCCTGCGCCGGCGCGAGAAAGTACCGAGCGTTCCAAAATTATCTCAATACGGGATTTCATCCAGCTTCTTCAAGTTGGTTGTCGCAGGCGATTCGTCGCTTACAGTGCGAACCATCCGTGAGGGTCCCCGTGGATTTACCAATCGAAGAACAATCATAAATCCCATTCACATGGACACAGCCTATTGTTGGATTACGTCCTTGTAGCGCATGAGGTAGCAAAAAACTTGCAAAGCCGCACCTTATGAAGGTTAATGAACTTGAAGTCGACTTTCAACAGTGGGCTAGGTATGCCATAGTGTCCCTCTTTGCCACTCTGCCAAAAACTTGCTCTCCGTGGGATTTGGCGGCCGTGACTTTTTGTGCTGGATTTCTGGGTACGAACAGAGAGAGAATGGGCGTTGGTTCGGGAGCATATCGCCGCAACTGGCGTGTGTCGTCAGGAGAAGGGCCCATCCTTGCATTAGCAGAGACACCAGGGCTCGACGCGTTAGGTTTGTAGAGGAAGACATAGCCAGTAAAGCGCGCCACGTGTGACCTTACCAACTTTGTTAGAGGTGTGTACTATCGTTAGATTGGTTAGAGTGTGTTTGGGAAATGAAGTCATGCGCGAGGCATCAGCCAATAATAAAAGCTGAGGTCCGTGGGGTCTTGCTAAACCCGGGTTAAGTTTTTGCGAAGACCACCCAGCCAAAGTTATACGCCCCCGCAATCATGCAAGTTTTTTGAGGCACGTGCTTCACGCAGTTCATCCCACGTGATCGATAACCCTATCGGTGCGCTTTCCGAATTAGGCACCATCTCGGCCAATCCTCGGCGATGACGCCAACGCCATCCGCAGATCACCATCGATGAGATCTATGAGAAACTGCGACACAGACCACGAGTTATATCCCCGTAAAGTACAGATGATCGAACTACCCGAGACTGAACTATCAAGCTACATACAGGACAAGTAAAATATTCACAACCAATTTATCCAACAAGCCACCAGACACAAGTGGTACGCGCTCCTTCGAGATCGTCCCGGACATGCTCCCGGACGTATCCTTGTCCGCTAACAGCATTATGTCCGCCTCTGCGAGTGGGATTGCACCGCTCTGCTCGACGCGCTGCTGGAGGTTAGTGATATGCTCATTCCCATCCACATACGGCAATGGCATGGCCCCGTATGCCGTACTCTGCGGACGGCGGCCCGGGCTGCCATAAGAGTTGCCGTCGACGACCTCTGGCCCACATTCAACAACGCGATCGACAGGCCAGATATATCCGCCAGCGGTCCAACGGAGCTCAGGGGAGAGCTTGTACAGCTTAACAGCGTGGTATAAAATCGAGTCACCACCTTTTAGCTACAGACAAGGAACAAAGTATTAGACGTAACACAGTTGATTCGGTTTCGAACTCACATAAGGCACAAGAGACTCGGCGAGTACGTCGGCCGGGTTGACACCATAGTCACCAGTAAGGTAAAAAGCGATCGTGCGGCCGCGCATAGTGTTGAAAATCGGTGCCAAGTTGTCCAAGAGATAATCACTTGGCGTGATGAGCGGATCGGGGGATGCGCCAGCCGGGCCGAAGCTCTTGAGGTGAACCGCATACGACAGGCTCATCCGACAGCCTTTCTGCACCGTCTCAACCTCTGCCGTGCAGTCTGACATGTATGCGATCCACTCCATGTGCCCGCTCTTCCCGCCGCGGCCCTGGTTGCGCTCCTCACCGCCTTCGGGAGGGTGCACGATGAATGCGCCACCACGGTGGCGCACTGGAAGCGTCACGAGCACGGTCGCGACACGCGAGTCCCCAGGGACCGCTTGTTCTTCCATGCTTGCGCCAGTTGGGACTATTTCCAATTTGTCGCGCACAGCTTGGAGGTAATGACCAGCAGGTAGGTTGGGGAAGAGCGTGTTGCGCACCGCCTCGAGGATCGGGTGATTGGCGAGTTCGAGCGAAGTTGTCAGGGGAAGGTTCGTTGGATAGAAAAGTGACTCGCTCTCCGCGTCATCTCTCACTTGTGGATGAGGTCGGCAAGCAGCGATTAGGACGTCGAGAGCAGGAGGCGTATCATAATCAACATCGATCGGGAAATCGAGGGAGTGCGTGATTCCACTCTGACGAGCGCTTAATAAGCGAAGGGGTATCGGAACTCATCAAAAAGCCACTTACCTTTGATCGGAAGAATAGTGTGAGGGTGGCAGGTTCTACTGGTATCCGCCCAGTGACAACAAAGGGCCGTGCCTTGGCCGCAATAACGTTTGCGATGCTCGTTTGAAGAAGCGCGTCGCTCGTGTAGTCGGACACTCCACGGCGAAGGGGAGGTCGAGCCCCCCGGACATTTGTTACGCGTTCTATCTCAAAATCGCCACTCGGACTTTGGAAGGGCATGGGTTCGTAGAGATTGCGCCCAACTATTGCAGGAGAGACTGCAGGAGATGGGACCATCGCAGGGGCAGGAGAGAAGGATGGGTGAATCATTGAGGGCATCATACTGGCGGATGGGGTAGGGTGGGGGGTAGGAAAGGGAGAGGTCGAGAGGAAGATGTAGTACTATGAGGACGGGATACGCCGGATGACAAGCACTTATCAGATCGCACGTTTACAAGCGAGTGTAAACACACCTTTCAAAAGTGGGGGTCTCGTGTAGGATGATGGGGATAAATGTCCGGTATGCGCGGGGCAATGTCTGCTGCGTCGCGATGTGCCAGCCGATAACAATGCAACACGCCGAAACCTCATGTCCTCCAGCTACCTTGTGTTATTTGGGCCATCCGGCCACATGACATTTGCGTTTACACCTGGCCTCGGGGAGGCAACTATGAATCAGGATTGCGGCAAAGGGTGTTAGGAAGAAACAGTGATGGTTGATAAGAGGACTACTTACTTGCTCGTCCTCGTGGGGAAGTAGGTGGGTCCACCACGTTCGAAGCTTTAACTAAAAATACCTATCTTTGTTGCCTTGCCTTTAGGGAGTATTGTCCTGATGTCGGTCACCTGCTCTGGGGCTACACGACGTCGACAGTGGACTATATCAAATTCCATCCTGAGGATTGAGTGGCGTGGTGATCCACGATTCGACATCGCGTGTGCTGTCATCACATCCACCTTGACTACAAGCAATAGCTTGATTCCCAAGATATCGGCCCCTATTGAAAGATATGAAACTCACAGTTGCGGAGAGAAACTCTAACGTAGAACTTGAAACATCGAAATCTCCAGCGCAACTCTGCCAGCGGTATCGATTTGAAAATGGCTTGGGCGTTCTGGATGTGGCGGAATACGAGGATCATCTGATCGCTTGCATATGGAAAAGACCAGATGTACAGTAGAAGGTAGTTTAGAATGTTCTGGTGGGTCCAACGCGGTGCAGGAATGGCGAGGCGCGATGTTGGGGGGGGGGATCGAGCACCGAATCTCACGCGTCAGATCTCAGACTGCCAACGCATATGTCGACTTGTCAAGTTCTTTACGGAGACACTTGCCCACAGAAATTCCATCCACTATTCTGCTGTTCTGCGGTACTAGTAACGATAATGAGGACGATTCGGAACCCATAATCGATTTATTACAGTTCATGTTATCTCCTAATATATCACAGCCTCCACCAGAGGACGTGTCTCTCACGACATGCTTTCTTTGTCACTCGTGTATGTGAAACTTCGGCTTCAGTGTTTCAAAGTTGGCCTGTTGGGTGGAGACTACTGTACCCCGCGATGGGAAGTGATACGCACGTGGGTACTGTCCCCAAAACCACGTCAGCAAGTAATGTTGACCCACCACCAACCCCGTCAACAACACACGAGGGGGTCCTCACTGACCTCCCCACGGAGATACGTTTACTCGAACGAGTGTATTACCATTGTACGTGAGCGACAAGGATACGCAGCTGCGCATCCGGTGGATCATCGAAAGATGGCGTGCTCTACAATGGGACAAATACCATATAACAAAAGTACAACTCGAACTTAGACCCAGGATTTATAGTCCATTTTATCACGATTGTCCGCTGCAAGTCGAGCATATTCCAAGCACAACCGGAAGACATACGCTGTGAGATGGCGAGCCAATTAGCTCCATAAAGTGGGTTAGATATACGGCTAGGCTCACCCTCCATATCAACCTGTCGGCCTATCGTATTCTTCCAGTGTTTTCCTGCACGCGCGATGCGCCGTAATCGCTTATCCCCATCGAGGGGTATGTGCTGTCTTCGTTGGAGGTGTTGCACAGTGGAGTTCACAACCGCAAGCGCCTCTGGTGTACCACCAGAAAAAAAGGCATGTATGTTGTATATTTCGGCATATGATGTCGATAGTGGGATGTAGTGAAGCCTGGAAACGGCATCCGTCGTCAAAGGGATATGGCAAAAAAAGACAGAAAAAGGGACGCACCAAGGCTGAATCCAGTCAGAGAAGAATTCTTGATAAATACTTGATTTTATGACGACACTGTCAGACCCAAGGAAAGCGAAGAACTTGCCAGAGTAGCTCATCCCGTCCAAGTCGAGAAGGTACTTATGTGTCCAGTAGTCGCTTAGGATTGCAGCGTCGTCAAACCGGTGGTCTAGAACTTGTTGAGACAAGCCACCGGGATAATTGTCGAAATCAACCGAGCTAACGAAGGCGACGTCCATGATCTCTCGATTAAGGGAAGAGATAGGAACTGAGGCATATACAAAGTTGGATGAATCAGGAGGATCGGCAAAAACAATGGTGCGATTTGTTTCGGAATTGCCGCTGGCTAGTTTGACAAAGCTGTGGAAACGTCAGATATTTTCATTGAAATAGGGATAGAGTTTTACCGATGACGCTGGTAGTGTGGTGAGAAACCACGCGGCGAACTACCGCCGCCAGTCGTGGCGCCACGGAAGAATATTTTGTCGTCCTTCTTCTCCCAGGGCATCTCCATACCATCCAGCTGCTTGACCTCCAAATTCACATCGTCCCATGCGTAGGTGTAGCGTCGAGTTTTCCCGTAATAATAATGGCTTGGAATCTTGATGTCACTAAAGCCCAAACCTTTGGCAGGCGAGAGGATTGGATATAGAACGGGAACGGTTCGCCAATCAGAGAAGAAATGGCCATGTGATACATGGGCAGATGGGTTGTCACAGAAAGAGAACTCTCTGGCAACTTCCCTGGTGAAGGCGAAATCGGGACCAGGGAACGACTCCGAAGGACGGATGTAATTCGTTGTGCCATTAAAGCCGATCGCTCGCATGGACCCCATGATTCGTCGGGCCACCGAGTCTGGGGGGCATGTGCGACGATAAGATTCCCACACGCTGCCTTCCCCTCGCCAGTCAGGGACGGCAAGATGGCCCATCGTGGTTCCTAAACCCGCGTTGGTCGGCGTTTAGAGGGGAGAATACAGGACACACCAAACGATTCTCGGAGAGTGATATTTGAGTACTTCCGATACTCCCACGGAACAAGTATGCGACCTTCTGATCGGGCATTGATGGCGAAATCGAGGTCGGGCAGCTAAGGCCAGTAGAGAAGCCATCAGAAATGTCCTCCAACTAGGCAAAAAAACGCACCAGGTGTTTGAATTTGTCTACCATTTTTAGGAAACTGCGAGCCCGCATCCCGACGTCGTCCTTGTCATGGCGCGACTTGATGTTGACGGCCTCCGCCTCGCCGTCTCGTATCCGCACCAAGTCGACGGAAGGAAGATCTTGGGCTGCCTAAAGCCAGGTAGCGTTCTGTGATGAGTTGAAACAACGGCGACACGTTGCACATACCTGAAGCGCTCGCAACCTGAACTCCTCGCCTGTCATCTCCCAGAAGGGCTCGAGATCTTTGACGAGGCCGTCATACTCGTCGATCATTTTCACGTTGTTCGCCCGTGCAAAGTGCCACCACGCGTCGAAGCCCTTTGGTGGGTTACGGCCATATCGTCTCTTGTATTCTGTAACGGCGGCGCGTAGAGAGCGGCTCTGGCGCGACAACAGTTTACGGAAGCGGCGTTCCGCGTCATCCATGAGATAGGGTATCGGATGCCCGTCAACTGTCCCTGTGAGTCGCGTGGGACCAGCATGCGCGGGCCGTGATGTCGTCGGACGCTCGGTTGGGACATGGCTTTCAGAGGAGAAGTGCCCAACGAAGAGGCCAGCTTGCACGAAGACGAAAACGAGGATTGCGAGGAAAAGAAAGGATTTACGAGGGTTCCATAGCGTTTCAAAGGAATCCTGCTGCGACATGGGGCATCTAGTGCTGCTCGGCAAGGGTGGACGAAAATGTTACTGGGAAAGTGGACCGGAGCCTGTTTTCTCCTCGCCCTCTTTCTGGGAGTTTGGGCGGAGCGCTGGCCGTCAAATCCGGATTATGTAAATTGTCGACCGTTTGACGAATTCTCACATCGCCTCCGTCGCGCTGATAGACAATTTAGAGTGCCGATGCCGAGTACTCTTAAGGGGGATTGCCGCAATCGGAAAAATATTTAGACGAAAATATTATTATAGATTCGAGAGGGATGCATCTATCGAATGGCAAATTATGCGAGTGTGTATTTACACAGTAAAACCCCGTGGGCTGGATTGTGCCCGAAATAGAACTATTCTCGAGTCCGTCGTACATCGACCCTGCCACGACCCAAATTGACTCGATGTAACAAGTTTTGAAATTAGAAAGGAAGGGCGAAAGGGAGCTTGTCGATCTTGACAAGGTAGTCGATCATGAGACCAGCCCAGGTGACCCATCCCATATGGCCATTGCGGATGAAGTTCACTATAAGGAAGCACGTCAATAAAACTTGTGGAGGCATTGGATTGGATGGTAACTCACGGCCGCAGCTGTCGGGGGAGTCGAGGTCGACGGTGACGTATTGCCAGATGAGGTGAAGGGAGGTACCACCGACGGTGATGTAGAAGAAGTAGTTGGTCTGTTCGTTGAGGATGCCGGCATAGGCGAGAGTGGCCACAAACAAGACAGCACAGCTGAAGGTGAAGGGGCGGACAAAGTCGCCGAGCATAACAGCGGTCGACTTGACGCCAACCTTGACATCATCCTTGCGATCTTGGCAGGCGTAGATAGTGTCTATCGACATGTCAGCTGTTTTCTTCCGATGTTGGAGATGAAGAGAACTAACCGTAGTGCATGGTCCAGCCCCATGAACCAACCATGAGAAGAGTGAGTAGCTGGATGTCAAACTTGTTGGTGACGGCGACCCAGGCGACGACCAGACCGAAGTTCATGGCAATGCCAAGCCATGCCTGTGGCCAGTAGGTGATTCGCTTCATGAGAGGGTAGACGATGAAGCTGCATGTGTCAGGTCCTCTTAGTCACTCATCCGGAATCAGCACATGGATAAACGTACAGAGGGAGAAGCTGAGCGATGGCGGCCCAGAAAGCGATGCCCTTGTAGGGCATGTACAGAAGCACGCCGGCGAGGTATTGGAGAATCAAATAAACGACAGCGGCAAAGACGGACACACGCCCGCTGGCGAGAGGACGTCCCTTGGTGCGCTCTATGGCAACATTAGGAGGGAAAGAGGAGGTTTAGAGTAAAATGGGCGTACCAACGCCAGCATCGAACTTGCGATCGAAAATATCGTTGATTGTGCAGGCCGAGCCACGCACAATAAATGCAGCAATCAAGAACTTGAACATTTCTGTCCAGAAGGTGGTCAAGTCCAGGCTCGTGTGGTACGCCGCCATGGTCAAGCCCCAAGCTAAGTTCGGTTATGAGTTAAGAACTTGTAAGTAAGTAACGTTGGGGCTTACCGAATGGCCAGAACATGAGGATAGTGCCAGTGGGCTATGTCAAGTATGAGCCCACGTCGCAAAGACACATAACCAAGAAGCGTACCTTATGGAACCTGATGAGTTCCAAGTATGGGCGAACGCCAGGGGAAACGAGGCCAAGAGGAAACGGAAGTTTCTCCTGGACAGGAGCCGATGAGTTGAGAAGAGGAGTCTTGTCAGAAGATCGAGCCATTGTATAGAAGGTGAGAGAGGTTGGTCTGAAGTCTAAGATGTATTCTAGAAGAGAAGAGTGAGGAGTGGGGGTGCTGCTGAGTTGGTGTCAACCTCCAAGGGTTTATATCTCAGCAGGATTGCTTGCGGTCATCGCTAAGGGCGCTGTTCAGTTGTTGCAACTACATAGACAACGGGAAAAATCGGCCAAGGCTGTGATGTTTGACCGGAGGCATTGAGGCGGGATGAGGAATAAGCAGTCGGTATCCCGGCAGTTGCGGCGTTCAGGTTCAAGCGCTGACTCAACAGATCCTGATTGATAGGGAGTCAGAGGTAGACGTTACAACATGGAGCAGTGCCCGAGCAGAACGGAGGTGATATGATGGATCTGCTCCCAGAACTACCACCCAATCACGAGGACCAGGCCGCACTGCCACGCAGCCGCACAAATGTCGCAGTAAAGATGGCCAATAGTAGTGTTGACTCGGCTCGACTCTTGGGTGAAGCCAACTCACATCTAGGGATATTGTATCTTACTTCGCGAAACCTGCCGTGCACTAGGGCACACATTGGCAGACGATTTTTAACCAGTCGGGATGTGGGCTTATGCTGTAGCTCGAAAACCACTGTTCGTGTGGGTTGCGGATCTATTGCCGAAACGCTCCGCCCTCCGGTGCACCGGAATGGGCAAAATGTTGTTCCTAGGAAGGTCACAGTTCAGAACGAAGCACGCGCTCGGCGATCGGCAAGACCATAGTTCGTTTCGAATAATGTTCTCATGCCTCTAGAGAAGGTAAGGCGTTACACCCCGCGTAATAAAGGAGCGCGTACAGGTACAGCATGCGTATCAGCCGGGTACTTGATGGGCGAGTACCCAGCCCCAAGAGTCCCACCGGACGTCCGCAGGATTAGCAAAGCAACGTTAAATTGTCACCGCGTCGGTATGTGATAGGGATTTTAACCACTGCTGGGTTAGGTGGCTCCTCCATTATATCGGATTTCAAAAGGCGAGCGTAGTTTTGAGGTCTAGAAATAATAGGCATCTGGATGCTCATCGTCCAATGTTCAGACGTTCAAGGAACAGATGTGGGTGCTTTGCGGGCAAAGTGGCACGCGTCGTCAATAGCCAAGCCTTGCTTAGTCATACGTCGGCACCCTTTCTTGATCATTGATGCACTTGATGTCACACCGCCTGAGCATGTGTTCATGTCAGGGCTAGATACCGCCTTTCTGTGATTGTCCTCGGAAGAATATCCTGACAAAGCGCAATTGAATGGTATGGTATTGTCGCATCATTGCTACACCGGCGGCTTCCATTGCTTCTTGTAGGGCTGATCTGTCCATTTTTGATCCTATTCGGCTTGTCATCGCCATAATGGCGTACCCGGCCCAGGGGTGGACCTAGTTATCCGGTTTGTGAGTAATGTCAGATTCTTGCGGATTCTGCGGGTCGAACGGAGTCGCGCTTTTTTAGAGGTATGGTCTCACTTCTCATATCTGACCTTCCTGATTATCGTCTTCCTACCCTCCCCCCCCTTCATGTCTACTTTACCTAGAACTCAAGTATTGAATAGCTCGACGTTCAAAGCTCCACCTTTGGGCGACAAGTCCCTATGTCTCCCCGACTTCTACGATTGGCAGTACCGAAACAGCCCAAGTCACCCGTTCTTTACGTACGACGATGGCCCCGGGAAGATCACGACGATCAGCTGGGCTGAAGCTGCTCGTGGGATCCATCGTGCTGCTCATCTTGTCGCATCGCGAGTCTCTGCGGAGGATGCGGCGGCTGCGCTGGAAGGGCGCCCTATCGTCATTGCCGCACTGGCGGCGGCCGGTCCGTATTCCACGCTTCACATTGTCATGCGCTTCCGTCGTTGAATTCTATGTAGATACTGCGACCTACGTCACGACCGAAGTAGGAATTTTGCGAGCTGGGTTTTCGGTGTTCCCGATCTCGACAAGAAACTCACCCGAAGCCATCGCCCATCTACTGAAAAAGACGGGGACAAGCCACTTACTCGTCGGTGGCGAACCCATGCTTCAAAAGCTTGCCGCGGCTTCCTTGGAGTTATTGCGGGCGGACGGCCATCGCGAGATACCTTCTTCCCACATGCCCCATTTTGAAGATCTTTACCCACATGATGATCCGGATGACGAATTCAAGCACTACCCTCCAGTGAAGTTTGACCTTGATGCACCATCATTAGTATTACATTCATCTGGTCAGCCCAGTGTCGGTCTCTCCTGCGGATATACAATAAACTGACTTCGACATTAAGGGTCGACCGCGTTCCCAAAGCCCATCATGTGGTCCCATAAACAACTTGTCACTCTTTGTACTGTTCCCTGTAAGTCTTCCGCATTCGTGATAGAGCTTCTCTTATGCCTTTGGCTAGGGTGGGGGGAAATGGATTTATGTGGACAAGTTATGTCCTGCCACGCGATGCCCGTCTTCCACGGGATGGGCGTCTTGCAAATAGCTCTGGTGGTGAGTGCAACTTCCTCTGGGTAGTTTCTATTCCAACAGTTTTCAGCCATCTGCTGGAGTGGTGATGGCAGTCTTCAAGCCAGCCTTCCCAGCCGTCCTGCCAAACCCTCAGAACGTATTGGAGGGTATGATGATAACTAACTGCTCGATTGGAGCAGCTGCACCAACATTCCTAGAGGTACGTGGTCACTCCCCCGTTGGTTAGCTTCTCATTCACGGGCGCATGAAGGCTTGGTCTCGCAATCCCTCGGCCGTCGGTTATCTTAAAACAACTAAGGCAATGGTATGTTACTAAGAAACTACGTGTGGATGTGCTACTGATCACTTCATGGAAGATGTGGGGGGGAGGTCCGCTATCCAAAGAGGTGGGGGACTTCCTTACACGTGAAGGAGTCTCTGTTCATTCTCAGTACGGATGGTAAGCACGTTGATTCTCGTCATTTCTTCGTCTATATAAGATCTCCCTAGTACCGAGTGCGGTGTTTTGAACACCGTTTTACCAAGTGGGTTCTCGTTTTCATACACTCGTTTATAATTTGTTTATAATGCCACACCACAGGTCATTCTCGTGGCGAGGATTGGGAGTATTTCACGTTGTCCTCACACTGCCGTCCCGCATTTCTACCTGAAGGTGATGGGACATTCGAGCTAGTTCTCATAGTAAGCGGGTTGTGACTCCATCTCCTTTCTACGCTGAGACTTTCTAGGATCATGACCTTCACCACCCCGTCTCATTAAATACTCAGATAGATGGGAGGGACGCGTATGCTACCTCAGATCTACTGGTACCCCATCCAACAAAATCTGGTCTTTGGAAGATTTACGGTCGAAAGGATGATCAAATCATGTTGTCAACAGGAGAGAAGACGAACCCGGGGCCTCTTGGTAAAACCACTACCTCGATCTTGGTATTGTGTCCTGATGTCGCAATCTAGAGGGAATTCTTTGTCAGGATCCTCACATCCTGTCCGCTGTCATGTTCGGCCGGGGACGGTTCCAGAACGGCGTCCTTATCGATCCCAAACCCCAATTTGCATTTGACCCTAAGGACGAGGCAAAACTCGAAGCGTTTCGAGAATTAATCTGGTGAGTATACGTTTCAACATATGTACCGCTGGTTCTCAACTCAAAATCCAGGCCGACTGTGGAGCGGCTGAATGCTTACGCACCACAACACTCTCGCCTGTTCAAAGAGGTGCGTATGTCTATCTCCCTTCTCGATATTCAGCTCATCAAGGTTACTGTCCAGATGCTAATTGTAGCATCACCATCCAAGCCATTTGCGTATACAGCGAAGATGACGGCGCGCAGACAAGCAATCCTCAAGGATTATGATGAAGAGATCAACGCACTATACGCCATGGAGCAGACATCGCAAGTCGATATCCCGTTACCCGTCGAATGGACACCGTCACAATCGCTTGACTATGTGCGGCACATTGTCCATAAGGTTATGTCACAGGAGGTTGCCGACGGAGTTGATATCTTCCAGCATGGCTGTGATAGGTGAGAATATTTGTCTCTACTGGCGCAACCATTAAGTAACGCACTTGTGTAGCTTGAAGTCCACTTACATTCGGAACGCCATCCTACATGGGCTCCGGGAGACTAACCCTGAGGCAGTGGCGCTTGTGTCCGCGTCCTTCGTGTATGAACATCCTACCATCGAGCACATGGCAACATTTTTGAGCAAGATGGTCGCTGATCCACATTCTACTCTGGCTGTCGATCTCCCAATGCGTGGGCGAGAGTTGCAGGCACTCGTCAACAAGTACACAGAGGGCTTCCCCGCACGCTCCGCACACAATGGATCTGCATATCCGGTGCTTGATGGGAATGTCTATTTGTTAACCGGAACGACAGGTGGTCTCGGTTCCAACATGCTAGCACGATTGCTGGAAGCACCTTTGGTCGCGCGTGTATACGCATTTAACCGGCCAACAAAGTCCTCAACTTCACAGGCGCGACATCTATCGGCCTTCAGGAAACGCGGTCTGAACACGGGTCTCCTGTCGTCCGAGAAGCTTGTGTATGTCGAAGGAGACCTGAGCGCACCCTGTTTTGCTCTCGGTAACAGGTTGTATGGAGAAGTAAGTAGTTCTCCCGGACTTCGGCTGCTTGTTGTGCTCATACGGGCTGGATCATAGATCCATGAATCCGTCACCCATGTCATTCATAACGGTATGTCGATGCCCGCTTCACCATACCAGCAACGCTAAGTAGTCCCGTAGCATGGAGGATTAATCTCAACCTATCATTATCGTCCTTCGAAGACGGTATTTCTGGAGTGCGCGCCTTGGTAGACTTCGCAATCACATCGCCACTCATGCGTCCACCACACCTACTATTCGTCTCCTCCATCTCAGTACTCATCAGTACGTGCTGATTTTAGGGATTTATACTTTTTGTTGATCACCTAATCCAGATTTTGACAACAAGGGTTCAGTCATGGAGGAAGTGCTGTCGAATCCGGAGATCCCTGTTGGCCCTGGCTATGCGGAATCGAAGTGGATAGCTGAACGTATCCTTGACGCAGCTGCGGAGCGCACCGCATTGCGGCCTGTGGTCGTACGTCTAGGACAAGTTTGCGGAGAAGGGAACGGTACCTGGAATGAGAAAGAGTGGTTCCCGTCGCTCATAAAGTCAGCTCTGACACTAGGCTGTTTGCCCAGCCTCGATGGGGTAAGTGGGATACTGATTACACTGATGATGTTGTCACTGATAGGACATTTAGACTGTCGCCTGGATTCCGGCCCCGGATGCTGCCGCGGCAATGGTCGAGATGTCGCGCGTCGATTCCACCCCGGACGCACACACCTTCCACATTGTCCACCCACGCGGCGTGCCCTTCAACTCCCTCATTTCTTCCGCCGCATCCTCGCTCAACGTTCCACTTGTTCCATTTCCCGAGTGGCTTTCTAAACTTTCCGAGGAACACAAGGCCCAGTCCTATTCCGACGCAAACCTGGAAAGGGCACAAGCGAGCAACCCCGCATTGCGGTTGTTCAGTTTCTACCAATCTGTGCGCACCGGACCCGAGTGGGAGCCCCTCGGCGTTGCGCGCTTAGATACGGCGCGCGCAGTACGCGTATCGAAGGTGTTGGCAGAAGGCGCCAAGCCACTCGGGGAAGAGAATGTACGGAAATGGATGAGCGCATGGCGCTCGAGCGGCTTCCTCCCTCGAGAACGGAGGAAGACAATTGCCCGTAGATCGATTCAGTTGTCAGCTCTCGAGGTGGCGACAGCTGGACTGGCCACCTCTCTACCTGTGGAATTGCTCAATGGGTCGACGCTGGTCAAAGGAGCCGTCGCGGTGTATATGGCCTCCCAGTTTGGTTTCTTGATGGTCTTTTTCGGGTCCCTACAACTACTGTATGCTTATTTTTAGACATTACTACATCGTCTCTTCCTGCATCTATTTAAATTAAATGTACTTAGACCTACAACGGAATCTTAGAATTTCTAATACAAAGAGGAGCATGTGTCTTGCAAGTGATGATGACGGCGGCAGGGATGAACCAACGTGCGCTTCCACAACTCGAGAAGGACCTCCTCCTTTTCCTCGGCCATCAGGAAAATCTAAAACTGCTCAGTGCAGCCCTAGACAAGCCCCTTCTCCACATCTCTCTGGGAGAAGAGTTTCTTCTTGGAAAATATAATAAAACTGAAGAGATGGTCCAGACACAAATGGGACCTATGATACTGAGGGAGAAACAGCGCACTGCATGTTCATCAAAGTCTAGTCCCACTTCATCCCGAATCTTGCCGCATAGTCAGGCCGATTTAGCAATCGATCACGTTCCTGTCACACCATAAAAAAGAAAGTACTGTACTGTACTTGTCAAGTACGCCAAGTGCTGAGGGCGATCTTACTCTGCAAACAAAGGCCAATGCCAAGATACCAAATGCAGACGATCTCAAAAATGTCATTTTTGAGGACCCCGTTGCCGCCGTGGAGAAGAACCTCGGCCCGTTCTTGCTCAACTTCGAAGCACAGATGAATCAGATAATTCTCGAGCGTCAGGAAAAACATACATTGATAATTTCAGTAGGCTAGCCGAAATCGCTCATGCGTTTGCCAAACGAGGGACCCTCTTAGCGTTGCAGGCTTATGTATTGGGTGTCTTCCTCTCCAGGACGAGAAGACAGTAGGCTGTATCGAGAGATCGATCCAGGTGTTAACGTGTCAACACTCGAGGTGGTGACAGCCGGACTGACCATCTCGGCCTGTGGACGTTTTCAATAGGTCGGTGTTATTGACTTTTTTTTATCGGAAAGGAACTGTCGTAATATACATGGCCTCAAAGGTTGGTTTCTTGATGGTCTTTCTGTGTCTTCAACTGCTGTGCGCTTATCTCTACACACCATCGTTTCTTACCGCATAATGTTTTCATGTACTTGGATCTGCAGCCGAATCCTAGATATTTTTTAATACCAAGGGACGAATTTCCCTTGCTATTGATGATGATGAAGGCAGCAAGGAGGGAAAACAGAGACTAATTTCCAAAGTACTCTTCTACCAACGCGCGCTTGCGCAACTCGAGAAGTACACCCTCCATTTCCTCCTTAGTTGGCATCTTTGGTGGTAGGAGACTTTCCACAGTTAAGAAAGGGATGTAAGCTGCGGCCGCACGGGCATGTGCCAATGCGGTGGCGGCCACATCGGCCTGCGCCACGCCAGGTGTTGCAACGGGGATGTCGGGTTTCGAGCGCTTGGCGAGTTCGGTGTCAGGTTCCGGCGCTAGTTTGCCATCGTCATCCGGGGCCTTGCGTTTGCCGTCTGACGCGGGTGGGGGGTCGCCCGATGGCGGGATGCTGGATGAGGACGCGCTTGCGCCGCGCGGTATTTGAGGTAGAGGTACATCAGTGGGAAGGCCAAGGACTTCACGCAAGTGAGCGTGCACCTCCTCCCACTCTGCCACCACGGAATGAGGGATGGTGAGCTACTTGCCCAAGTTGCCAACCAAGGAACGGGAACGTTACCTGTTTGTTCTGCCTCCTCCTCGTACTTTAGGAGTTTCCCGTCGCCCTCGTCAAGATCGCCGAAGTACGCTGGTCCCTGATTCGTAAACTTTTTGTAGAAAGTACTTGTCGCGTTCTCCTCGTCTTCCTCCTTTTTGCGACTCTCGAAGAGCTCTTTCACACCTGGCAATTCCTTGGCGCGTCCAAAATATCTGTGGAACGTTTAGGTAAGGACATAAGAAAGAACGTAGGATGTGGGTTTACGCACTTATATCCCTTAGTTCCTGGTACTTCTCGTCCATCATCGTCCAGCATGGCGACGTTTCTTCGATAATTTGCACCGCCTAAAGCGATTATCTGATTTTCCCAGTGACGCTTTTCTCGCAGTAACTTGTTGATCTCGTCATTGAGGTCCCGGACCTCATAGTCCGTTAGACCAGCTGTGGCAGGGAAACATGAACATTGGATCTCGACCATGACGGCGGGATACGGACCATCTTGTATCTTCGACACTTTCCTACTGATTTCGCGCAGGATCTCTCCTCGCCACCGCTCGCATTCGCGTAGGCTCTTACAAGCGCTTGCCATACGTGGGCGTCGGTCGCTCCGGGTCCCAAGACCAAGCTCTGCAGCCTGGGCTTCACGGAAGCGGTAGAGCATAGACTGCGCCTTTTCTTCATTACGGGCCTAGCAAACGTGTCAGAGTGGTCTCATTGCTATTTTATGATACGATACATACCATTGTTGATATTAAAAACTTGAGTGGGAATGGCTAGGAAGAGCAATGGCGCCTCGACGCAAATAGTAAGTGTAAGTTAGGTGTTGTTGAGACGTGACGGCTTTGCGGCCCGTATAATCCGCAATGGTCGCAAGTGGAACGCGTCTCCACCAGGAGTTCTCCAGCGCGTCTCGGCAGTGTCTCGGCTACATGCGCTCTGAGTCATTACAATTCCACGACAGGTCGTGGTACTACCGAGGATTTGGGTGCAGTAGCATTGTGGATTATAAACACGACGCCGTTGTGTAATCAATCATTACACATATCCGTCAAGGCACCAACAGCATGCCATTCTAACAACAGTCAATGGTGCCTGGTTCCGTCGTTTCGAGTCACAACGATGTCTTTCGCCCAAGTGTTGAGAAAATTCAGCCAGCCAAACCTTGCGCGTTCTGCTGATGCTGATGCTGATGCTGATGCTGGGGGTGGTGCTTCTGACAACTCGAACAATCCACCCCAGCGACGGCAGGCGAGCGAACCGACGCTTACCAAGTCCCGTTTTTGGAGGATGAAGAGGCCACCAACTCCTCGTCGTTCTAATCTATCCCAGCCGACGCCTACACAGTCTGAAAATTCTACATCCACAGATGGAGTGATTATGATGCCCTCACCCATCCCCCTTCCTACCACACCCGGTGTCTTCGCAACTCCCGACGTGGCCCCTCCGCCAGAAATGATACCGCCTGTGAGTCCTGTTCCCGACAGACTGGCCGAAGCATGGGACGCAATCAAGGATGGCCCGAGCATTCCCAAGGCGAGCAAGGGGCTTGATACCATTAGTGTGTCCTCTTCCTTGACTTCTTTTCTCAAGTAACCTGTTCCTGGCCTCTAGCTGATGCAGTTTCGGCGGCACAAATGAACGTCACACCGCTTATACCCATATTCGGTGCAACCGTCGCAGCCGCTCAGCAAACGGACATCGGCAAGGCCATAAAGGATGGGATCAATAAGTTTTCGGAGGGTATGCCTGTTCTGATGCATGCTCTGGATGAACTGAAATCCTTGCACCCGTTTATCGGAGGTGTGTTCGCCCTATGATATTCGGGCATGCTGAGTAATACGAAAAGTAGTCGTTGTGTTGGCGTTCAAGACTGCGTACCAATTGGAGCATAATCGTTACGAGAACGATAAGAAGGTGGTCTCTTTGTACGTTGGAATGAGAGATATGATGGGTGCCCTGCTTCTGTGCGTGTTGCTGTCATCTATCTATTGACATCAACTCACATTCCGCAGCCTAAAGGACGTACAAAATGACAAACTGGTTACACCCGATGGGATCAACGTCGAGGACCGATTGAAATCACTCGTTGAACGCACCGCAGATGACATCAAAATGTGTTCGAATGTGTGCGATGCTTACACGAAGAAGAGGCCCCTGGCGAAGGTGTTATTGAGCACGGCTTGGGATACGAAGCTGCTTGACTTCGTGCAATGCTTCGCCCAAAGGCGCCAAGAATTTCAGTTTGAGTTGACGATACACATAAGTCAAGGTGTCGATAAAGCCCACGTGAAACTCGATGCCATTGGAGATGCAACAAGGGGACTAAGCGAACAGTTCGGATACTTATATTTTCGTCTTAGCACGCACTGATGGTTGGTCACAGGATGGATGCCATGAAAGCCTTATTCCAGCAATTGGTCAGCCCCGAACAGAAGCGGCTCTCGGAGCTCGTAGCAGAGAAGGGTGGTTTCCAGGTTCTGCGCGACAACGACAAGGTGTTGCTTGATCTAGAAGCAACCGCGGACGAGTCATCGCGTCAACCCAGCGTCGAGGGACTTCAGGGAAAGTTTAACGCGTCTGACTTGAAGGCTGAGAATCTTAGAAACGACATCTTGGAAGACCCCGATGCTGCAGTGGAGAAGAATTGGACGGTTTTCTCTCGCAAGTTCGAAGTACAGAAGAATCAGATCATCGACAAACTCACGCTCGTTGTCCAGCGGGAGAGTGACCGAGTCATTCGAGAAGTGCGAGGAAGTGCGCATGAACGTATCCGCGATCGAGTCGGTTTCATCAGCTTGTCACCTGGCTCAACCTCTAATTACCTGTTTTTTTTATTATCTAGGCAGTCCATGAGATCTGGGTGGAAATGGTAATTACGATACGATTCCTGTCGAATGCACGAAGTTAAAGACTTGGGTAGGGCTGGCGAGGGAGTGTCAAGGCTCGGCATTTTGTGCTTGCCCTTCGTGATCATTTCCTTGAGAAGCTCTCTGGAAATGAAGGCGCCCTTGGTATGGGCACCAGTGCGATCAATAACTCATCCGATCCAGACTCATGGGCGATCAAATTCATCGATGTCCTGTGGGTGCGACCCATTTTGGAAGCATTCGATGATGACGCGTCAGGATTCATCACTATCACCGAGGTGAATATGTTCACGAGTTCTCGGCCAGTTGAGTGGAGGTATGTATTTCATTATTTCGGACCGATCTTATCTTATGGGTTCTAGCTTGCCTCATTGGTTGGCTTTCTGGGCTGTTGGTGAGCCGAACATCTCCCTCTATTCCGACACATAGCCCAATCATTGCAGGGTTCAAGTGGTCCATCATCGACTACGCACAGAAGATAGAGAACTTGTTTGCCAAAATGGAAGGCGTGCGCACTTTGGTACTCCCTCCCAATCGGGAGGTCTTTGATAAATATATGACACTCGTCTGGATACCGGTTCACACACTGACCGCTGCGGCATCCTCACTATCTTCTGGGTTGGATGGTGCTGAGAAGTTCAAATTACACCTCGAAGCGGAGGAGGCCCGGCTAGGGAAGAATCTGCGAGCAGTTGACTACGTTATTGACGGAATTGATACCCTTAAACTCATTACAGGAGGGGGCCGCATTGAAAAGGTCAGGATTTGACAATGCGCCCCACACTGCCTTGCACTCATCTTTTCATTCAATCGATAGACTCTCTTTCCACTGATATACTTGCTCATGAAGCGCCACTATGAGATTATGCGAGTCATGAGGACCAAAGTAGTAAATTTTCGTGATCTATTTGAGGGATTGGAGGGCATTGTATATGTGTACCGTGCGGTCCTCCGTCGCGCGAGGGACCTCACCGGTGTGTCGATTTCGTCCCGCTCTGATCCTTGTCGTATTGACTTGATCACCCCAATTTCAGACAACTTTTCTCAGCAGAGACTCGATCCTGAGAAACAGTTCCAGAGCTTCGCTTTTGGGATTGTGCGTTCTTTCTTGTCTTCCGAACAGTCCAGCCCCCCATTTTATTTACGCGTATCTTATGCTACAGTTCAAATATGCCCGTGATTGGAAAACCCTGTTCACTGGGGACTATTTCCGGGGTCTCAGTCATCAAGTCATACTATACAACGACAATAACGAGGACCAAGATGTCGAGCCGGGACGCATTTTGAACTACGAGTGCAAGGACGAGCTGTCCGTCGATGACGGGATGTACGATGGGCATTCAATTTATGAAATTCCGTGCCATCGCGATGTGGAGCCACCGTGGACAGATATGTGAGTTTTTACTTTTCATTTGGATGATTGGTATGCTCTAATATCTGAATGCGCTGCAGTTTGGGTCACTGGCATGGCGTTTTTTATAACAGCGAAGGGGTTCGTATGGAAAGGGAATCGATGATGACCTTCGTTCTGGTGCCTGCGAAAGGTGAACAAGAGATGAAGGCCGATGCGTGGTCCATTCAAGGACGTCATACAATTACTGGATCTTGGTCTAGGGGTGAAGGCGGCGTGATCCAAATCAAATTAAAGATGACGTTCCCGGTTGCGTTTTCGGCCCCCAAGTTTTTCAATGGTCACTTCGACCCAGAACGTGATGCTCTGACGGGCATATGGGGAGGTTCTGCCGAACTGGAAAACTCCAAAGACAAAATGGAATGCCGCCGGATTCCACCCCATTACCTCACCGTTTACCCCAGCATCAAAGACATCTCGGATAACAAACCCCACTCCATGTGGAGATTCGCGATCGCAGCTGTACGGAATGACGTACGTCGTGACCATTGGTCATGGACGTACTTTGCCCAGCGTCGAGATGATCGCAAGCGTATAGTCCCGCTAGTCGTTCGTGATCGCTACTTTGGCCCGCCGCTCGGGGATGAGGATACCCGGACAATGTGTGCGATCTTGCCCACATTGACATCCGTGGACGCGTGTTTCTACAGTTCAAAAGCTAACCATATACGTGCACACACGTGGGTTCACGAGTGAGTATTTCATGTCGCAAGCCCACTTTCCGATTTCTAAGGCGAATCGTAGGAATGCATACTGTGATTCATGCGATGGCCCCATCGGCGGGCCTCGGCTGTTCTGCCTGGATTGCGCCAACAAGAACACTGAGATATACGACACTGTGGATCTTTGCTGCGCGCATCAGTGCGTTGATTCGCGTATCACGAAACGCGAAGACCTCGAGTGTGCACATGAGCCAAACCATCGACTCATAAAAGCTCGCACTCCTGTGCTGACACGCAACCACGGTCGTGCTGTTACAAGGGCATGCGAGGCATTCCAACGTGTTCGAGCGTTATGCACGAAGATCGCAGAATCTTCTTCTCATCCTCATAAGACGACTGGACTTCACGAGCAGCAAACACCGAGTTCCGAGCCGACATCGACGGAGACACCTGCCAAGGGTGACAATCAGGACGATATCCACACTGCTTTGGACTGTAGCAAAGGTGGGGCCGAGACGGAGGACAAACTGGCACCAGACGCAGTCCAGGGCCAAGTGTCAGATCAAGACTTGCCCACGTGTGGCAAGTGCCAAGGTGGTCTTTCCTTCCCATTCTGGTATTGCATTTATTGCGAAGGTGGGTCCCGAGTTTGATCCCCCTCATCTTAAAAGCTGACCATCCATCCTGCGCGATTAGATCACCTCTACATTTGCAATGCATGTGACTCGGAGGGTGTCCCTGATCTTGTTCGAAGTTCCGGAAGGCACACGGAGGACCATCATCTGATTCGTTGTCTGGCACCAGAGAATACGGAGGATAAAGTCCCTCTGACTGAGAAACGGCTGACTGTGATCGAGGGCCGACTCGATGGCTTGCAGACCCAGTTAGACGACCTCACTGGTCGCATGGGAACCCTTACAAGTCACGTGGGAGAACTCAATGGCACTGTTGGGGACCTCACTTCCCGCATCGGAAACATTGAACAGCTCCTTCACAGGCTACTGGCAGCAGGCGCTCCAGGAAACGCTGCCTAAGCAAGCGTCACGTGTCGTAACATGTATTTCTTCGGTCTCATCTTACCTGATATGGATTGAATCAAACTGTATCATGAACGATGAACGATGAACCCTCGTTTATTGGCTTCTTACGATAGTACTAGCAGTTGTCCGGGCTTCACACCTTATAGAATGGAATGCAAGTTCGCAAATGTCTAACGAATCAGAAGTATGAGTTGCCTGCAAATCAAATAGTAGAGTGCACCCGTGTCACCCTAACTCGGAAAAACTTTGGAGTTTCTGGCTTATCGAAGTCTGATGTCGCATTGCTGCTGCGTGGAAACCCCACCAAGGAGCATATGGAACAGCATTTGCGGGTGGAGGGGAGGGCAGGGGATCCATGGGTGGCATAAATGTCACTTCGTAATGGTGTCCTCTGGGATTTAATCGGAGCTGGACCGCTGAACCAATTTCGTGATAACTGCATTGGTTCCACCACCGATGCAGGAGTTATACAGGCACGAAGCAACCTATCTGCGACGGCAGTATGATACACCCCCCAACTAAGTATCCCTGGGAATAGCCTCTAGGGAAAACAAGGAGATCACAACTTCTTCGTCGCTGTCCAGAAGGCAGCGTGATATATGTATCCGAGCATTGAATCTTTGTTATTGACGTAGGTCGTATCGATTGTCCGTACGTTCTGTTCAGGAGTAAACCAACTTGAGAAATGAGCAACGGATATGGAGATGCCTACTTTGATTTCAAAGCCGATATGTCCAGCGAGCGTTTGGACTTCTTCAAGATCGAGTTCAATTGAGATATCGTTTGAAGTGTTTTCCTCAAAGTGCCAAAGAAGGGGACCTGTGTCGCGAACGGACATGAGACGAAGCAGACGACAAGTGCTAGGTGGGCAACGATTCCTTACCCAAGTTAATCCAAACACCACCCGGAGCGAGAATCCGATGAATGATGCGAAGATAATTCACGACATTTTTTGCCTGCGTGTACTATTGTTAGGCCTTTTTCACGGGACAAGAAGACAGCGTTCACGGTATCAATGAAGAAGCACGTCAGAACAGCGTCCCATTGCCCAGCAGATGGCTCGTCAGGGTCTGGCTCTCCATCCCGCTGGCCATACACCTCTTCAAAGTCGCCTGCTACGAGTGAGAAATTAGATCCTGGAGGGAGATCGCTTGGGAGAACATCCGGTATTTGGACACTCTTGAGGACTGCAGCGCGATTAGGGATGTTAGAGAGGGTGTGGACGTAAGGATAAATCGTGTGCTGGTGAACTTGCTGTGTCCTTCGTGGAATCGGAATCAGGGAAAGGGGCGGGTGTCGTCATGTCTGGTGCGTACCGATTAAGAATAAAGAATGAGGTGAGCAGCATGTAGTGTGAAAACTCGTTTCCCTGACACGAAAAGCCTGACAGGGAATCGGTCACGGAAATGAAAGAGCAAACTGAGGAACCTACCAAGCTTAGCAACGTCATACGCGAGCCTACCAAGACCTGCACCTGGAACGAGAACACGGAAGTTATATCTGGATTTGGTTTTGAGAGGACGCGGGCCAGGATGTGGGATTCTCAATACCTTTCCTCCATGGGGATATCCGAGAAGTGGTCGAGTAGCGCCTCCTTGATCGGCTTGTAGCTTGCCTCTCTTTCTTCCTTTCCCTGGGTTTTCGGAGGATTGTGTTTTTAGACGATTATTTATCGCGCGAGGAGGACGTCGCACTTACTTCCTCACTCCAGTCGCGCACGAGCTGTTTGAGCGTGCTTCGCACTTTGTCCATGTCGAAGTCCGTAGGCCGGCGTCGGCGCCTGGGATTTTCCTGACCTGTGGAAGAATGGAGGGGGAGCCCATGGGAATGTGGGTGTGTGTGTTCATGCGAGTGCCCGGGTGGGTGCGAGTGACCATGGGCCGCGGGGCCTCCGTCGGCGGAGCCTGGGCGTGACGTGAGCGTTCGCTATCCGTAGGACAACTACCTGTTTGCTAGCAGACCTTCGTCTGGTGTCTCCGCCACACACTCCCCAAGTCCTTCCTCGTCCTCCTCGGGGCCGTTTTCGAATATTTCCGGGTGCGCCACAATCTGGTTCAGAAAGGCGGCGTTCGCGAGTATCGCGTTGTCCACTTCTGCGAGCTTTCGTTTGTAGCCCAGTTGGTCGATGAGGGCCTGGTCTTCACGAGGGAGCGTGAAAATATCTTTGCGACGACGATTGTTGCCGGCTAGCTATCCACACGGATTTGAGTATTGCTGCGCGGGTGGAGAGCACACGGGCATACTGTGTAGGGCGCATATTGTTGGAATGCCGTGACGACATTTTGAAAATGTGTCCGCTCTTCTTCTGCTTCCTTCTCAGCGTCCCTTGAGGCCATCAACTTGAACTGGCTTGCTCATGGGCTTCCCGCGAGGAAATGTGTCGAATAACGTGACCCGCATCGATTATCAAATTTGTATCAAATTTCAACGAATAAAATTTGTTTTTCTCCAGCAACCAACCTCACTTGCGCCTCGCCCCAGGCCACTGCCTTGCTTCATTCCTCCCTTGCGTCCTTTAATTTGCCTTTTGCACCTGCAGAATCATCTTACCTCACCCCCGAGTTTGGCTACCCATGGTCGTGTCAAGCCGGTTTTCACCTCGCTCAATGGACGCTGGGCACATTCATCGAGTACTAAAGTTTGAAATTTGGCTAGCTGAGTATTTTCGAAGATTCGGAAGAACGTTGCAAGCACCCGTCACGATCAAAACGACCTTGAACCTGCCTCTATGGGACTAGCTTCTGCGGTTCTGGAAGAGTCCTCGCCATCCAGATCATCGGACTCTCAGACTTACTTTCAAGGACACCACCCTTTTTGCCTAGGCGGTTGATGTATGCGCAATTGGGCGCATTTATTGACGTCACGAAACGAATTGAAAGACGTCACTGTCCTATTGTGCTTCCCTCTTTGGCCTATATAGGCACCACGAGGATGCTGGGCATGCGAGGTTCTAGGACGCTAGGGATCACAAGTTCTTTCTCAGGCCACCTATGCGTCAAGTTGAAACACAGTCGACCTCGTTTTCTTCTCATCATCAATCGTTGTCCTGAGGTCACAATTTATTCACGGTATCGAGGGGTCACTTTGGATCCCTCGATCTCGCGATTCGCTTTTGTTGGTGGCCAGACAATACATTTCGTGTAGTGGAATTATTCCATTCAGTTATCGCTATGTTCGCTCTTGCCCTCAGCCCGCACAGGGAGGTAGGGTGCAAGTCTATACTTTCCTGCACGAAGGGAATGTGTACCTCTGATTTCTCGCCCCAGACAGACAGTAGCAGTTATTTGTCCATTAGCGCTCATCTTACAGCTCGGCCCCTGTCTAGCTAGCCAGCCAGGTTGGCGAGTGCTGGAATTTCGCTAGATTTATTGGCTGTTCTCAACTCGAGGGGTAGCATTGTCGTTTCTGGGCGGACTAATACGGAAGTACCGTTCCGTGGTGCGGGGGATGGGTACGACAGTGGCCAGCAGGTCGGTCAAATGTGGACCGACATGAGGCTGCTCAGACCAAAATGCATCACATCCATGTGATGCAATTTGCTTCGAAGGACGCACGATCAAGCCAAACCAAGCTTGGCGACATTCTCGCGGAATAATTACCCACGCGACCGTGATGGTTGCATTGGACTAGGACGAGGCGCATGAGAGCCATTATGACATGACAGGCAAGCGCTCAAGACTAATTTGCGTCATCGGCGTGGGTACGGTTGACAACAGCGCCCAGGTGTAGATCATGTGTTCGACCCTATGATCACATCGTACACTCGGCTAATGGACATTACAGTATTCTGTTTCCAAAACACGCGTACAACCAACGCCAGGAATACTGGGGTGATAAGCCGAGTATTTACCTGGTTCTGTAGCTTTGTACCTGGTGTTCCCTTTTGAGGGAGATCATGATACGGAGTTGAAGGCGATAAGCGCGATGATAAGGTGTACGGAGAAGTCCAATGTTTTCCGCTTGTTCCCATACTACCTCGATGGTGTACATACTGAGGAATGAATGACACGGACTTGAGAAGAGTAACCGCAGTTCCACGCAAGTTCTGTCAACGCCCTACGGCAATTACGGCACACACTCTGACGTACCCCGGTTGCGTGTACTGTAGGGCTTCTTTCAATCGCGTTCCCGATCGAAACGGGCGTCCGTTGTACTTTCAGGTGGCCACCGCAGCGCCGGACGTAATTGGTAGAGACAATTGGGTGAATCGAGCCTGACCTGTTGAGCAGTCCACGTGATATTTCCATTTTTATACCAAGGCAGCGTGCCGCGGCCGCAGTTTGGGTGTCAAGGCGCCACGCTAACCAGGGGGCGTACTGTTCCTCCCTTTCCTTATCATCTTCACACTCATCTCACCCATTTCACGCCATGACTTCGTCCTACGGAACAGAAATTTTTACACAATCAAGCCAGTTCCGCCCCGCTACTTTCCAACCTGGCCCTACTGGGCCCTACCAGAACCCGAATTACGCACAAAGTTCGGCACAGTCAAACTTTGTTGACGCTCCCCCTCCCTCACAACATCAGCCGGCCTCGCGACCGCACTCAATCGCGGAACTTGCAGAAATTGCGAAACAGGCTCTCGGTGATGAACCTCGACCTTTCAAAACTTGGCTTCGAACCGCCGAGAATGCTCGACGAGATGCCAAGGCCTTTCAGGAGCAAGGCAACATCGAGTTGGCATTTGTGGAATATGCGAAAGCTGCCACAATCGTGCTTGAGAAGATCCCTTTCCACCCTGAATATAGGGTCCTCCTTAGTACGACGCAGCGACATAACATGGGTCTGGTGAGTTATGATTGTCCGATTCTCTCCATGACTGCCGTTCGGTTGGTCATCCATGTCCCATATGAATGGTTTGATGAATGAATTTCTGTTGTGGTGTGGAATACCATTTCGGGGTTCTTATGATACTTTCTCGACTTTCATTTGGTCATTTCCATCTAAGCGCCGATTCCTGCTCCCTGGGTGATTATCCCATTGAAACTTCGACATGGAGACCGACTAATGTCCCCGCTTCATGGGCATTTACTTCATGTCCTCTTCTCTGGTCTCCGTTTGGTTCTTGTTTTACGTACTGACTGGATGAACAGCACGGACAAGAGATTCTTGATAGTTTGGCCGAGATCAAGATCACCATCATGAGACGCTATGAGCAGTGGCGGGCGAATCCTTCCTCTGTACATGTCCAGTCCCAACTGCCCCCGGCTTCCAATTCAAATCCACAATCGTCGGCCCCCCGCCGTGGTATTCATTCTCATGGCACAGATACGCCATCTTCCTCTTCTACCCGCTCGAGCTCGCGCAGCCGCAGATCCATACCACCTCGGAGTCGCACGCCTTCTCCGTATGATCAAAGCCCACATGAGGAGGACATGGTGGTTCTACGTGACGCACCACGCCGGCGAGATGAGACATATTCTGCTGAAGGTGCACAGATGTACGCACGCGAGGATGACACGCGTCGGCGTCGTGAGTGGGAAGAGGAGGGACGGCGCCGGATGACGGAGCAACGTCGTCATGAGCAAGACGGTATCCTACGCCGGCAGCGAGAGGCTGACCATGTTGCGCAAACCACGAGGCTCGGACATCCTACTGGTCAGAATCCGAACGTAACAATCGCCCCGGCAGTGCCAGTTTCCGCGTCTTTCTCAGCCCCGGTGCCAAGCATCCAATATCCATCCATCTCGGCGCCCGCGACGGCTTCGGCATCCTCCGGTCCGATCGCTGAGCACTTACAGATGCCACTTGAGAGCCCGACTCGGTGCGTCATTCTTCGTTGGAACGTAACATTGTTACGCATGTTTTCTTGGTACTTAAAGAACTTAAACACAGGCCACTTCCAGACAAATCTAATAGAACGTGAGACACTTTTTTCATTTCTGGAGACTAACCGCTAATACACCTTCAACCGTCTTTCAGACCGGGACGGCCCATAACGACCACCTCCCAGGACCTAGGTGCCATTCAATATCCCTCCTTGATGAGTAAACACCAAATATCCCAAGGTTACCGCCCATCACTCGACTCAATGTTCCACCGTCCATCACATGCATCTCACTCAGGTTTACTTTTCCAAACACCGGAGCCTGCCTCTCATCCCCATAATCAAATTTATCAGCACATCCCCCCGAAGAAGTCGCAGCCCCCACACGCGTCTTATACCACTGGTCCTGGAACACGCCCACCTCAGCCTCCTCCAAAGGAGCTGGTTGCGCCGCCATTGGGTGGTTCGGATCCTGTAGCGCTCGAACTTAAGACCGTCTCTTTCCCCCGCGATTGCTTGAATCGGTTTACGTCGATCGCTTCGATAAATACAGCACGGAACCGCGAGACATGCGGACTGCTCCTTGGCAAAGATAAAGGCGAGCGATTTGTAGTCACGACGCTGTTGATCCCAAAGCAGCATTCAACGAGCGATACATGTACGATGGACGAAGAGGAACTGGTGATGCAATTCACGGAGGAGCGTTCACTGATCACACTTGGATGGGTACGTTGCCGTTCTTACTGGTGGACCAGTATGCGGTGCTCATTAGCTCGTGATTTGTCAGATACACACACATCCGACGCAGTCCTGTGGGTGTTTCATCATCATCAGGACGCTTAAACGTGTTTGGATCTAATTCTGATGCTTTCGGGACAGGTTTCATGTCGTCTGTAGACTTGCACACACATAGCGGTTTTCAGTGCATGTTACCGGAATCATTTGCCGTAGTTTGTGCGCCGAGCTCGACACCCAAGTGCGTTTCCCAGCCAAGAGTCATCTTCTGACAGTTTCTGAAATTACCGCACAGCTTCGGCATCTTCCGCTTGACTGACCCGCCAGGCTTACAAACGATATTGGAATGTACCGCAAGGGAGGCATTTCACCCGCATCCCGAGCGGCCGATATACACGGTGCGTTTCCCTGAATTACTTGAGTACACGAAAGAATTTAGAACGATGAATCTATAACAGGATGCCGACAAGGGCCACGTCCAGATCAGGGATATGCCCTTGGAGATTGTGGACTTGCGTTGATCGCTTGTGGACATTTTTTGGGAACATATTGAAAGCAGGGCTTTCTGATGCATGTAGCATAAGCTTTAACGATCATACCGTGCACGCACCTGATGGATTTGCCAAGTCGACGAACTTGCAGAACAGGTTAATAATTTTCAAGGGTATTGTAATATTATGACAATTAGCCTCGCATTTTTTTGTCGAAAAAAATGATTCGTCCTCGCTTGTACGACCAACAAAAGTTGGTTAGTTGATTTCTTACTATTGTAGTCTTGCCATTGCGGGCCTGGGGCGCTCTCGTTTCTAATCTAACAATCTAAAGTGCTCAGTGGAAGTGTGCCAACCAAAGTTGCTTACCTAAGCCGGTTAGCTGCGCACCATTCACCATTGCTGTAACTGTATGGTATGGTCACCACTGATAAGTGAGTGATAACAGCAGATAGGCACTAACATTGGCAACTCTATTATCAGATCACTGGTTACCCCCCGCCAGTGCTGTATCTACTGACTACATCATGACAACCACCCGACCCTCTCTTACCAATTTTGAAGGACTTGATGACAGTTCTTCGATACAGAACAGCTCAAAAAGGGATTCCATGTCAAGCCTAGCATCCAGTAGTGTTTTAACAGCCAACGAATTTGATTTCGACAAGTCCTCTATCGATGCACTATTACTTGTCCTCACTCTTAACGAAGATCAGGCCACATCCAACCCGGGCCCAGGGGTCCTTTCATATAATCTGGACAGTGGCTCGACCACTCTCAGAACAGACACTTTCCCTCACACAAGCCAGTCTCGCCCCGCTACTTTCCAACATGATCCCACCTTACTCGATCAGAACCCAAATTCGGCATTGTCAGAACTTACTGAAGCCCCCCCTCCCTCTCAACTTCAGGAAACCTCGCAGTCGCACAGGATCTCAGAACTTGCAGAACTTGCGGCACGGTCTCTCGGGGATGTTTCTAGGCCACTCAAAATATGGCTTGAATTAGCCGAGAATGTCCTACAAGACGCCAAGAGGTTTCACGAGCAAGACAACCTTGAGTCGGCATTTGTGGAGTATACGAAGGCAACCATAATTGCAATCGGGAAGATCCCCTCCCACCCTGACTACTGGGTCTTCCTTAGTGCAACGCAGCGACATAACATAAGCTTGGTGAGTTATATCTTGCCAATGGCCCCGTAACTGTTGTTCGCTTTTCATCCATCAAGTTGATGGATGCATTTTCTCTGGTTGTATGGAATGCATCTCATCCAGGGTTCTTGTGATATGTTCAACTTTCATTTAGCCACTTTAATTCCCCCGACTCACTGGGTGATTATCCCATTTTAACCTCGACATAGAGGCTGACACCTCCCCCACTTCATGGACACGAGCATTTCTTCACTCTATATAGTGTTGCCATATAGGCGCAGTGTCCGGGTATCCTGTCATTCGCGTGGCTCTCAATACGACGCTCTCTAGTTCCCCCTTGGTTCTTGTTCCTCGTTTACTCGTACTGATAAGATAGGCAGCATGGACAGGACATTCTGGGTCGTTTGGCAGAGATCAAATCTACCATCACGAAACGTCATGAGCAGTGGCAGGTGAAACCTTCTTCCGTACAATTTCAGTCCGAACCCCCAACTTCCGATCCAACCCCACAACCATTAGACCCCCACAGTAGTTTTCACTCTCGTGGCACGAATACTATCCCGTCTTCCTCTCCCAGCAGTTCAGTATCGCCCGCAACCTCAGCTGTGACATCCTCTGGCCTGATTTCTGCGTACGTCACTTTTCGTCACATCGCTGATAAACAGTGTCTTATTCCGATCTTCCCTCGCCAAAATACTCTCGTAGCGAGGACCTGGACAACTCCTCCACATTCGCCGACCCGTCCTCATCCCTCGCTACTACTGGTAGTACGATTCGCGCGAACACCCCGGGTAGCAGCGACCGCGGCCGTATTCAGTCCTCCTCATCCGAGCCCTTGTGTGATGCACCTTCCAGGCGACTGAGTGGGGCTCCTGGGTACACTTCTTCGGATACCGAAGAAAGTCTTCCACGCACAACTGTCGCCTCTGCTAGTAGTGCTACACTAGTAGTCGAGTGAGTCTTCTCCTTACTGTTTTACACCGACGTTCTCTCCCCCTTCTCCCCCCTCCTCCCACCTTCGTTCTCTTTGCACTTCTTAATCTAACTATTCGACCATCACCATGTCTTAGGACATGTTCCGCCTGTGCACTCCCCATGCACGGCGCGTTCGTTCGGGCCCTCGGTACAGTCTATCATCTTCAATGCTTCAAGTGTATCGTATGTACTACCCCCTTCTTAGTTTGAGCGCTGCGTCAGCTCTTGACAGGACTGCGGGGGTATTGTCGCATCCAATTTCTTCCCTATCGATGGTCCTGATGGCAAGCAACAGCCGCTTTGCGGACGGGATTACTTCCGGCGACTCGATCTCATTTGTGCCAAGTGCGGCATGGCATTAAGAGGGCGTTACATTACGGCGTGTAGTGCGTTGTATCCACGCTTTATGATGGTTTAGACACACCTCACGACCATACAGACAGAAAGTTCCACGCCGAGCATTTCACATGCTCCATATGTCCAAGGCTGTTCGGGCCCCGAGACTCATATTATGAACGCGACAACGACGTATACTGCCATTACCATTATTCAACGCGCTTTGCGACAAAATGTGCAGGTTGTAATACTGCAATTTTAAAGCAATTCGTGGAAATCAATAGAAACATGCGTGACGAATGCTGGCATCCAGAATGTTACATGATCAACAAGGTTTGTCGTGATCGCGGCCCCAGTGTATATTTCCGTTAATCATGATCCGTTTCTTTCCTATCTGAAGTTCTGGAACGTCAAAGTTGTTCCCCAACGGCGGACAAGTCTCATAGACGTGTCGCCTGACTCAAGCGAACCGAATTACGCAGAGGAAGAGCGGCGGGAGACACATCCGTCATTAAAGGAGAGACAAATACAGATGGAAAGACAGGTTTATCGCATTTGGACGTGAGTTTTCTCACCAGAAGGTTTATCAAATTGCCCTTTTAAACGATCCTCAACGCTCGTGCCGTGCCAGGGTACTTTCTACGTTCGAGGAGTCAAGTGCGGCATGCATATCGGACATGCTACGACACGTTAGCAGCGGTCAATACTTAGAAGCGATACGAATGGCCGAAAAGCTCATCCTCCACGTGGAGGTCCTTTTCGCGACTATCGATGACCTTGAATGGCACTTCGCTCAGCTAACCATGAAAGGTAACGTTACCCGGCCTCCCATGGCTACAACGCACAACGACACATTTCTCACGATCGCACCCAGGCATGTCACATGTTCGGGAAGCGCGCATCCTCTGCCGGAAGACGGTCGATTTGTTCACCCTTCTATCACGCACGCATGAGACAGGCGCCCGTCGGATGGGCATGACTCAAGAACTCCTTGCACTGGTCACGGGACTCGCTCACTTCTTCAAGATCCTCATCCGCATAGCTCTCACAGGAGCGCTCAAGCTTGAGCGCGAGCATGGTGTGCGCAAAGCGATGCAGTCATTCCTCGACAAACTCCATTTGCTCGCAGTCCATGGCGGTAACCCATCTGCACGCCGGATGTTAAAAGGGGCCAAGGGCGAGATCACCTCCACCCAGCATTCCGCTTCGGGAAACGCAGGTACGAATGGGGTCATGTATGGCTTCCGTAGTCTTGCTCCGGAAAATGCTGGAGAGTCACCGTTTCTTGGCACTCCACGTGACCCTGGGCTCAGCAGTGTGCCAGTCGTGAACCCTCCGAGCGACCTGTGTGTCCAGTGCAACCTCACCATCGAGGGGGACTGCGTTCGGTTTTCCACATACCAACGTTGGCATTCCCAATGCGTACAGTGTAAGTCGTGTGGAAAAGTTGCGGCTCCGCCAATAGCCGCGACTGCAGAAGATAAAGCAAAGGAGAAAGAGAAAGCCGAAGAAGGTAACCAAGCGCCAAGGATCACAACTGCCCGGCGACCTCCAGCCAACGTGGAGATCTTCGCTTACGAGTTGGACAGCATCATAGACACACAATCATTTGGTGCAGTGCCAACGGTAATTTATTGCACGGACCATGCACATCAGGGCTGCCGTAGTGGTTTTCAGGCGGTATCGCGCCTCGAACAGTATGCGTTTTTGCTGAATGTTGCCCTAAGAAGGTTGTACCTCCTCCTCAAGAAACGTAAGGTCATCACGCTGACGCCTCCTGCCGCTGACACCCGGTATGTGCCCTTTCCTCTCCGCCATCACACAAGACACTGACCCCTCCTTCCCTACACCCGCAGCTAATGCCCTTCCGTCCTCCGCCGAGGCAGAACATCATAATCGTGATTCTCAAGATATCATGCCAAAGCGCTGCTGGATTGATGGGTGTCAATCCAGGGGGAAGGGTGGACGGACAAGAGAAAGAGAGAGAAGAAGGAAAGGAAAGCGAACGTGTACGGAAGTCTTCGAGAAAGGAAACGAGACTGAGACTCTAGTTGGAAGTTTGCCCCTCACGTCGAGTGGGGCAGGTCTGTATACATGCAATAGTACCTATATTGATCATTTCTGTATGTAAAAAGGTAGGAGGGAAGTGAATGTGAGTGCGTGGTCTTGCACCGGACGCACAGGAAGGAAAGGAACTACTAAAGAGTGAGGTTGTTAGATGTGAAGGTTGAAGGAATGACAGGCCTCGGAACGTGGACATTAGAAAAACACAATTTTTTCTTGGAACACTTTGTACTTGTACAAGGGAATTTCTCTTGTACACACGCACCTTGTCAAGTTCAAAGGTGGGCGATATTACATGTTGTAGGGGCAGTTCTCAGTCAACATGCTAGCAGAGAGCAATGAGAACAAGAAATTGTAAAAGGAGTGAAATAGTGTCATGAGGTATTTGGTTCTACCCGAACTGTGGCTTGAGGGTGCCCCATGGTATTTGGAAGATTGTAACACGGGATGAGGGACAAGGGGTTGAGGTTGGGTGTAGAACGGCTACCTAGTGTGAATATGAATACTGTGGCATGAACTGTAGGAAGTGTGTAGTGCGAAGGCACGGCGACGCACAGGCTCCGAGATGAAAAGTTTATTATTACTCGTACGAAAAAGCCACGGTTTATATGTACGTTCCATGAATACCCAACGAAGGTGTGGGGTGAAGCAAAAGGTGAAAGCGTTGCTACTTTGAGTCCTTTTGTCCAAGTCCCCTGAATACCCTGCTAACGTCCTGCTGCGGAGTGCACCCCGTTGCACGTGTTAAGTGCCGCACTGTCTGCCCTCCAACATGAACTTGGACCTGAATCAGACAGACTTGTAGGACCAACACTGGATGTGTTGGAAGGGAACTGCTGAGAAGAGTAGGAGGAAGCAGTAAGGAAATGCAAACGGTGACCGGTGACCGGTGAGTCAAGGGCGTGAAGAGACAAGTTGAACCGTGAGAGAGAACGAAGTGACTAGGACGCCCCCCCTTTTTTTTTTTTTTACAAAAAAACGCGCGCGCGTGCATATAGAATAAGCTTTAACGATCATCCCGTGCACGCGCCTGATGGATTTATCAAGTCGAACTTGCAGCTTGCAGAGTAGGACAGGTTAATAAATTTCAAGGGTAGTGTAATAGTATGCCATTTGGCCTCGCATTTTGGTGTCTTTTTTTTTTTGGTGTCGAAAAAAATGATTAGTCTTCGCTTGTGCGACCCGACAAACGTTGGTTTGTTGATTTCTCACTATTGTAGTTTTGCCGTTGCGGACCTCGGGCCACTCGGGCACTTATTTCTAAAAACCCCAAAATGCAATGCTGGAAGAGCAGGAACCGGAGTTTCCCAATGTAGATTACGTAAGCTGGTTAGCTAACCTCACCGCACTGATAAGTTAGTAATGGATAACAGATAGACACTAATACCTGGCAAGTCTATTACAACTGGCAGATCACTAGATCACTGGTTACCCCCTCCGTCATGACAACTACTCCACCCTCTCTTAACGATCTTGAAGGACTTGATGACAGTTCTTCTTGGTGACGCGCAGCAATGTAGCGCAGCGACCAGGCTCACCAAGTATTCACTTAGGTACTACTGTAGCTAGTAGATGATCTGGGGGATCGACTCTATATTGTTAGGGCGAAAGCCCTGGGGTTTATATACATGTGAGGCC